>OMAW01000741.1_pt1 | contig 15369 bp, 9 predicted proteins | sample 1644731 | NCBI WGS metagenome assembly OMAW01 (sample SAMEA103958133, study PRJEB25191) | human gut metagenome | biome: human-associated habitat [ENVO:00009003]; feature: intestine environment [ENVO:2100002]; material: feces | place: Germany | collected 2013/2015 | reverse complement strand
TATATTATTAAACATATCTTTTTCTCCTTCTAATTAGGCTGCATTTATTAACTTAGGATTAGACCCAATTATATAGCCGCCATTTATTACACCGTCACTTCCATTCCATGCAAACGAGCCGGATTTTAAATCGGTTACTGTCGGTACATCCGAGTGCAAAGAAAACTTGTCGGTAAAATCAGATGAATACAAAGTATTTAAACAATTGCCATTTTTGCAATATGCAAATATCGATCCTTTTTCTAACTCGGCTAAATTATTTGCCAAACTGATTCCCAGCAATCTTTCGGCACTTGAAACCGATTCCTTTGATTCATTTGCTTTAATTCCGTCTTGTTCGGTTCCCCACGTTACACTTTCACTTTGTTTAAATGAAGATACGTCAGCAGCATATACCGTCCAACTGCTGTTATCAACGGTTATCTCAATTACGGTTTCCGCTCCTTCAAGCATACCGTATCCGGCTGCGTCGGCATCCGACAAAAAGTTTACGATTGTCTTTCTGACATCAGAAGCTGTCAAATCAGCGCTTGTTACAGAACTATCGCTAACAAAACCTATTATCTTTGAGCAACCACTAAATGCTAATGTGCAACTTACAAAAAAAGCTACTAATAATGCTAATTTATTATTTTTCATAATAACACTCACTTTCAACAAATAAAACGTTATACTATCGGTGCATTTTCAGTGCATTTTCAATTATACATACACTGTTAAGCTGAATTTATCTGTGCTTTCCGCAACCTATACAAAATTCATTTGCCTGTGAATTTGGTTTACCACACTGCACACAATACCATGTTCCCAACTGCTGTGTACCTGTTTTTGCAGTATCGGGTACTCTAAGCGGACGATTGCCTGCCGGTAAGCTGTTTGCTGAAGCATTGCGTATTTCGAGTTGTGAAATTATATCAGCTATTCCAAATTGTATAATAAAAAGCATAGCAAACAACGCTAAAGCTCCGGCATATGGAGCAAATACTTCAAACCACGCTTGTACAGCTTTATCGCTATATCCGCTGTACATGCTATAGTAACCGCTTATGGCATCAGAGGCTTTCACCAAACCTGCTATAAGATCAATTACGGATATTGCCGACCATACAATAATTGATCCTATTTTAAATGTTTTTCCTTTTTTCACAATATAAGTTCTCCTTATCAATTAAGTTTATTGCCTTTATTGTAGGCATAATTCATCTTATCATTTCAATAGTTCAAAGTCAATCAAAACAACAAAAACTGCAATTTTACCGCAAAATTTGCAAAAGCACGGAAACGTATTTCCGTGCTTAAGTATATATCTTATTTATATCTGTACAGCGAAATCTTCTCAAAGCCGTCAAGAAGATCATCTGTATAATCGAACGCCTTCGCAACACCCTTTGCAACACATTCTATCGGATCGTCTGCAACATAGCACGGTGCTCCCACTGCTTCGGTTACAAGATCCGTGAAGCCCTTGAGCATTGCTCCGCCGCCTGTCAGCACTATGCCGTTTGTCAGAATATCGCCCACAAGCTCGGGAGGAGTCTGCTCAAATACTTCCTTTATCTTATCGACTATCTCCATCACGCTGTCATGCAGAAAATCGTACATATCCTTATCGCTGATTTCAACGCTTTCGGGAAGGCCTTTTATAAGATGTCTGCCCTTTACTGTTATTTTCACATCGCCTGTCGGATTATATACATTGGCGATTTCTTTTTTTGCCTGCTCTGCCGTCTTTTCACCGATAAGTATTTTGTATTTCATCGTAACGCCTCTTATGATGGACGCATCAAACTTATTACCAGCCATCTTAAGCGAACAGCTTTTTACAATGCCGTTGAACGAAACAACCGCAATATCAGCCGTTCCTCCGCCGACATCGACAACCATTGTGCCGTTAGGCTTTGAAATATCAATACCTGCACCGAGCAGTGCGGCAATAGGTTCTTCTATAATAAATACCTTTCTTGCACCGGCACAAAGCGCAGCCTCAACTACAGCTCTGTTTTCGACATCGGTAACAGACGAAGGGACGCAAAGAATAATTCTCGGCTTAACAATTCGTCCGATAACCTTTCTGATAAATTCGATTATCATTGCTTCCGTCATCTCATTATCAGAGATAACACCGTCTTTGAGCGGCTTTACCGCAACAATATATTCGGGCGTTCTGCCTATCATTTTGTACGCTTCGTTTCCTACTGCAAGAACACAGTGTTTCTTTTTATCATAAGCAACAACAGACGGCTCGTTGACAACGATGCCCTTGTTTCCGAGCGTAATTATAACATTCGCCGTGCCTAAATCAATTCCAATATCGGTAGCAGACATACTCTTAATCCTTTCCGTTTACAAATAATTATTTTCTATCAAAGCCAAAAGGCTATCCTTATCGTTTTCGCAATTTCCGTTTACAACCTGTTCAAGCAGAAAATTGAGAGCCTTCCCGATTTCTTTACCCGTAAAACCAAGCCGTGAAATATCGGAACCGTTGACTTTAAGCTGTTTAAGGCTCATAGGCGGTTCGTTTCGAAGAAACTCCCTCGTATGCTTTTCGATGCTGTCAAAAAGCGCTTTTTCGCCGAAATATGCAGGTGCTTTTCCGCAGGTGTCATAATAATGCACCTTTATCAGTTTAAGAAAACGCTCCGCACCGTAACGTGCAACGCCTCTTCTTATACTGCGAATATCATCGTTAATAACTATACCATGATTTTCGATTAAAAACAATACCTCGTCTTTAATTTTATTGCTGAAACGCAATCTTTCAAGTATTTTTTCGGCAATTTTACAGCTGACATCGGCATGACCGTAAAAATGGCCTGCACCATCCTTCATAAAAAAGCTGTCAGGCTTGCCTATATCGTGCAAAAGCATTGTAAGGCGAGCTTCTACAGTAGGCTCAGCAGCAGCTACGGTAGCAACTATATGACCGTAAACCGTCTTATCGTGATACTTTGAATGCTGTTCAAAGCCTATGCACGGATACATCTCGGGAATAATCTCGCAGATAACGTCGCTGTAATTACGGAGAATGTCATAGCAATCGCCGGTAAGTATTCCGCACAGCTCACTATTTATCCGCTCCGCAGAAATAAATGAAAGCAAGAATTTCTGTCTGTGAATAGCGTCCGATGTTTCCTTATCAATGCTAAAACCATAGCGTGACGCAAAACGCAAGGCACGGAGAATCCTTAATCCATCCTCGTCAAAGCGTTTCATCGGATCTCCGACGCATCTTATAATGCCGTTTTTCAGGTCCTCTGCCCCGCCGTACAAATCGACCATACCGACCTTATCATTATACGCTATTGCATTGATCGTTAAATCCCGTCTTGCAAGGTCATCAGCAAGATTCGGAGTAAATCCGACTTTTGAAGGATGGCGGTGATCGATATATTCGCCGTCGATTCTGTAAGTTGTGATTTCTACCGGATGCTTATTGATTATTACCGTTACGGTTCCGTGCTTTAATCCGACCGTCAGCAAACGGTATCCGTCAAAAACTTCTATTATCTGTTCGGGCAGTGCAGATGTCGTTACATCATAGTCTTCCGGACATTGACCGAGCAGATAATCTCTTACACAGCCACCGACGCAGTATGCTTCATACCCGTTGTTATTAAGTTTTTGTAATACCTCATAAACATATTCAGGAAGCTGCATAAAAAACCTCTCAAAAAGAATTATATAAAAACAATATCCGCTTGTGAAAGCGGATATCGTCTTATATAAGATATTAAAATCTCAAATTATTCGTTGATAGCTGTAACTACGCCTGAACCAACAGTTCTGCCGCCTTCACGGATAGCGAAACGGAGACCTTCTTCGATAGCGATAGGAGTGATAAGCTCAACATCCATTGTTACGTTATCGCCGGGCATGCACATTTCCTTGTCAGCGGGAAGTGTGATAACGCCTGTAACGTCAGTTGTTCTGAAGAAGAACTGAGGTCTGTAGTTTGAGAAGAAAGGAGTATGACGTCCGCCTTCTTCTTTCTTTAATACGTAAACCTGACCCTTGAACTTCTTGTGGGGGTGGATTGAACCGGGCTTGCAGAGAACCTGACCACGCTCGATTTCGTTTCTCTGGATACCACGGAGAAGTGTACCGATGTTGTCACCTGCTTCAGCGAAGTCGAGGAGCTTACGGAACATTTCGATACCTGTTACAACTGTCTGCTTAGGCTCGTCTGTAAGACCTGTGATTTCAACTGTATCGTTGAGCTTGAGGATACCTCTCTCAACTCTACCTGTAGCAACTGTACCACGACCTGAAATTGTCATAGTATCCTCAACAGGCATAAGGAAGGGGAGATCAGCCTTACGATCAGGAGTAGGAATGTAATCGTCAACTGCATTCATAAGCTCTATGATGCAAGCATATTCGGGAGCGTTGATGTCCTTGCTGGGGCAATCAAGAGCAACCTTAGCTGAACCACGGATAACGGGGACGTCATCGCCGGGGAAGTCATGCTCTGAAAGTGTCTCACGGATATCCATCTCAACGAGGTCGAGAAGCTCGGGATCGTCAACGTCATCGCACTTGTTGATGAATACAACGATTGCGGGAACGCCTACCTGGTGAGCGAGAAGGATGTGCTCCTTAGTCTGAGCCATAGGACCGTCTGTACCGGCAACAACGAGGATAGCGCCGTCCATCTGAGCAGCACCTGTGATCATGTTCTTGATATAGTCAGCATGGCCGGGGCAGTCAACGTGTGCGTAGTGACGCTTGTCTGTCTCATACTCAACGTGAGCTGTGTTGATTGTGATACCACGCTCTCTCTCCTCGGGAGCCTTGTCGATCATATCGTATGCTTCGAACTGAGCATAGCCCTTGAGTGAAAGAACCTTAGTGATAGCTGCTGTTAAAGTAGTCTTACCGTGGTCTACGTGACCGATTGTACCAATGTTTACGTGGGGCTTGGTACGTTCAAATTTCTGCTTTGCCATTGGAATTTTCCTCCTTTAATTATGTGTATTCCATACACTTAGTATTTTATCAGATTATTTCTCAAAAAACAAGTCTTTTTTGCTCTTTCAGAAAAATTTTATTAGTCCTTTGCTCTCTTGCTGATGATTCCATCTGCAATTGACTTGGGAACCTGAATGTAGTGGCTGGGTTCCATTACATACTGACCACGACCCTGTGACTTAGAACGCAGATCGTTTGAGTAACCGAACATTTCTGACAGAGGAACGAAAGCATTAATCTGCTTAACGCCGTTTCTGTCTTCCATACCCTGTATCTCACCACGACGTGAGCTTAAATCGCCGATAACGTCGCCCATGTATTCTTCGGGAACTGTTACAACTACCTTCATGATAGGTTCAAGGATAACGGGGTTAGCCTTGCGGCATGCTTCCTTGATAGCCATTGAACCTGCGATCTTGAATGCCATTTCAGAAGAGTCGACCTCGTGGTATGAACCGTCATAAAGCTCAACCTTAACGTCTACCGTCTGATAGCCTGCAAGAACACCGGACTGTAAAGCACCCTGAATACCTGCGTCAACTGCGGGGATATATTCCTTGGGAATAGAACCGCCGACAATTGCGTTAATGAACTCATAGCCCTTACCGGACTCGTTCGGGTAAACGTGGAGCTTAACGTGACCGTACTGACCCTTACCACCTGACTGACGTGCATACTTTGTATCAACGTCTGCATTAGTGGTGATTGTCTCTTTATATGCAACCTGAGGAGCGCCGACATTAGCCTCAACCTTAAATTCACGGAGAAGTCTGTCTACGATGATTTCAAGGTGAAGTTCGCCCATTCCGGCGATGATTGTCTGACCTGTTTCCTCATTTGTATAGGTTCTGAAAGTGGGGTCTTCCTCTGCGAGCTTTGCAAGAGCAATAGCCATCTTTTCCTGACCTGCCTTGGTCTTGGGTTCGATAGCGAGCGAGATAACAGGCTCGGGGAATTCCATAGACTCAAGGATTACGGGGTTGTTTTCATCACACAGCGTATCACCTGTTGTAGTGTTCTTAACACCTACAGCAGCTGCAATATCGCCGCAGTAGCAAACTTCGAGGTCTGCTCTGTGGTTAGCGTGCATCTGAAGAATACGTCCCATACGCTCCTTCTTGTCCTTAGTTGCGTTAAGAACAGTAGAACCGGCTGCTACGATACCTGAGTAAACTCTGAAGAAGCAGAGCTTACCAACGAAGGGGTCTGTAGCAATCTTGAAAGCGAGTGCAGAGAACGGCTGATCGTCGCCTGCGTGTCTTTCAACTTCTTCGCCTGTTTCGGGGTTAACACCCTTGATAGAAGGAACATCAAGAGGTGAGGGCATATAGTCAACGATTGCATCGAGGAGCTTCTGTACGCCCTTATTCTTATAAGATGTACCACAGGTTACAGGAACGATCTCATTGTCAATCGTTGCCTTTCTGAGTACAGCCTTGATTTCTTCAACGGTGATTTCTTCACCTTCGAGGTACTTGTTCATAAGTTCCTCGTCCTGCTCAGCAACAGCCTCGATGAGTGCATCGTGATATTCCTGAGCCTTCTCCTTCATGTCGTCCGGAATTTCTTCCACACGCATATCCTTACCGAGATCATCATAGTAGATGTCAGCTTTCATTTCGATAAGGTCTACGATACCTCTGAATGTATCTTCGGCACCGATAGGGAGCTGTATCGGAACAGCATTACATTTAAGTCTGTCCTTCATCATGCTTACAACATTATAGAAGTCTGCACCCATGATGTCCATCTTGTTGATGTATGCCATTCTCGGAACATGATACTTGTCTGCCTGACGCCATACAGTTTCTGACTGGGGCTCAACACCGCCCTTAGCACATAAAACCGTAACAGATCCGTCAAGAACTCGCAGCGAACGCTCAACTTCAACAGTAAAGTCAACGTGTCCGGGAGTATCGATAATATTGATTCTGTGCTTCTTCCAGTATGCAGTAGTAGCAGCAGAAGTAATTGTGATACCTCTTTCCTGCTCCTGCTCCATCCAGTCCATCGTAGCAGAACCGTCGTGGGTCTCACCGATCTTGTGGTTGATACCGGTGTAGAACAGGATACGCTCGGTCGTAGTTGTCTTACCTGCGTCGATGTGAGCCATGATACCAATATTACGGGTCATTTCAAGAGTTACGTCTCTAGCCATATTTCCTCCGTTTTATTGATTACCACTTGTAATGTGCGAAAGCTCTGTTAGCTTCAGCCATTCTGTGTGTATCATCGCGCTTCTTGCAAGCTCCGCCCTGACCGTTCATAGCGTCGAGGATCTCGTTTGCAAGTCTTTCCTTCATTGTCTTTTCGTTTCTCTGTCTTGCGTACAGAGTAATCCATCTCAGACCTAAAGTTCTTCTTCTTTCGGGACGAACTTCCATAGGAACCTGATATGTGGCACCGCCGACACGGCGTGCCTTTACCTCTAACTGAGGCATGATATTTTCCATAGCTTCTTCAAAAGCTTCAAGTGCGCCCTTACCTGACTTCTCGGCTACGATGTCAAATGCACCGTATACGATCTTCTGAGCAACACCCTTCTTGCCGTCGAGCATGATATTGTTTACGAGTCTTGTTACGAGCTCTGAGCCGTACATAGGATCGGGTAATACATCACGCTTAGGAACATTACCTCTTCTTGGCACTTTACTTCCCTCCTTCATAAATAATGAAAATCATCGGTACTCGAAAGCGATTAACTCCCGCCGTCCAATTGCAGAGGTAATATAATATATTACTCCACAAAAGTGGCTAAAAGTCATCAGTTACGCTTTTTTCGCACCAGCCTTCGGACGCTTAGCTCCGTACTTTGATCTACCCTGCATTCTTCCGTCAACACCCTGAGCATCAAGTGTGCCTCTGACGATGTGGTAACGTACACCGGGGAGATCCCTAACACGGCCGCCACGGATCAGTACAACGCTGTGTTCCTGCAGTTTGTGTCCGATACCCGGAATATAAGCAGTAACTTCATAACCGTTGGAAAGTCTTACTCTGGCAATCTTTCTCATAGCAGAGTTAGGCTTCTTAGGGGTAGCAGTACGAACAGCTGTGCATACGCCTCTCTTCTGGGGAGAAGACATATCTACTGTTTCCTTCTTCAGAGTGTTCATGCTCTTCTGCAGTGCGGGAGCCTTAGACTTCTTTTCTGCAACTGCTCTGCCCTTACGAACGAGCTGGTTAAAGGTTGGCAAATGTTACACCTCCTTGCAAAATTATTAAAAATTTATGCCACAGAATAACGCTTTTACGCATTTATTCTGCACACATTTAAATATTATATACAAAAAGGCGGCGATTGTCAAGCCTTTTCATTTTACCGAAAAAACTTTGTAACAATCGTCGCCTTTGGACTGAATTACAACTTAATTTTGTGCAGTTTTGCCAACTTCTTCACTGTCTGATTCGTTTTCATCCGATTCAGCAACAGCTTCGGCAGCCTTTTCTCTTTCTTCTTTTTCCTTCTCCATTGCCTCAAGACCTGTGCCTGCAGGAATAAGCTTACCAATAATAACATTTTCCTTCAGACCGAGCAGCGGATCTACCTTGCCGTGAATTGCAGCGTCGGTAAGAACTCTTGTGGTTTCCTGGAATGAAGCGGCAGACATAAAGCTGTCTGTTGCAAGTGCAGCCTTTGTGATACCGAGAAGAACAGCTTCGCACTCTACGGGTTCAATCTGTTCGCCGGCTTCCTTGCGCTGTTCAAGCTCATTGTTTACCTTGACAAGCTCATTCTTGTCAATAACCGAGCCGGGAAGCAGATAACTGCTGCCGGGGTTGGTTACACGAGCCTTTCTCATCATCTGACGAACAATAACTTCGATATGCTTATCGTTGATGTCAACACCCTGTAAACGATATACCTTCTGTACCTCGGCGATAATGTAGTTCTGAACTGCTTCCTCGCCCTTTACCTCGAGTACATCGTGAGGATTTACGCTACCTTCTGTAAGTGTTTCACCTGCTTCGATGAAATCGCCATCCTGTATTTTCAGCTTGTAGCCGAAAGGTACGGGATAAGGATGCTCCTCACCGTCAGCTGTTGTAATGATAACGTGTCTGGTTTTCTTTATCTCGTCGATTCTTGTCTTACCGGAATGCTTAGCCATAATTGCGGCATTCTTGGGACGACGTGACTCGAACAGTTCTTCTACTCTGGGAAGACCCTGTGTAATATCTTCAGCCGATGCAATACCACCGGTATGGAACGTTCTCATAGTAAGCTGTGTACCGGGTTCACCGATAGACTGTGCGGCTATGATACCAACTGCTTCGCCGATTGTAATCTTCTTGCCGTTAGCAAGTGAAGAACCGTAGCACTTTGCGCAGACTCCGTGTTCTGCATGACAGGTAAGAACTGAACGAATTTTAACGGTCTTTACGCCCGATGCAACTATCATCTTAGCATCAGCTTCCGTTATCAGCTTATCCTTTGAAACGAGGACTTCACCGTTGTCATCGGTGAAATCTTCGGCAAGGTATCTGCCTGTAAGACGTTCTTCAAGCGACTCGATAAGCTCCTTGCCTTCACGAATCTCGTAAATGTCGATACCGTCTGTAGTACCGCAGTCATCGGTTCTTACGATAACTTCCTGTGATACGTCAACAAGACGTCTTGTAAGGTAACCTGAGTCGGCTGTTCTTAACGCAGTATCGGCAAGACCCTTTCTCGCACCTCTTGAAGAAATGAAGTATTCGAGGATGTTAAGACCTTCACGGTAGTTAGCTCTGATCGGGATTTCAATCGTTTCACCCGATGTATTTGCGATAAGTCCACGCATACCTGCAAGCTGTCTTATCTGGTTTGTACTACCACGGGCTCCTGAGTCTGCCATCATATAGATGGGGTTGTAATCATCAAGACCCTTTGTCAGTGCAACTGTAACATCAGTTGTAGCCTGGTTCCATACTGAAAGCACCGCAGATTTTCTTTCGGCATTCGAAATGAAACCGTTGTTGAAATACTCGTTGATTTCCTGAACCTGTGCATCCGCATTTGCAAGAATATCCTTTTTCTCGGGCGGTATTGTAGCATCGCATACAGCTACTGTGATTGCCGCCTTTGTCGAGTATTTGTAACCCATTGCCTTTATTTTATCAAGAACCTGTGCTGTCATAGGTGTTCCGTGAACCTTAAGGCACTTGTCGATGATTTTTCCAAGCTCTTTCTTTCTTACCTTGAAGCCGATTTCGAGATCAAACTTCTTTTCGGGGTCGTTTCTGTCAACAAAGCCAAGATCCTGAGGAATATGCTCGTTGAAAAGAATACGTCCTACCGTAGCGTCGATTATCTTTGTTTCGGGGTGATCTCCGCCTACGTCCTTGGTAACTCTTACCTTGATAGCCGAGTGGATTGTAATATCCCCTTCATTGTAAGCCATAATAGCCTCGTTGAAGTCACGGAATACTTTACCCTCGCCCTTTTCGCCGGGCTTGTCGATAGTAAGATAATAAGAACCGAGTACCATATCCTGAGTAGGAACTGTAACAGGACGGCCGTCTGAAGGCTTCAGCAGGTTCTTTGCGGCAAGCATAAGTGTTCTTGCCTCGTTCTGTGCTTCCTCAGACAGAGGAAGATGCACTGCCATCTGGTCACCGTCAAAGTCTGCGTTGAACGCTGTACAAACCAGCGGATGCAGCTTGATTGCACGACCCTCGACCAGTACCGGCATAAATGCCTGAATACCGAGTCTATGCAGTGTAGGCGCACGGTTGAGCAGTACGGGGTGATCCTTGATAACTTCTTCAAGAGCATCCCATACAGCAGGATCCTTAGCCTGCTCTACCATCTTTCTTGCACTCTTTATATTGTTAGCGATACCACGCTTGTCAAGCTCCTTCATTACAAAGGGCTTGAACAGCTCGATAGCCATTTCTTTGGGAAGACCGCACTGATCCATCTTAAGATCGGGGCCTACTACGATAACTGAACGTCCTGAATAGTCAACACGCTTACCGAGAAGGTTCTGACGGAAACGTCCCTGCTTACCCTTAAGCATATCCGAAAGAGATTTCAGAGGACGGTTTGAAGGGCCTGTAACCGCTCTGCCGTGTCTGCCGTTGTCGATAAGTGCGTCAACAGCTTCCTGAAGCATTCTCTTTTCGTTTCTGATGATAATGTCAGGTGCGTGAAGCTCCTTCATCTTTGTAAGACGGTTGTTTCTGTTGATAACACGTCTGTACAGATCATTAAGGTCGGAAGTAGCAAATCTGCCGCCGTCCAGCATAACCATAGGACGCAGATCCGGAGGAATTACGGGTATGCAGTCGAGTATCATCCATTCGGGACGGTTACCGCTGAGTCTGAATGCCTCAACAACATCAAGTCTTTTTAATAACTTTACTCTCTTCTGACCCTGCTGAGTATCCTCAAGCTCTTTCTTAAGCTCCTCGGACAGCTTGTCAAGGTCGATTTCGCAAAGAAGTTCCTTGATAGCTTCTGCGCCCATCTCGGCTCTGAAATCATCCTCATAACGCTCTCTCATATCAGCATACTCTTTTTCTGTGAGTATCTGCTTCTTTGTAAGAACAGTATCGCCGGGATCGACAACTATATACTTTGTGAAGTAAAGAACTTCTTCAAGTCTTTTGGGTGAAATATCAAGTACCTGACCGATACGGCTGGGTGTACCCTTAAAATACCAGATATGCGATACGGGAGCCGCAAGCTCTATGTGACCCATACGCTCACGTCTTACCTTGTTGCGTGTTACTTCAACGCCGCAACGCTCACATATTTTACCTTTGAAACGGATTCTCTTGTATTTACCGCAGGAACACTCCCAGTCCTTTGTAGGACCAAATATCTTTTCGCAGTACAGACCGCCTCTTTCGGGCTTCTGTGTTCTGTAGTTGATTGTTTCGGGACGCTCAACAACGCCGTAGCTCCATGCACGGATCTGATCCGGAGAAGCAAGACCGATCTTCATTGAATCAAATGTTTTATATGCCAATTTACAGACCTCAATTCTTTCTATAGAAGTTTATGTGTGATAACACACGCTTTTCTGTCAATGCCTATGCTTAAATCATCGTCTGATTATTCGTCAAACGAGTCGTCAGCGTCATTTTCGTTGAAGTCGATGTCAAAATCATCTTCATCGTCCTTATCGGCATAGAATTCGCTGTCTTCGTCTATATCCTTAGTTGTGAAACCGTCATCAAGAGAGCCGTCCTCGGCTACATACTCAAATGTATCCTCGCCTGCTGCCTGACCGTATTCATCGTCTTCTTCGTAAGTCTGTCTGAGATCAATCTCATTCTTGTCCGCATCAAGTACCTTGATGTCAAGACCGAGTGACTGAAGCTCCTTGAACAGAACCTTGAAGCTCTCGGGAACGCCTGCCTTAGGAACAGGATCGCCCTTGACGATTGCCTCGTAAGTTTTAACACGTCCTACTATATCGTCCGACTTTACAGTAAGGATTTCCTGAAGTGTATAAGCCGCACCGTAAGCCTCAAGTGCCCAAACTTCCATCTCACCGAAACGCTGTCCGCCGAACTGTGCCTTACCGCCGAGAGGCTGCTGTGTTACCAGTGAGTAAGGACCGGTTGAACGTGCGTGAATCTTATCGTCAACAAGGTGGTGGAGCTTGAGGTAGTACATATAACCTACTGTTACAGGGCTGTCAAACTTCTCGCCTGTACGACCGTCTGTAAGCTGTGTCTTGCAGTCAGAACGCATAGGGATCTTAGAGAAGTCTATCTTTGCGGAATCCTTATCCTTGTAGTTTTCACGTTCAGCCTCAGCCTTTTCAAAGCAAGCTCTGATGTCGGCCTCGTGAGCGCCGTCAAATACAGGGGTCATTATCTGCCAGTCGAGTGCCTTACAAGCATAACCGAGGTGTACCTCGAGAACCTGACCGATGTTCATTCGTGAAGGAACGCCGAGGGGGTTCAGTACAATATCAAGCGGTGTACCGTCGGGAAGGAAAGGCATATCCTCCTGCTTTAAGATACGGGAAACGACACCCTTGTTACCGTGACGACCCGCCATCTTATCGCCGACAGAAATCTTACGCTTCTGTGCGATGTAGCATCTTACCACCATATTTACACCGGGTGAAAGTTCATCACAGTTCTGTCTTGTGAACACCTTGACGTCAACGATGATACCGCTTTCGCCGTGAGGTACACGAAGTGAATTATCTCTTACTTCTCTTGCCTTATCACCGAAGATAGCACGGAGAAGTCTTTCTTCTGCGGTAAGCTCTGTTTCACCCTTAGGTGTAACCTTGCCGACCATAATATCGCCCGAGTGAACCTCGGCACCGATACGAATGATACCACGCTCGTCAAGATCCTTAAGAGCATCCTCAGAAACGTTGGGAATCTCTCTTGTTATCTCTTCCGGTCCGAGCTTTGTATCACGGCATTCAAGCTCATATTCTTCTATATGGATTGATGTGTAGACATCATTATAAACGAGTTTTTCATTTATAAGAACGGCGTCCTCGTAGTTGTAACCTTCCCATGTCATGAAGCCGATAAGAGCATTCTTACCGAGTGAAATCTCACCCTGGCTTGTAGCGGGACCGTCAGCAAGAACATCGCCGACCTTTATCTCCATACCCTTTGAAACAGCGGGACGCTGGTTTACGCAGGTGCCCTGGTTTGAACGCTTGAACTTTATCAGCTTGTAGCTGTGTTCAACACCGTTGTTATCGGTAACAACGATTTCGTCGGCACTGCACTTTGTTACAACGCCGTCTTCCTTTGCTACTACAACCGCACCCGAATCAACGGCTGCCTTGTATTCCATACCCGTACCTACGATAGGATTCTGTGTTACCATAAGCGGAACGGCCTGACGCTGCATGTTCGCACCCATAAGAGCACGGTTTGCGTCATCGTTCTCAAGGAACGGAATCATCGCAGTAGCGACAGAAACAACCATCTTAGGCGAAACGTCCATGTAGTCTACACGGTCACGGTCGACTTCAAGAATCTCTTCACGGAAACGTGCATTTACACGCTTTCTTGCAAATCTTCCCTGCTCGTCAAGAGGCTCATTGGCCTGTGCTACAACGTAATTATCCTCCATATCGGCAGTCATATAGGTTACTTCGTCAAGTACAACGCCTGTTTCCTTGTCAACCTTACGGTAAGGGGCTTCAATAAAGCCGTACTTGTTTATCTTTGCAAATGAAGCAAGGTAAGAGATAAGACCGATGTTAGGACCTTCGGGGGTTTCGATAGGACACATTCTTCCGTAGTGGGAATAGTGAACATCTCGAACTTCGAAGCTCGCACGGTCACGGGAAAGACCGCCGGGGCCAAGTGCTGAAAGTCTTCTCTTATGAGTAAGCTCTGCAAGGGGGTTGTTCTGATCCATGAACTGTGAAAGCGGCGAAGAACCGAAGAACTCCTTGATAGCCGCAACAACGGGACGGATATTGATAAGGGCGTTGGGAGTTACCTTGTCGCCTTCCTGTGACTGAAGTCCCATTCTTTCACGGATAACTCTTTCCATTCTTGCAAAACCGATTCTGAACTGGTTCTGTAAAAGCTCACCTACGCTACGGATACGTCTGTTTCCGAGGTGGTCTATATCGTCAACCTCACCGACACCTTCGCAAAGATTGATGAAGTAGCTTACTGTTGCGAATATATCGTCAAGAGTGATGTGCTTGGGGATAAGGTCTTCTACTCTGTTTGAAAGCTCGGCTGTGAGTGCCTCAACATCATCACCGCACTTGTCAAGTATCTCACGCAGTACGCTGAAGCATACCTTCTCGTTGATACCGAGTGATTCTGCATCTATAGATTCGGGAATGTAGCCGGCTATATCGACCATTCCGTTTCCGAGAACCTTTGCAATTTTTTCTTCGGAGAAGATTACGCATTCCTTAACGCCTGCCTGCTCTACAGCCTGAGCCTTTTCAGCGTTGATGAACTCGTTCTCGTCAACAAGAATCTCGCCCGTGGTAGGATCTATAATCGGCTGAGCAGCCTTATGACCGGCAATTCTCGAAGCAACTCCGAGCTTCTTGTTGTACTTGTAACGTCCGAATCTTGCAAGGTCATATCTCTTTGCGTCAAAGAAAAGATTGTTGATATGAGTATTTGCGGAATCGACCGTAGGAGGCTCACCGGGTCTTAACTTTCTGTATACTTCAAGTAAAGCCTCTTCGGTGTTCTTTGTAGCATCCTTTTCCTGAATCGTCTGAACTATTCTGGGGTCTTCACCGAACAGATCGATAAGGTCATCGTCACTGCTGATACCGAGTGCACGGATGAACGTTGTTGCCGGTATCTTTCTGTTTTTATCTATACGGACATAGAAGATGTCGTTTGAGTCCATCTCATATTCGAGCCATGCACCTCTGTTAGGGATAACAGTTGACTTGAATAACTTCTTACCCGTTTTATCGTAGTCAAAGCCGTAATAAACGC
>OMAW01000739.1_pt1 | contig 15399 bp, 16 predicted proteins | sample 1644731 | NCBI WGS metagenome assembly OMAW01 (sample SAMEA103958133, study PRJEB25191) | human gut metagenome | biome: human-associated habitat [ENVO:00009003]; feature: intestine environment [ENVO:2100002]; material: feces | place: Germany | collected 2013/2015 | reverse complement strand
CTTATCCCGTGCAGCGCCTACGGCGCTGCTTCCCCGTGCCTTTGGCACAAAAAAGAACTCCCTCTGCCGAGAGAGCTCTTTTTCGTTATTTTTTAATACAGCTTTGCGCCGGCCGGAATGTGAGGATCCACCATCAGCAAATGCAACTTTTCTTCGCCGTTTTCGTGATGCACGGCGGAGATCAGCATGCCGCAGGAGTCGATGCCCATCATCTTGCGCGGGGGCAGGTTGACGATGGCGATAGCGGTCTTGCCGACGAGCTCCTCGGGCTCGTAATACTCGTGGATGCCGGAGAGGATGATGCGATCCTCGCCCGTGCCGTCGTCGAGCACAAATTGCAGCAGCTTCTTGGACTTCTTCACCGCCTCGCACGCCTTGATCTTGACGGCGCGGAAGTCAGACTTGGAGAAGGTGTCAAAGTCGACCTGGTCAGCGAACAGCGGCTCGATCTCGACCTTGGAGAAGTCGATGACCTCCTCCTTCTTCACTTCGGCGGGAGCGGCTTCCGCCTTGTCGGCCTTCTTGGGCATGTCCAGCGGCTTCATCGTGGGGATAAGATTCCTCACATGGAATAGCTGTGTAGAAGCCCTGTTAATACTGTGCTTTGCTTACAGGTCACATTCTCCCGTGTGTGATAACTCTGTACATTTCCCTGCTGAAAGCATACACCATAGTGGTGCTCCAAGTGGTGTATGTGGTGCAATTCCAACCTTTCGCACCTCCGAAAGATTGTAGTTAATATTGTAACAGTAGAATCTCAGAATTTCAATGGGTTTCAGGTCGTCCCGTAAGGAATCCAGAAAAAACTTCAATACTCTGCTTACATTCACTCTTTATATTGTGTCCGTCTAAAGCGTGGTTATAAACGGATATGCAAAGTTCAATCCCGTACTACGCCACGCCGTTAATCCTCTATCACAAGACAATTTACCTTTCCACTGAACGCTGTACAGGCATCTATGGCAATAATTCCGGGACCATAATAGGGAGAGAAGTCCGCATCTTCTCCAAACTCGGTCCCCTTGTGTTCGTATTTGCTATGGCCATACGAAGTATGCCAGTGTCCGCAAACAATGGTCTTATTCTCATCTGCGGTCTGTGCTGCATCCATGCCATTGAACCATCTTGCTTGATTCCATTGCTCACGGTCTGCTTCTCTCCAAGAAGAAATATAGCTGTAGCTTTTATCCCTATTCGGAATGCTTGGTATCCAGCCATGCGTGAAAACATAGTGTTCCGTCTCAAAGTAATCAAGCATCGCTGGGATAATCTCTTTGTAAAACGGTGTGTCTTTCGCTGCATCGGCAAAATCATAATGGCGTATAGATGCCATCACCGGATCAAAACCCGTCAACTGGAGTGCAGTATCATAAGTTCCGTTTGATTTGTGATAGCTATATGGCATCCCTGCATCCGTGGTCACAAGCTCCACAAATAGGTCCTCATGGTTTCCACGAATGAGAATTATCTTGTCTTGCTCCATCTGCTCCAATATGAACTGCTGAAGCTGTTTCGCCTCATGCCCTCGATCAAATAAATCTCCGAGCATGATCAACTTATGAGGAGTTGTATCGGAAAAGAAGCCTGCCTTTTCCAAAGCAGACTTCATCTGCGTATAGTATCCGTGAACATCGGAGATAACATAGTAGCGCATAATCCCTTATTCTTCGCCTCTGTTTTCCTTGGATAGTCTGTCGGCCAGAATCAGCTCTTTCATCTTAAAGCAGAGCCATTCATCAATGGTCAGATCATGCTCGGCAAGGGCAATCACCAGCCGCTTCATCTCATTCTTATCAATTCCAAAGTCAATGCTAATTGTATCGTAGTTCTTCGGAAGCTGCAAGATATATCGTGCCTCGTTGCGTTCATATCGCCTGAGTAATTCAGGCTGATCCTCAAAAAACTCTCTGACGAAATCGTTCATGACTGCGCCATCCCTTTTTGTGTACGAAGACTGACGCCCTCAACTAACGAGAATACTGCTGTATTCTTCTCTTCCAGAAACTCGCCGGATAAAACATATGTCTTTGAAGTGTCCATCTGGTTTGTCCGCATGATTCCATGAACAAATTGCTTGCTGTTGATCCTCATGACGCATCTGTGATCGGTGAACAGTTTCAGCGGAACTCGGAAAGCCATCACATCATCCTCATCACAAGGGAAAACGCTCAAAGAATCATGGCTATCTGAAATTTTAATTGAGACATGGCTCGGCTTTCCCAAGGCTTTTATAACGCCCTTGCCGATACTGATACAGCAGCGAGCGCCTTGCAGCGTCATTTCGATTGGGTACATTCTATCCTCATTCGTTGTTTCGGACATCATCGTCACCTCCATTTCCAATAATCGTGCCAAACAAAGTCTCCCGTTTCTTCTCCTGCTCCTGCATACTGATGGAAGCAGCCAGCTCTTCAGAAACCGTAGCGGGAACAGCGCCTCCGCTGGTGTCCATGTATCCGGATAGTGATTCGAAGCTGCTTCGTTGCTGAAGGGCTTCATAATCCGAATAACTCCTGCCCAACTTCATGCGGATCTCATCAGGATAGTATTTAACAATGCGTTTCTTCATTTTGCCGGTGTGCTTGTCAAAGTACTCCTCCGGCAGCGGATCAAACATAACAGCGGATGCAAGATCAAATACCAGAACCAGCCCTCGCTCAGAATTGGCAAGCCGTCCGTAGACCTTATACCGGCAATCCTTATTCCAGTTCATCATCTTATAAATGCTTTGGACATATTCCGGGCAGGATATAGAACGGTTGACCCACTTATCTTTCTTTAGTCTTGCCCATTCAATCGAAGAGATTTCTTCTTCCGCACAGATGGCCACAACCATTCGCTTTTTATTCTCACTGAGCATAGGAAGGACATGCTGTACACCCTCAAACAGCCGGATCGCTGACATACTAAATTCCATTCTGTTTGCACGAATACTCACAGCCGGTTTCTTAATCATGGAGAAGAACATTTTGGGCGGAACAACATAGTCATCGAGAGATTCAAACTCGATGGCATTTTTCTTGCCCAGTCGTTCTTGAACCAATTGATGAATCAGCTCCTGCTCCTTGGGCGTGTACCCTTCGGTTTTATCTCCCGTTATCGAGCTTTCTGCATCAGCGAGAAAGGAAAAATTATCGTTATCCATATCGTCCTCCGGTTACATTGCCTCATAGATTTGTTCTAATTCATCTTCAAGCTCTCCGTGTGTAGGGATTACTCCTATAAAAGGGTTCACTACTTTTGTACCATGGTTGCGAATATCTGCTGAAGACACCGCATCAAGGACACGCTCTCGTTGCTGTTTGATCTCATAACTGACACCAACTTGTTCCTGCCAGTTCTCAGGGTAAGCGATTCCTGCCGCCAAATCAGCCGCACCGTCACACTCGCTTTCCTTATAGGGAATGTACTTTACGGTTGAATCTGAGGTGTCCATAGCATCAAGGTGCTTTTTATCCTTTCCAACCAAGATCTGCGGTTCATCAAGAAAAAAGAAAATGATCCTTTCGCCCCCTCTGACACGGGTCACACCTCTGAATCTGAATTTATACTTTCTCATCCAATCGAGCTTATCATAGACGGCGTTTGAGAATGCAGCAGTACATAGTTGAAGCCCCGACTTTTTCGTTTCGTCCCATAGCACCGCATTGGGGTTTGTGGCATTGCAGCTTCGTACTGCGATTACTTCCAGTACCGGGTGGTACAAGAACTCTACATATTTCTGCTGTCCAAGTTTTTCCCAACAGACTGCATTCAATTTCATACTTCTTTGCGAAAATGTAAGCTGCGGATCACTACGGGTCATGAACATGACACCGGGTGCAACCCGGTAATCATTCAGCGTCATGGAAACGACATTGCTGTGTGTTCTGCCGTTCATGATATTTGCCCGACGCTGAAGCTCGCAAAACTCATCCTCGTTGTAAACTTGGCGTGAAATATCCTGAAAAGCCCGATTGTCGATGCCGCTCCATGTCGGGGAGATACTGACGAAGCCTTTCAGTGCTCCACTATCGATCACATAAACATCCGGGACACTTCCGAACTTGTATCGGCTGGCTCGCATCATATGTGCTGCTCTTGCAATTTCAGGAGATACAATTCCCTCATGGTAATGGGGGATGTAGGCTCCTTCTCTCAGACCATCGTTTTTCGCCGTCACTTTTTCCTTATAGTCAATGACGACCCTTTTCCGAACCTCAAGATCACCCCAACGCCGTTCATTCTCCATAATTGCTTTCACCATTGAGGCTGTCCATTCAGTACGTCCCCGAAGTGTTGGTCGTTGCTTATCCGTCAGCACCTCTGCAATTTCTTCTGCGGTGTATCCGCACAGTGTAGCGAGGAAGATATATTTTACGGTCTTAGCCTCTTCTTCCTCGATGATGAAACCGCCCTCTATTGTGTGCCGTAAACCGAGCAGATCGGATAGTGGAAACTGTCCAGTGCAGATTCTTTGATCATAGGATAGGATCATGCGGCGACTTTTATTGCCGGATTCCCACTCTGCAAAAAGGCCTTGCATCTGGAGCCTTTCGTTGATGTTCGGGTCCAGCGTATAAAGGTCCTCCGTTTCAAAATACACGCCGACCGGGTTTGACGGATTCGTCGTTCTTAGTTTCCGCACTTCCTCAATCAGGTCAGAGATGTTACGGGCAAAACGAGACACACTGGCACAAACGATCAAATCCATTTTCTTCTTCGACGCATCTTCCAGCATTCGTTTGAACTCTGGACGCCATTTTTTCGATGTGCCGGATTTGCCCTCGTCACTGTATATTTCCGCCAGATCCCAGTTGGGCGTTTTGGCAATCTTCTCTGTATAGTACTTTGTTTGGTTTTCGATGGAAGAAACCTGCTCTTTACTTTTCGTGCTCACACGGGCATAAACCGCAACACGCTTATGCTCTGCATCTTGAATGGTAGGCGTTGGTTTTGCTGGACGGAAAATAGTCTGCGGCGGAACCGTATAATGCTGGATTCTCTTCTTCGTTTCATACCGGTAATATTCTCGGTCAGCATCCTGCGGACGCCACACCGGAAGCCGCTGGTCTACGATTTCTTGCTCATCGCCTCGGATTTCCGATTCCTTGTTTTCATCCTTTGCCATGTCCTTATCCGTCCTCCCGTAAGTTTGTGATGGCAGAAACCACTCCATTCAACCACTTCTGGTGGTCAGGCGGATTCAGATAAATGTAGTCTTCAGCCATTTTTATCAGTGCCTCACGCTGCTTGTCTGCGTTGAGAATCGTGTTGATGTTGAACTTGTCATCGTCGGTTATGATGTCTACCCGTTCTTTCAGATTAAAGATGAAATGGAGCCAGTAGCAGAACTCTCGTGTGTTTGCACTCAAATATCCTTTGGTTTCTGCAAAAATCAGATTCACTTTTCCATCTGCACAATCCCGCATAAGCCGCAGCATCTCAGGACGCTTGGCCGTTTCTTTATAACCGGTGATATCGATATAAACATCCACGAGTGTGCCATCCTCAAAATCACCAAACCGTCTTTCAATCGCATTTCGATGAAAGGCTCTTATCTCACGCTCATTGCGCAGATTCAGTTTTGCCCGCTTTACATAGCCACCGATTCGGAAAATCCGCTCTGTATCTGTGCTCACACTCATCGTCTTTGCTTCTTTCCTTCGTTCCAAACATAATCCACGAAGATATCCCAGTTGTTCATGACCTGCATATAGACATCGACTTTGATTTCCTTCGTGCCCCGATCTCCGCACCAAGGTCCGATGACAACTTCCCATTCACATTTACTGCAGTAATAGTAGAAAAGAGAACGGCGCAGCTCCTCAGCGAATGCTTCTTTCTCTGTGCATTTCAGCAAGAGCTTCCGTACTTCTTCTCTGAATCTCCCATGTTCAAATATGTTAAATGGCCGAATCTCATGCCCACTCATACTGTGATAGTAGGCTTTCCAAACTAAGTTCTCCATCATCTCATCTCCCGGTAAACATCATTGGTTATTTGGGTTTTGGCAAACTCCAGTACCAGCTTCCGCCAGAACGGTAAGTTGTGACTTGGAGTTCTTTTTTTGCTTTCTCAACAGTACGGCTTCCAACGCCTATATCAGCAAGGCCGGCATATACTTCTTTTGCCGGACGATCCTCATGCTCCAAAAGCTGAACCAGTTTTGCACGAGCTCGTTCCCGCTTGGTTGTTTTTACTGTGATGCTGTCCATGAGTTCTGCGGTATTCAGATCATATTTGCCGTGCCATACGATTCCGCCATGCTCTTTGAACGAGAAAGCAATTGCAGGTCCTTCCGGAGCAAGGCTCGATTTTATCGGATACATGTATCGAATGTCAGGGCGGCTTTCATCTCTTGAGATCATGAGCACACTTCGTGCAATAGCAGCAATGTCGATAGAGCCAAGCCCTCGATACAATGATTTGCTACTGCCGCCTTTGTTCATGTGACCGATGAGAATTACAGCGCATTTATTGCGGTCTGCAATATTTGCCAGCTTCCGCAGAACAGAGCGCATCTTGGTGGCACTCTGCATATCTGCATCAGGCGGGATAAATGCCTGAATGGGGTCGATAATAAATACACTGGCGTGTGTGTCCTTGATCGCTGTTTCGATTCGACCGTCCTCCAGTGTCAATGCAATGTCGTTGTCTATGATATAAGCTACTCGTTCACAATCCGCTCCGGCCTGCTGGAGACGGGGCTTTATTGTATCTGCAATACCGTCTTCAGCACACTGATAGATCGCAACACGCTTTCCTTTAGCAGGAACACCATCCGGCATAGGCTGTCCTGTCGTAATTCTTGCTACGACATTCAACGCAAATGTAGATTTACCCTCACCGGGATCGCCTTGGAGCACCGTCAGCTTCCCGAGCGGTATATAGGGATACCATAGCCATTCAACCGGCTCAGTTCGGACATTTGCGTAGTATTGGTAAACGGAACCTTCCATTCTAACCTCGCACATTTCTCAAAGCAGATAGAGATCATAAGTCACTACTATTATTATAAGGTGGTGACACATCTGCTTCCATCGCCGTTTCGGCAATAACCGCTTTTCAGTGAGCCATTTTGGCAAAAACAGTGTCCAAGCTCGCACTTTTCCTGCTTTTAACCTCGCAAAAGGGATGCTCACAAAAGTGCGTGCTGCCTTGCGACCTTAAAAGAAAGAGCACCGCTTGCACGGTGCCCTTTCGAGATACAGAGGGCAAAGCTCCTGTCACTTTGCACCTCTCTGTTTAGATTTTCTTATTCACTGTATGCAGCTCTAACAAGGCAATTGCATCCTGTCTGGCTCGTTCGTCCGCCTGACGCATAGCGCTTATCATTGCAGCTTCTTTTTCGGTTATGCTCGTGTCAACGACCTCATCATTTCCAATTAGACAATCAACTGAAACGCCGTACAGCTTGGACAGCTTCAGAAGAATATCGATGGATGGCTCTCGTTTGCCATTCTCATAACGGCTGTAAACAGATGGCAAGCAGCTCAGATAGTCTGATACCTCTTGCACTTTGAGTCTGCGACTGACTCGTATTTCTTTTAGGTTCATGTATTCCTCCGCATTCCGAGATGGTGCGAAGTGACACGAAGCATTTACCCCTACGGAATATGATACTACCAAAACGGTATCTGGTCAACGAGCTATTTACCGATACGGTAGTACATTGCATTCCGTTCCGGTAGTATAATTTAATATAGTATATTGGAAGGAGGTCGTGCCTGTGAACATCAAGGATATTCGCACTCGCAAGGGGCTTACACAGGCAGAAGTGGCCTCCGCATTGGGCGTATCCTCCGTGGTTTACTCCCGTTATGAAACCGGCTCCAGGCAGCCTTCCATTGACATTCTGATCCAACTGGCAGATATTTTTGGCGTAACGGTTGACTACCTGCTGGGAAGGCAGGACATCGAGGACTCTACACTGTCTGAATATGAACTCAGCTTGTTGATCGCATCACGAAAAGCTGATGAGCGAGCAAAGCAAGACGCACTCAATATGCTGCTTGCCCATGCAGTAAAAACGAATCAAAAGAACTAAGAGGAACTGCAAGTCGCAGTTCCTCTTTTTAGTTTCCATTGTTCTTTTGAGCAAAGTATCGCTTCCGAAGATGGGCAACATCCCTTTGACTATCCGAATTTATAAATAGGTTTGCCTTAGCGAAGGCTTGCTTGATTTCTGTGGCAAGCGCAATCGGGTCTTTCTGCCGTATCACAAATAACTGTATCCTTTTCGCTTTGCACAGGAAGTGAAGAACCTCCGCGACTTTGGCTTCTCTATCAGTGCCTTTTTGAGAAAAGGCAAACGCAAGCCGCAGTTCCGGGATAACTGCATCGATCCGTGCCCCAATCATTTTTTCGTCGTCTGTGCGTGTCGCAAGCCCATATTGCTTTGCATACATCGTTACAAGCAGATATGGCAGCTCCTTAAGAAATACTTTCTCGCAGTAGATGCAGCCGGCTCCTCCAACTGCGCGGTGAAACACTTTATCCTTCCATTCATGCCCGCAAATGCCTTTCCACCAAACTGGGTATTGTGACAGTCTTGATATCTCTGTGGGCTTTCTTGTGTTTTTGGCCGCATTCCATTCCTGTGCCAGCTCCGGATCTGTAGTTGCTAAATCGCTATAACCAGGCAACACAGCGTTCCTCGTGCATACCGGGCATTTTAGCCCATGAACTTTGGATTTGATTACCGCCCTATACTCATGTCCGCAGGTACTGCACTTCCACCAGACATTTTTGGTGGAGCGCTCGTTGAAATCTTCCGGCAATAATGTGCCGTTTTTTTGTGACCATTCCAATGCGAGCTGCGGATGGAGCGAAGCTAAATCATTGAATCCCTTCAGCAATTTTATTCCGCTGCAATAAGGGCATTTGCTTCCATAAGCCCGTGTAGATATGAGCGCAAACCACTCATGGCCCTGTTCGCATTTCCACCAAACTTTCCGATTTGCATAAGGCGTTACCTGTGTTGGCTTGAGCGGTGCGTTTCGAGGCGACCACTCCTTTGCAACCTGCGGCAGTACAGTTGCAAGGTCGTTAAATCCTTGGAGGACTGCATTGTGCGAACAGTAGGGGCAACCAGCTCCCCTGACGCGATTTCGGATTTCTGCGCTCCACTCATGTCCGCAAGCTCCTATCCAAAGCACTTTCTTATGAGAGCCAACACCGATCTCTGTTGGTTGGATGGTATTATTCGGCGACCATTCTTTCAGTAGTTCCGGTTTCAAACTCGCAAGGTCATTGATACCCGCAACGATTCTGGCGTTACTGCAAATCGGGCAATTCTCGCCGCTTGATCTTGCCTTTGCGCTGGCCTGCCACTCATGTCCACAACTGCCATGCCACCAATATAGTTTTTTAGAACCATAGGGTACATCATCCGGTGAGATGCTGCCGTTTCTTTCTGACCATTCAGCTACAAGCCAAGGTTTCTTATTTGCCAAACTGTTTTCCATACTGTTGCCGCCCTTCCTGTGTACTGCTAACAGTATAGGAAAAACCTCAAAATAAGAGAAATGTGCAAAAAGAGAAATCCCCCTGCAATCGCAGATTTTGCGACCGCAAGGGGGAGAGAACCATATTATACATTTGCCATTTGCTTAGCTCCGGTTTTCAAATATGTTTCAAAGGCTGTGATTTCTCGTTTCTTCAGGTCGTTCGTGACCGTCACATAAATATCGAGCGTGGTCGTTACATCGGCGTGACCAAGCACAGACTGCACGACCTTTACATTCAGACCGCTCTCGCACATTCTTGTAGCGAATGTATGCCGCAGCACATGGCACGAGAATTTAGGCAGAAGAACCGGATCGGAGTCTACGCCCTTTTTCTCAAGAACTTCGCTGTTACAATCGCGCATGATCCGTTGCAGAGCCTTATTCAATGTGCCTTGATGCTGCACCTCGCCGTTCCGATTAACAAACACGAAGTCTGAATACCCCTCAATGTGGCTGACATTTTTCATTCCGCACTCCTCTTGGAACTCCTTTTCCATGAGGAATGCCTGCTTCACACCTTCGGTCATGGGAATTTCCCGAATACCGGCTTTTGTCTTAGGTGTATTGATGGAGAAGTAGCAGCCCTTCTCATCTCTGTGGTTGTAGTACACCAGCGTATGGTTCACGCTGATGATGCCGTTTTCCATATCCACATCGCACCAGCGCAGACCAGTGATTTCCCCCACACGCATTCCGGTATTCGCCATAATATAAAAGACAGGATACCAGTGCTGGTATTTTGAAGTTCTGGCCAGATAGCCAAGAAACAGTTCTTCCTGCTCAAGGGTCAAAGCCTTTCTTTTCTCGATTTCCGAACCGTGTGCCATTTTGATTTCCCGAAGCATATTGGCCGCAGGGTTGCTGCGAATCATATCGTCATCGACGGCTATCTGAAATACTTGGTGGACAATATTATGGATGACATCTACTGTAGACGGCTTCAGGACCTTATCGTCGATGATCTGGTTATAGAATCGGCGCACATCCGATTTTTTCACCTGTACCAGCTTCTTCTTTCCAAAAGTTGGCTTCACAAACAGCTCATACATATAAATGTAGTTTTTCATGGTGCTGTCCTTGATGCCTCTTTTCAGTTGGCACCAAAGCTCATATACATCATTCACCGTGACATTTTTGATATTGGCTTTGATGCCGTCATGCTGATCAACAAGAATCTGTTCCTCCTGCTCCCGGAGATCTTCCAATGTTGCAGCGTATATGGTATTACGTTTTCCGAGCTTGTCTGTCCAGCGGTACATATAGCTGCCGGTTTTTCTCTGTACCTCTCCGGTGCGTAGCCTGACATGGTGGCTATCAAAGCGAACGGTTGTCTGCCGCTTTTCCTTCTTTTGAAACTGCATAGTCTTCACTCCTTTGCTTTCGCTTTTCTCTTGGCACCATTAAGGATACATAGAGACATCTCGTTTTCCAATGTTGCGATCAGAGATACCGTTTCGTCCTCCTCGGGAGTTGGAGCAGGATCCGAATCGGAGCAGGAAGTGCAGCACATCAGGAGTGCCGCCAAACTCCATAAATAAGTGAAATTAAATTTCATACTTAACATTTTTAAGTTAGAAAAAGTAATAAGTGTTAGAGATTTCATTACAAATATAGACTTTTTTGAAAAAATATTAATTTTTTCAAAAAAAATCTTAAAATTGCAGGAAATAAAAACGATTCGGCGCAAATCGCAATCCGAACCGGAATAACAATTAATCGTTTAATTCTAAAAGCAACAATGTATGATGAAGATTACTGACCTGTCGAAATGCAAGAATTTCTACTGCCCGCCCGAGGTGCAGTTCATTGAATTGCGAATCGAACGCGGATTTGCCGAAAGCAGTTATTCCGCCACAGAAACCTGGCCAGGTGAAAATTTGGAAACCGATGACTACGGAGAATTTTAATTAAATGCACTAATATGAAAAAATATCGTTTTATTATATGTGGCCTTGTAGTTTGGGGGTTGTGCTCTCTGTCAAGTTCTTGTACGAAAGATTCTTCGACGGAACCCCCCTTCTCAGGGAAAACCGTGACACTCACCGTAACAGCGGAAAAAGAGACTACCCGGACTTATGTTGATGAGAATAACAAAATTCATTGGAGCGAAACGGGCGAACGGATAGGCGTCTTCTATGCTAAAGAGTCTGATGCGGGTGTTCTCCGTTATGCAACCACTGCCGACGACTATACGGTGAATGATAACGGGGCAGCTGTATTCTCTCTGATGGCTGACAGCGAGTATGCGGGTTATTTCTGGGCGTTCTATCCGGGAATGGAAACTTCGGCGGGAATAACCTCACGGAGGTCCCACTTGTCATTCCGGCACAGCAGACGCCGACCGAAACGAGTTTCGACCCGCAGGCTGATCTGTTGATTAGCAAATATGTCGTAACAGCCGTTGATAATACGGTCAATTTTTCGTTCCATCGTGTCGTTGCCTTCGCAAAAATGAGGCTGCAAGGGGTCGCTCCCGGCGAAAAGATCTCCTCGATCACTCTTGTCGCTCCGGGCACGAAATTGGCCGGCAGCTGCACGGCTAATCTGCTCAACGGTTCGGTGAACTACGCTCCGGCGGATGATTCCGCTGCGGAGACGCTTACTTTGGCTATGAACGGTCGTGAGGCTTCAGGTGAAGATTTGGTGTGGTTTTCTGTTATGCCGGCCGATCTTAGTGGTAAAAAGTTGACGGTAGAGGTTGTAACCGAGACCAATATCTATCGGAAAGAAATAGATTTTACCAATAAAACCTTGAAATTCGAGGCAGCTCGTGTGTCTGAATTCATCATTTCCGGTTTGACACCTGTTAAACGCGACGTTTACAAGTTGATGACACGGACTTCAGAGTTGAAATTTGGCGATAAGATCGTTATTGGTAGGAATAATTTCTCTGGAGAAACCAGATTGATGAGTAAGAATAAATTTTCAACATCTTTGGAGCCTCGCTGGTATGCGTCTACGGATGAACTGGTCGTTGTAGATGAGAGTTTGCAAATCATGGATTTATCTTCCGATACACAAATTATTACACTTAAAGAAGGGTATGACCGGACGACATTTTCTATGGAAACGGCGGAGGGGTATCTGAATGCTGGGGTGAATACTGAAGATGAATTGATGATGGATGTGCAGTCCGATGTAACTAAGGCTGCTTCTTGGACAATCTCATGTGATGGAGGGATTGCGCGTATTTATTCGGCAGACAAGACTACGCGTGCACTCAGTGGTAGTAGCAGTACGAGTTATTTCAACTTGACCACCTCGCCTGGTAATGTCTATATCTATTATTGTTCGATGGGAGGCTCTTCAGCTCCCTTGACCGCACTACCCACGCCGACCGGGCTTTCGGCAACGGCATCTGGTAAAACCGTGACGGTCGCTTGGAATCCGGTCGACGGAGCGGCTTCGTACGACGTAACTTGCGGGACGGAGGTGAAACAAGGTGTATTGGAGGCGACTGTTGAATTTGAAATGGCGGAATACGCAGTGCAATACAATGTTTCGGTAATTGCCAATCCTGCCGATCCCGAAACGAATACGAGTTCTTTGGCCGCGACGACGACCGTAAGCACCGAGGCTGATCCCAATGCGGGACAAGTGGCAAATACGGCCCTGTTTGACTTCGCAACGATGGCAGCAAGCCCGGAGAAACCGGACTCTCCGGATGGAGTCATGACGGAAGACGGCTGTCTTATGATACTGACCAGAGGATCTTGGCAATCGGAAGGTTTGGGAGTATTCCTCGGCTCTGGCAAAACAATAAGCATCGAAGGGCAGAATGGAAAGCAGATCACCCAAATTGTTATGACGCCCGGTACAGGCAAGGATATCAAGATAGGCTCTTGGAGCACAGATCTGTACGAGGGCATTTACGATGAAAGCAGTTATACTTGGAAACAAGGGGAGGGGCCTGCCAGATATGTTGAGTTTGAGACATCAGCAGCATCTACGATTGCCCGAATCGAAGTGACCTATGAATAACAGGAAGGTCGAGGGAGATAGATTTTTTAATTTAGGCATCTACATATAACTTTATACCAAGAATTTAGAGATAGAAAAATCCCCTTGTTGTGACTTATTTACAGCAAGGGGATTACATAATTATTTAGTTCAACGAAATAAGATTGATGTTTTTATTTTCGTTTTTTGCAACATTATCGATAACAACTTCATCTTTTCTGTGATAGTCCCAACAACATTGGCGCTGTCCGAATATCTGAAACCGGCGAATATGATATTAGGGCTTTCTGAATTTGCCGAAATGTCTTGTATCTTATATTCTAAAACTTGAAATTGAGACTCTTGATAATCTTTCATTGCTATTTTAGAGAAAGTTGTGTTTTGTAAGAATACCATGCTTTGCTTGTACGTAGATTGTCAATAGATATTTGTCTTTCCAATACGATGCACTTTTCTCCGTCAAATTCTAAATTTCCATTTGTCACCATTGTATTGCGTGCATAATGATGTAGAAATTCCCAATAAGTATTATCATTCGGTATTGTACAAATTTCCCTTTCTTTCAACTCATTGTTGCCGATAGTTTCATACTTGATAATCTCTTTGTCTCGAACAGAATATAAATCACTGTTGAAAACAAAGGTATAAAAGTATCTGTAATCAATATCGCTTTTACGCCATTTTCTGGATGATTTTGGCCCGTAAAATCGTATTTCGATAGTGTTTTTGGCATATTACAGGCATTTGTCTCTTATTCAACAGAAGCGCTGCCCCTCTCCACACCTTTGTCACATCCGGGAAGAGCCACGAGCTGTTTATTGAAACCGACATAGTCTCGCGCTCTTTGGGACCCCTCCGTGTAGTACATGTGTATTTTGCTGTTGGATTTCATAATTATTTGTATTATGGTGTATTTATTTGTTTTTTACTGTTTGATATTTTGCCCTTTCCATATACGGAGCCTCGACCGTGGCGATGATACTCCAATCTACACCCGTGATTTGGACCGCGATCCGGTCGAAAGTCGTCTTCGGGGGAAGATTTCGGATGTCGGTAATTACCAGCGGATAAGTTTTCGGCTTCGGTTTCGGTTCGGGCAACGGGGTCGTGGGATCCCGTGCCCCTTCATTTTCCTGGGTGTCGTTGCATCCGGCTGTCAGGAGTACCGGGGCCAGCAGTGCGAGTAATAGGGAGCAGAGGCTTATTTTTCGGTGCGGGATGATTCTGGTTATCATAGGTGTAGGTCTTTCTTGGTTGTCTGAAGCGGCGGTTCGTGCGGATTTCGGTCAGCCGGGTTCTGTGCGGTGCCGATTCCGGGAGTAACCATAAGGCATACCATCGGAAGTGTCGGCGATATAGATGGCTTATGGCTCTTGCAGATCGGCGAACCAGTAGGTGTAGGTTTTCTCCGTGCCGTCGTCGAGACGTATGTCGTAACTTCGGGAGAAAGGACTCCCCAGCCGGAACCGGACGGGCGTGCGGAAAATCGGGCCGTCGTAACAGAAGGTGTGGTATTCTCCGTTTTCGCCGTTGGGATCCGTCCCCGCAGGCAGGGAGGCGATGAAATCGGAGTCGATGGTCCGCCCGATGGCTGCGGCTCCCAGTCCGTCGGCCATGGTCGTTACTACGACGGTTTGCAGGCCCGAGGCCAGGAAATCGTGCATCACGGTTTCGGAGCTGCGGCCCCAAAGGGGTTCGACGACTTCGATGCCGTGCGGAGCGAGTTGCTGTTCCCGGTATTTGCGAACGTCGTGCAGGAAGATGTCGCCGAAGATGAAGTGCGTTACACCTTGTGCTTTGAAATGCGCGACGGCTTGCGACATAGCTGTCTGATAATCCTCCATATCGCCTTTGGGCGTGAGATCAACCGCATGGAGGGGAATGCCGATGCTTGCGGCCTGTGCCTGTAAAAGGGGAAAAGGGATCCCGTGCATGGTCGAGCGTCGGG
>OMAW01000735.1_pt1 | contig 15471 bp, 15 predicted proteins | sample 1644731 | NCBI WGS metagenome assembly OMAW01 (sample SAMEA103958133, study PRJEB25191) | human gut metagenome | biome: human-associated habitat [ENVO:00009003]; feature: intestine environment [ENVO:2100002]; material: feces | place: Germany | collected 2013/2015 | reverse complement strand
TCGCTAAAAGTTTATTTCTCAATCGGTTAAGTCAAACCGAGAAAAATCTAAAATAAAAACAGCATAGCATGGAAACGACACCGCTCAGGAGCAAGATCCTGGATACGATCATCCGCAAGTCGACCCTCAAGCAACGGGTCTTCGACAACACCTTCGCAGCCTTCAACGAACTGAAGGAAACGCTGTTCGAAATGGCATCGGAGATGGACGACGAACTCGACGGCAAGCTCGACCGCCGCGTCAGGCTCGAATACCGCGACCGCGGAAAATTCGAGGCGCAGCTGCAGGTGGCCAACGACATCCTCATTTTCCAGATGCACACCGACGTCTTCGAATTCGACGCCAACCACCTGATCTGGCAGAACCCCTACGTACAGTCCGACCGCGAAAATTCCTACTGCGGCCTGATCAACATCTACAATTTCCTCTCCGACTCGTTCAAGTTCAACCGCAACGCCGACGAGGGATACCTCATCGGGCGTATCTTCATCAACCGCGAGCGCCGCTATTTCGTCGAGGGCAAACAGCAGACCTCGATGCGGGCGATGAACTTCGGCAAGGCCGAGATCGACCGCGAAGCCCTGATCGGCATCCTCGAACCGGCGATCTGGTTCGCCCTGAACTTCGACCTGCTGATGCCGCCCTACGAGGACAACAAACGCGTGACGGTCGACCAGTTCAACACCAAGATGGACAACTCGAAATTCGTCACGGGCAAACGCCTCGGCTACGATTTCGAAGTAGAGGACATTTAAACCCGATTCCCACGTGAAGGCACAACTTTTCACACTCCTCGCAGCCGCAGCGGTCGGCACAGGTACGGTACAGGCGCGGGGCGAATATGCCGAGATCGCACGCCTGCGCTCGATGAACGAAACCGTCCGCGGCATCCGCTCGATGGCCGACGGCGAACACTATACCATCCTCGAAGGCAACAACATCGTCCGTTACGGCTACGCCGCGGCGGGGCAGGGCGAGCAGATGCTCCCCAAGCCGACGGCCAACCTCGTCGTCACGGACTACGCCTTCTCGCCCGACGAACGGCAGATACTCATCGCCTCGGGCGCCAGGCCGATCTACCGCCATTCCTACACGACCGATTATTTCCTGGCCTCGGGCAACAGTCTGATGCCCATACTCCGCGAGGCCGAAGCCCCGCGCGACGCCTCGTTCTCGCCCGACGGCAAGCTGATCGCCTATTCCGACCGCAACGACCTCTATGTCTACGATACCGCGGGCAAGCGCACGCGCCGCATCACCGACGACGGAGCGTGGAACTCGGTCATCAACGGCACCACGGACTGGGTCTACGAGGAGGAGTTCGGCTTTACGAAGGCCTATGCCTTCTCGCCCGACAGCCGCCGCATCGCCTACCTGCGCTTCGACGAATCGGAAGTGCCCCTGATGGAGATGATGCGCTTCGACGGCAAACTCTACAACCAGGCCTACTCGTTCAAATACCCCAAGGCCGGGGAGCGAAATTCGACGGTCGAAGTGTGGGTCTGCGACCTTGCGACCGGGACACGGGAGCGCATCGACACGGGCGGCGTGACCGACCAGTACATTCCCCGTATCGGCTGGACACCCGACGGACGGCTTTACTTTTTCCGCCTCAACCGCCGCCAGAATACCTTCGAGGTGATCCTCTGCGAGCCCAACGGCGCCCAGCGCACGATCTACGACGAACGCTCGCAGCAATACGTCGAGCGCGTGGATGACAAGACCATTACCTTCATCGACGGCGACCGCTTCCTCGTACGGCAGGAGGGACACACGGGCTACATGCACCTCTACCTTTACAGCATCCGCAAGGGTTTGCTCGCCCAGGTAACCAAAGGCGACTGGGAGGTGACCGACGTGGTCGGCACCGACGGCAAACGGGTCTGGTACCTCTCGACCGAAACCTCTCCGCTGCGCCGCAACCTGTACAGCGTACGGCTCGACGGCAAGGACAAGCGCCGCCTGACGACCGGCGAAGGCTACTACGCCATCGCCCCGAGCGCCGGGATGAAATACTACATCTCGACCTTCTCCAACGCCACGACCCCCAACCGGGTCGAGGTCTGCGACAACGAAGGCAACCCCATCCGCACGCTGGCCGACAGCCGCAAACTCCGCGAAGAGCTGGCGGTCGTACAGCGCCCCGTCCGGGAGTTCTTCACCTTCACGACCGAGCGCGGCGACACGCTCAATGCCTACATCGTCAAGCCCCGCGGCTTCGATCCCTCGCAGCGCTACCCCGTGCTGCTGACCCAGTATTCGGGGCCCGGCTCGCAGTCGGTAAGCGACCGCTGGTCGCTCGACTGGGAGGATGCGCTCACGGACAAAGGCTACATCGTAGTCTGCGCCGACGGCCGGGGCACCGGGTTCCGGGGCGAGAAGTTCAAGAAATCGACCTACGGGCGCCTCGGAGCGCAGGAGGTCGAAGACCAGCTCTCGTTCGCCCGCTACATGGCCGCGCAGCCCTACGTCGACCCTGCGCGCATCGGCATCTACGGCTGGTCGTACGGCGGGTTCATGGCACTGGGCTGCGCGATGAAAGGCCACGGACTATTCCGCATGGCGATCGCCGTGGCTCCCGTCACTTCGTGGCGCTACTACGACTCGATTTACACCGAAATCTACAACAACCTGCCGCAGTACAACGCCGCAGGCTACGACGACAACTCCCCGATTAACTTCGCCCGGATGCTCGACGACACCAAGACCCGACTGCTCATCATCCACGGCACGGCCGACGACAACGTTCATTTCCAGAACAGCGTGGAGATGGCGCGCGCCCTGAACCGCTGCGGCAAGCAGTACGACATGATGGTCTACCCCGACCAGAACCATTCGATGCAGCCCGACGACACGGCCAATGTCCGGCAGAAGATGATCGAATACACGCTCGAACACCTTTAAACCGCCATACCCTGAATCGCCATCGTCGTCGCCTGCCACCGCGTGGTCGGCAGCGGCGGCGCTTTGGTCGGCTATGCGGGCGGACTGGAGGCCAAGGCCTACCTGCTCGGCCTCGAACGGGAAACCGAGGGCTGAAAAACCGCCGCCCTGCAAACGGGAAGACGGGCGGCAAACTTCCCGACTTCGGAATGCACATTCCCAAAAGCACCGCGGAAGACCGCACGAATAAAGGAGGGGGCACTTGCTAAAGCAAGTGCCCCCTCCTTACCCATTCCCGTCCGGCTAAAGCCCGAACGAGAATACGTTGATACTGTCGTAAACCACGCTGAAGACACCCAGCAGCAAGACCCCTGCCATGCAGAGCGCAAGGCTGATGCGCGTATAGCGGTCGCTGCGCAGCGGTGCGATCGGCTCTTCGTTGGGCGTAATGTACATCGCCTTCACGACCAGCAGGTAGTAATAGAGCGAAACCACCGTATTGACCAGCGCGATGAACACCAACAGGTGGAAACCGCCCTTGAATGCCGCGGCGAAGACGAAGAACTTCGAAAAGAACCCGGCAAAAGGCGGGATGCCCGCCAGCGAGAAGAGCGCCAGGGTCATCATCAGCGCCAGCTTGGGATTGGTGCGGTAGAATCCGTTGTAATCCGCCAGCGCGACCTTGCCGCCGCTATACTGTTCGACGGTCGAAATGATGCCGAAGACGGCGAGGTTGGCCGCCATGTATACCAGCACGTAGAACACGAGCGAAGTCATTCCGATGGCGCTGCCGCCGATCACGGCCAGCATGATATAGCCGGCCTGCGAGATGGACGAGAAGGCCATGAAACGCTTCAGGTCGGTCTGCCGGATGGCGAAGAGGTTGGCAACCGTGATCGAAAGCACCGTCACGGCATAGAGCAATGTCTGCCACTGCCCGACCATCGGGCCGAAGACCTTCATCAGCACGGTCATCAGCACGAACGCCGCCGAGGCCTTCGACACGACCGAGAGGTAGGAAGTCACGGCCGTCGGCGCCCCCTGGTAGGTATCGGCCGTCCAGAGATGGAACGGCACGAGCGAAATCTTGAACCCCAGCCCGGCGAAGAAGAAGACCATCGCCATGACCTGCAACGGCGACCCCGTAATGCGCGCCGCCATATCGCCGAAGTAGAGCGTCCCCGTAGTCCCGTAGAAGAACGAGATGCCGTAGAGCATCAGACCGCTCGCGAACAAGGCGCAGAGGATGTATTTCGCACCCGCTTCGGCCGAATGGTGCTTGTACTTGTCGAACGCCACCAGGCAGGCCATCGGCACCGAAGCCAGTTCCATGCCCAGGAAGAAGAGCAGGAAATTGCCCGCCCCGACCATGAAATACATGCCCAGCAGCGTCGAAAGCAGCAGGATGTAGAATTCGCCCTGTTTGTGGGCCGTGTCGTCGCGCCGCAGCCACGTACCGGCCTGCAGGCAGACGATGAGCGCCCCGATGGCCAGCACGCTCTTGACGACGGTGTGCATCGGCACATAGCAGAACATGCCGCCGAATACCTCGCCCGCCGTCCCCGGAACGACATTGGCCAGCACCTGCACCGCGAGCAGCCCGCAGGCCACCGCCGAAAACCAGCGCCTTCCGCGCTCCCCGGCGATCAGGTCATAGAGGAACAGCAGGACGATCACCGCGATGAGCGTCACTTCGGCCTGCATGTACGAGAATATATTGCTGTAATCCATAGTCGCTTAATTCATTAAGTGTGTAATGATCTCCGAAACGCTGCCCCGGATCATGTCGCTCACCCACAGCGGCGCGAGCCCCATGCCGGCGATGGCGACGACGAGGCAGACGACCGACAGGCGTTCGTCCCACGTGGCGTCGGAGAGCCTGAGATGCGCTTCGTTGGTACAGGTGCCGTAGAGTATCTTCCCGACCACCCGCAGGATGTAGACCGCCGTGATGACGATCGACGTGCAGGCGATGATCGTCACCACACGGTGGAACGTGTCGTTGTCCATGAACGCGCCGTTGAAGATCGTCATCTCGGCGACGAACCCGCTCAGGCCGGGCAGGCCCAGGTTCGCCAGGCCCGCGATGACGTAGCCCACCGCCAGGAAGGGCATCACCTTCATCAGCCCGCTCAGTTCGCGCACGTCGCGCGTATGCGTGCGGCCGTAGATCATGCCGATCAGCGCGAAGAAGAGCGCCGTCATCAGGCCGTGGCTCAGCATCTGCAGGACAGCGCCCGTACCCGCCGTGGTGTTCATCATCAGGATGGCGAACAGCACCAGTCCGCAGTGCGACACTGACGAGTAGGCGTTGATGTATTTGAGGTCGGTCTGCACGCACGCCGCAAAAGCGCCGTACACGACCGAGATCGTCGTCAGAACGATGAATATCCAGCTCAGCTCGTGCGCCGCTTCGGGCATGAGGTACATCGCCACGCGGAAACAGCCGTAGCCGCCCAGCTTCATCAGCACGCCGGCATGGAGCATCGACACGGCCGTCGGGGCCGAAGCATGGCCATCGGGGCTCCACGTATGGAAGGGGAACAGCGCGCCCAGCACGCCGAATCCGACGAAGACCAGCGGGAACCAGATATATTGCTGCGCCAGGGGAATGTTATGCAGCTGCGCGATCTCCAGGATATTCATCGTCGTGGCTCCGGCACCGAAGTAGATGCCCAGAATGCCGATCAGCAGCAGCGCCGAACCGCCCATGAGCATCAGTGTCAGTTTCATGGCGGCATACTCCTTGCGGCCGCTGCCCCACACGCCGATCAAGAGATACATCGGAATCAGCGCCACCTCGTAGAACATGAACATCGTGAAGAGGTCGACCGAAACGAAGAACCCGAAGACGCCCACGCTCAGCAGGCAGAACCAGAGGAAATACTCCTTGACCTGCTCCTTCATCCGCCACGAGGCGAACGTCCCCGTAAACACGATGATGGCCGACAGCAGCAGCATGGCAACCGAAATGCCGTCTACCCCCACGGCATAGTGGATATTGAGCGGCGCATACCACACATGGCTTTCGGTAAAGAGCATGGCGGCCTGCTCGCCCGCCTCGCGCAGGCCGAGGTAGCGGAACACCAGCACCACCGCCAGCGCCAGCAGCAGCGAGGAACCCGCCACCATCACGGCACGCACCTGCCGCGCGGACTTCGAGAGCCAGAGCCCCAGCATCATCAGCACCGGGATGGCGGGAAACAGTGATAACATATTCATAACAGCTACAGTTTAGCAGATTAAAAGCAAGAAGATCGTAAGTCCCAGCGCACCGCCGAGGAACCAGATGCAGTAACGCTGCACGCTGCCGCTCTGCATGTCGCGGATCACGTATGCCGCGCCGTTGGTCGCCCGCGCCAGCATGTTCATCAGGCCGTCCACCACATGGCGGTCGAACCATGCGACCGGGGCCGAGATGCAGGCGAAGATCACCCGGTGGGTAACGAACTGGTAAACCTCGTCGATGTAGAAACGGTGGTAGGCCGCCTTATGCAGTCCCCTGAAGCGCGTTGCCAGGGCATCGGCCACCGTCTGGCGCTCGCGCAGGTACATCCACGTCGCCAACGCGATGGCCGCGGCAGCCACGCAGAGGCTCACGCCCGCCACACTGCGGTCGATATGGATCGTGTAGGGCATCCCGTCGCTGCTGACCAGCTTCCCGAAAGGAATGAACCCCGCCACGCAGGTCACTGCGGCCAGGAACACCAACGGCAGGGTCATCGTCAGCGGCGCCTCGTGCGGCCTGTGCGCCGCATGAAGTTCACGGTTTTCGCGTCCCCAGAAGATGTTGTAATAGAGGCGGAACATGTAGAACGCCGTCAGGCCGGCGATCCCGGTCATCACCCACCCCATCACGGGGCTGAAGGCGAAGCACGCCGTCAGGATCTCGTCCTTCGAGAAGAAACCGCTCAGGGGCCAGATGCCCGCGATGGCCAGGCAGGCCACGAGGAACGTCGCATGCGTCACGGGCATGTACCGGCGCAGGCCGCCCATGGCCGACATTTCGTTGGAGTGCACGGCATGGATGATGCACCCGGCGCCGAGGAACAGCAGCGCCTTGAACATGGCGTGCGTGAAGAGGTGGAACATCGAGGCCATGTACCCCAGCCCGCCCGTATGGGGATCGGCCGAGGTGCAGACGCCCAGCGCCACGATCATGAAGCCGATCTGCGAAATGGTACTGAACGCCAGCACACGCTTGATGTCGCTCTGCACGCAGGCGACGACCGCCGCATAGAGCGCGGTGAAAGCGCCGATGTAGGCAACCCAGTGAAGCACGTCCGGAGCATAGCCGATGTAGAGCGGGAACATGCGGGCGACCAGATAGACGCCCGCGACGACCATCGTCGCCGCATGAATCAGGGCCGATACGGGGGTCGGACCCTCCATGGCGTCCGGCAACCAGATATGGAGCGGGAACATGGCGCTCTTGCCCGCTCCGCCGATGAACATAAGTCCGAGGGCCAGCGGGATCATTGTCCCGGCGGCGGCCAGCAGTTGTGCGTCGGGCGTGAAGGAGAATGTCCCGGCATAATAGCCGTAGAAGAGGATGCCGATGAGGAAGCCCAGATCGGCGAAGCGGGTGACGATGAAGGCTTTCTTCGATGCCGCGATCGCTTCGGGCTTGGTGTAGTAGAAGCCGATCAGCAGGTAGGAGCTCACGCCCACCAGCTCCCAAAACAGATACATCTGGAAGATGTTGGTGGCGACCACCAGTCCCAGCATACTCATCGTGAAGAGCGACAGGAAGGCGTAATAACGCTGGAAGCCCCGCTCCCCTTTCATGTAGCCGAACGAATAGATATGGACCATGAGCGACACGGTCGAGATGACGACGAGCATCATCACCGAGATCGGATCGAGCAGGATGCCCATATCGATATGCAGCGTCTGGCTGATCGGGAGCCAAACGGCGTTGTAGGGCATCAGCGTCGGGAAAATGCCCTCCGCGTTACGCCCGGCGCCGAAATAGAGAATGGCCGTGAGGTAGCTCAACACGGTGACCGCACCCAGCACGACCGTACCGATGGCGCCCGCCGCTCCCGGTTTGAGTTTGGTGCCGGCCAGTCCGAGTACCAGGAAACTCAACAGCGGCAATACGAGAATTAGAATGGTAAAATCCATAGTCGATGCGTTTTAATCCGTTACCATTTGAGTTTCTTCAAATCTTTGACCTGGATGTGGCGCAGGTTGCGGTAGATGTTGATGATGATGGCGATAGCCACGGCCGTTTCCGCAGCGCTGATGCCGATGGCGAACAGGGCGAAGAAGAAGCCCTCCAACTGACCCGGAAACAGGAAACGGTTGAATACCACGAAATTGATATCTACCGAATTGAGGATCAGTTCCACCGAGATCAGCATCGCCAGCAGGTTGCGGCGCGTGACGAACCCGTAGATTCCCACGAACATCATGATCGTGGAGAGGACGAGGTAATATTCCATGTGTATCATAGTCGTACTCTTTTTAGCGTTTGCGTGCGATGAGGATTCCGCCGACGATGCAGGCCAGCAACAGGATGCTGATGACCTCGAACGGCAGCACGTAGCCGTATTTTCCGCTGCTCATCAGCGCGTGGCCGATGGTCCGCACGTGCAGTTCGCCGTGCTCGAAATGCGAGGGCAGGAAGTCGTGGCGGAGCGTTATCCAGAGGCAGATGCCCAGGCTGGCCAGCGCGGCGCCCAGCCCCACGAAGAGCTTGTAGCCCTTTATGTCCTCCGACTTGTCGCCCTGGCTCGAGGTCAGCAGGATCGAGAATACGTACAGCACCGTGATGCCGCCGGCATAGATCAGCAGCTGCACGGCGCCCAGGAACGAATAGTTCAGCTGGAAATAGATGCCCGCCGTACCGAACAGCACGAACAACAGGTAGGTCGCCGCGCGCAGGATACGCTTGGTCGTCACGGCCAGCACGGCACTCACGGCCGTAAAGACCGCCAACACCGTAAAGACGATTAATTCGAGTGTTATCTCCATGGCTTATTGTTTGTTCAGGGTTTTGACCAGCTTGGAGCGCGTGTATACCGCGTGTTCGAAATCGGTCGAGAAACGGATGGCCCCCGTCGGGCAGGCGTTGACGCACAGATGGCAGAACATGCACGACCCCAGGTCGTACTGGTAAAGCACCAGGCGGCGTTTCGACTTGCCCGTCTCGGGATCAGTGACCATCTCGGTGGTGATACGGATGGTTTCGTTGGGACATGCCGACTGGCAGAGGCCGCAGGCGATGCACTTGTTCTTCCCCCCGGCATCGTGGGGCATGGTCAGCTCGCCGCAGAAACGGTCGAACATCTTGAGCGTGGCCCGGTTCTCGGGGTATTGCTCGGTGACCTTCTTGGTGAAGAACTCCCGCCCGGTCACCTTCATACCCGTCAGCAAGGTTCCCAACCCGTGGAAAAGTCCTTTGATATAGCTACTCATGACTAAAAATGCAGTTTAAATACGACGACGATGACCATCAGCAGCAGGTTTGCCAGCCCGATCGGCACCAGGTATTTCCATTCCAGCGTCAGTATCTGGTCGATACGCAGGCGCGGGAAAGTCCACTTGATCCACATCAGCAGCCACACCACGAAGAACGCCTTGCCGAAGAACCAGACGAAGCCGGGGATGTAGTCCATGGCGGCATTGAAGCCCTCCCAGCCGGGGATGTGCAGCGGCATCCATCCCCCGAGGAAGATGGTGGCCGCAACGCCCGAGACGACGAACAGGTTGACGAACTCGGCGACGTAGAACAGGCCGAAGTGCATGCCCGAATACTCGGTGTGGTACCCTGCCGTCAGCTCCGACTCGGCCTCCGGGAGGTCGAACGGCCCGCGGTTGACCTCGGCGTTGCCCGCGATCAGGTAGATCACGAAGGCGACCAGCGCCGGGACATGCCCCTTGAAGATGAACCAGCCGTCGGCCTGGCGGGCGACGATCTCCGAGAACTGCATCGTATCGGTCAGCACGACGATCGTCAGGATCGACAGCCCGATCGACAGCTCGTACGAGATCATCTGCGCACCGCTTCGCATGGCGCCGATGAGCGAATACTTGTTGTTGGAGCTCCACCCCGCCAGCAGGATGCCGACCACGCCGATCGACGAGGCCGCCATCAGGAAGAAGACGCCCACGTTGAAGTCCAGCACTTCGAGCCCCTTGTTCACAGGCAGGCAGGCGAAAGCCAGCACCGACGCCAGGATGACGATGTAGGGCGCGAGGTTGTAGAGGAACCTGTCCGAGCGGCGGATGGTGATGATCTCCTTGGTGAGCATCTTGAACACGTCGCAGATCACCTGCAACGTACCCCACGGCCCCACGCGCACGGGCCCCAGGCGGCACTGGAACGCCGCGCAGACCTTACGCTCCATGAAGATCATCAGGATGGCGATCACCGCGTACATCAGCAGCAGGCAGACACCGACGATCACGCACTCCAGGAAGACCGCCAGCCCCACGGGCATCAGCGACGTGAGCAGCCCGTGAACCCAGCTCGTTACTATACTAAAATCAAACATATCTGTAAGTTTTTCCTTTTTTATCCCGCTCCCGCCTCAAGGGGAGGGGCTTATAAACCCGGAAGCGACATCCGGCTACCTGTCTATATCGGGCACGACGTAGTCCAGCGTACCGCCGATGGCGATCAGGTCGGCGATCTTCGTCCCCCGCGCAATGGTTTCGAGGCACGACACGAGCGGGAGCCCCGTCGAGCGGAACTTCATGCGGTAGGGCGACTTCTCCCCGCGGCTCTCGATGAACACCCCGAACTCCCCGCGGCTGCCCTCGACGGCGGCGTAGTAACTGCCTTCGGGTATGCGGATCACGGGCTTCATCTTCAACTGGTATTCGCCTTCCGGAATGTTGTCAATCAACTGTTCGATGATGTCCATGCTCTGTTCGATCTCGCGCATACGCACCATGTAACGGGCGAAACAGTCGCCCTCGTCGTAGAGCACTTCCTCGAAATCCACCTTGCCGTACATGGCGTAGGGATGGCGCTTGCGCACGTCGCACGCCCAGCCCGAGGCACGCCCCGTACCGCCCGTGGCACCGAACGAGATGGCGTCTTCGCGGGTCAGCACGCCGGTGCCTTTCAGGCGTTCCCGGGCGATGACGTTCCCCGTGAACACCTCGTGGTACTCGCGCAGCGTCGGGCGCATGTAGGCGATAAACTCCTTCACGCGCCGTACGAAATCGGGATGGATGTCAGCCTGCACGCCGCCGATCGTATTATAAGTCTGGATCAGGCGCCCGCCGGTGGTCTGCTCCAGGATGTCGAGCACCTTCTCACGGTCGCGGAACCCATAGAAAAAGGCCGTCAGGGCCCCCATATCCATGCAGAGGCAGGCAAAGAACAGCAGGTGCGAATCGATACGCTGCAACTCGTCCATGATCGTGCGGATGTACTGCACGCGCTCGGACACCTCCACACCCAACCCCTTCTCGATACACATGCAGAGCGCATGGCGGTTCTGCGACGCCCCGAGGTAGTCGAGGCGGTCGGTAAGCGCCAGCGTCTGGGGGTAGGTCAGGCTTTCGCACATCTTCTCGATGCCGCGGTGGATGTAACCGCAATGCACGTCGAGCTTGCGGATGATCTCGCCTTCGAGCGACACGCGGAAACGCAGCACGCCGTGCGTGGCGGGGTGCTGCGGGCCGATGTTGATGACATATTCGTCCTCCTCGAACAAGACGTTGCGGTGGCGGATGAAGCTGCCGTCCGCCGTCAGTTCGAAGCTCGGGGCGCTGTCCTTCGACACTTCGTTGGTCATGCGCAACGGGTTGAGCCCCGGGTCGTAATCCTTACGCAGGGGGTGCCCCACCCAGTCGTCGCGCAGGAACAGGCGCCGCATGTCGGGGTGGTTCAGGAAACCGATGCCGAAATAGTCGAAGACTTCGCGCTCGTTCAGTTCCGCGGCCTTCCACAGGTCGCAGACCGAAGGCAGCCCGCACTTCTCGCGGCTGGGGGTCAGCGTCCGCAACACGACATTCTCGCCCGTCGCGGTGGCTTCGAGGTGGTAGACCGCCCCGAACCCCTCTTCGCCCCAGTCCATGCCCGTCAGGCTGCGCAGGAAATCGAATCCCTCGGCCCTCAGGCGTGCAGCCAGGGCGTGGAATTTCTCCACCGGGACGGTGAACATCCCGTCCCCGGCCTCCGACCACACGGCCCCGGGTTCCCAGGCCGTTATTTTCTCTCTGATATTCATTGTTTTTCTCCTCCTTCCACGTTCAAATCGTTCTTTTCGGCCGTCAGATCCCGGCGAAGCAGCTCTTCGTACTCCTGCTTGCCGATCTGCTTGTTCACCCCGCCGAAAAACCGCTGTAATTTCACTTTGCGCTGCAACTGCATCAGCCCGTAGAGCATCGCCTCGGGGCGCGGCGGGCACCCGGGGATATAGACATCGACCGGCAGTATCTTGTCCACGCCGTTCAGCACATGGTACGACTTCTTGAACGGGCCGCCGCTGATGGCGCATCCCCCGACGGCGATCACATACTTCGGGTCGGCCATCTGGTCGTAGAGGCGCTTCAGGACAGGGGCCATCTTGTGGGTGATCGTCCCGGCCACCATGATGAAATCGGCCTGGCGCGGGGAGGCGCGGGCCACTTCGAACCCGAACCGGGCAAAGTCGTAGCGGGCCGCCCCCACGGCCATGAACTCGATCCCGCAGCAGCTCGTGGCGAAAGTCAGCGGCCAGAGGCTGTTGCTGCGCCCCCACTCGATCAATTCGTCGAGGCACCCTACGATCACGTTCGTACCCTCGCGGCGCAGCTCGGCCGCCATCTTTTCGAGGTATTCGTTGTCATTGAAATCCTCGTATTTCATTGCCTTTATCTCAGGCTTCCTTATTTCCATTCCAAAGCTCCTTTCCGCCATGCGTATGCAAGGCCCAAAACCAGTACGACCAAAAAGAAGAGGATGCTCACCAGCCCGTAAATCCCCAGATCCTGGACGACCACCGCCCACGAAAAGAGAAAGACGGTCTCCACGTCGAACATCAGGAACAGGATCGCGAACAGGTAGTACCCCACCTTGAACTGCATCCACGACCGTCCGCGCGTCGGGATACCGCACTCGTACGCCTCGCCTTTCTGCGGGTTGTACGAGCGCGGCGATATGGCGCGGGCGATACCCAGCGCGACTGCGACCAGCGCAATAGCCGTCAGGATGACGACCACCAATAGCGTAAAATACATAACCTATCGTTTTTACGAATTTACTCGGAACACGAAAACACGAACGCATCTCCGGGAGAAAAAATCCTCATCCGGGAACATGCGGCAAAACGGGAACGGGAACAGCGGCTAAATCAGGATACGCCCCAGCGAAAAGACATAATAATCGACCGGCTTGGGATGCAGGTCGAAGCAGTCCGAATAAGCCGGACGGCAGGACAGCCCGCGGGCCGACGCCATGGCCCGGGCATCATGGCGCAGACGGACGATCGCCTTCTGGGCGGACGGTTGGACGGGATTTTCGATCGGAGCGTCGCAGGTGAAGACTGCCGCCGTGAAACAATTGTGTGCCGGAACCGGCGTCCGGAGAGTGGACTGGCAAATTCGGTCGGGCTGCGAAACTACCCTACCGGATTGAACCTGAGCGCCATCCAGGCTTCCTGCCAAGACAAAAAGCAAGATGAACAAAGCATATTGAATCCTCTCCAGCATTTCGACCTTACTATTTTCGTGCTGCGAAGATACACTCTTTCGCGCAGAAAACGGAATCCATGGACGAAAAAACGTACATAATGATGAATTTTGAGTACAAAAACACCCATAGCCGGATTCAGGTAATACTCCGGAAACAGGCCCGGCGGATAGCAACGAGCCCCGCCCGGTATATTCCGCCCCGGCAACTGCGAAAGGCCGTGCCCGAAAGGTTTGCCTGCAGCACAAAAGAAAATGCCGCCCCGAAAACCGGAGGCGGCATTTCCAACAGAAACAAACCCTTATTTCTTTTCGTAACGGTCTGCGACGACCTTCCAGTCGATGCGATCCCAGAGGGCGGCGACGGCGTCGGCGCGACGGTTGCGGTAGTCGATGTAGTAGGCATGCTCCCATACGTCGAAGCACATCAGCGGCTTCATGCCGTGGCACATCGGGTTGCCGGCGTTCTGCTCCGTGACGATGGCCAGCTTGCCCGATTTGTCCTCGGCGAGCCAGGCCCATCCCGAACCGAAAAGGCCGACGGCAGCCTTCTCCATCTGGGCCTTGAACTGCTCGAACGAACCGAAATCCGCGTCGATAGCCTTCAGCAACGCCCCTGTCGGACGCGCCTCGCCATCGGGCGAAAGCTGGTCGAAGAAGAACTCGTGGTTCCACATCTGCGCAGCGTTGTTGAAAATCGCGCCGTCGGCCGAAACGACGATGTCCTCCAGCGGCTGCTGGGCGTAAGGCGTATCGAGAATCAGCTCGTTGAGTTTATTCACATACCCCACGTAATGTTTGTCGTGGTGGAAGCGCAGCGTCTCTTCGGAGACCTGCGGTGCGAGAGCGTCGTAAGCATAAGGCAGCTCCTTGGGGGTAAACCGTGCCTGTGCTGCAATGTCTGTTGCCATAATAGGTAAAATTAAAAGTGAAACAATGAGGTTGAACTTAATCATAGCCATCCCGTTTTAGTTTGCTTCGAGCGGTTCGAATGCCCATTTGCCCTCGTTACAGACCGGGCATACCCAATCGTCGGGCAGGTCTTCGAAAGCCGTACCGGGGTCGATGCCGTTCTCCGGGTCACCCGACTCCGGGTCGTAAATGTATTCACAGACGGTGCAACGATACTTTTCCATGCGGTAAAAAAGTTTAAGAAAATCCACACCGGCCAACACAAATATAATACCGATATCAAATATCTCAAAATATTTTTATAATTTTGAGGGAAAGAACAACAATTTATAACCTAAAACGCTCTTTTCTATGACACTTCCGTATGCAGAACCTTACAAGATCAAGATGACCGAGGCCATCCGCACCTCCACCCGTGCGGAGCGCGAAGCATGGATCCGCGAAGCCCGCTACAACCTTTTCAAGCTGCGCAGCGACCAGGTCACGATCGACCTGCTGACCGACTCGGGCACAGGCTCGATGAGCGACCGCCAGTGGGCGGCCATGATGACCGGCGACGAAAGCTATGCCGGAGCCTCGTCCTATTTCCGGCTCAAGGAGACGATCGAAAGCATCTTCGGGATGCCCTATTTCCTGCCCACGCACCAGGGGCGTGCTGCGGAGAACGTGATCTTTTCGGCACTGCTCAAGGCGGGCGACATCGTCCCGGGCAACTCCCATTTCGACACCACCAAAGGGCACATCGAATTCCGCCGCTGCCACGCCGTGGACTGCACGATCGACGATGCGGCCGACACCCAGAAAGAGTTGCCGTTCAAGGGTGAGATGGACATCGCCAAGCTCGAAAAGCTCCTGCGCGAGAACCCGCGCGAGAAAGTCCCGTGCGTCGTGCTGACCATCACCAACAACACGGCCGGCGGCCAGCCCGTGTCGATGCGCAACATCCGCGAAACGGCCGAAGTCTGCCGCCGCTATGGCGTACCCCTGCTGCTCGACTCGGCCCGCTTCGCCGAGAATGCCTATTTCATCAAGACCCGGGAGGAC
>OMAW01000731.1_pt1 | contig 15555 bp, 13 predicted proteins | sample 1644731 | NCBI WGS metagenome assembly OMAW01 (sample SAMEA103958133, study PRJEB25191) | human gut metagenome | biome: human-associated habitat [ENVO:00009003]; feature: intestine environment [ENVO:2100002]; material: feces | place: Germany | collected 2013/2015 | reverse complement strand
AGATTGACGCTCGATTTTTTAATATAAATAAGCGTGTAGCACGCTGTTATGATACAATGGCAATGTTTAATGCTTCTGAGCCTAAGCAGTTGCAACAGAAAACCATATTATCCCCTGCGGAATTTAACGCCCAGCGAAAGAAAGAGGGTGAACAAGGTGCATGATTTTGAAAATTTCTATGATGAAACAGATGACGATGATCTGATCGACGCTGCCGAAGCAGCGTTTGATGAATACCTTGCAGAATGCACAGCCGATTATTCTGAGCTCTGCTCCGTCCGTGCTCAGAGCAGAAAATAAATTGTAAAGGGTGTTTATATGGAAACCGCAAAAGGTAGCTTTTCTCTTGATGTTATGGATCCGGACAACATTTCCGGCTGGAAAGATGAAGACCCGTATTTCGGATCTGAGAAACGAGGAAAGAACATCATTTTATACGATTGGTTCGCCATGACTTCAAAGATTGATTCGGTAGAAAGTCTGATTGATAAAATCGGCTTTACATCAGATGTGAAATTTGAAGATACATACGGATTTTACGGTTATAAAAATCGTGTTATGTTTGATGGTATTTCAATACATTACAATCATAATCAGAAAAATGCTGATTATCCTTTGATTGAGTTTACCGGGCAAGGTTGCAGAGATTTTGAAACGTATACCGATGGTAATTGGTGGCGTTTATTTGAAATGGCATTAGATACTGAAAATTATCACGTTACACGTTTAGACGTTGCGTTTGATGATCATGACGGCATATTTGATATACGCAATATGGTTATGAAGACATTAAATCGTGAATACGTTAGCAAAACGCATAAAGCGCAGATAGTTGACAGTATTACTCGTGAGGTCGATTCATGGTCATTACAATTCGGCGTTCGTCAATCTGATATGTATTGCCGTGTGTACGATAAAGCAAGAGAACGAGGATATACAGACGATCGGCATTGGATTCGTTGCGAAACAGTGTTTAAAGATGAATATGCCCTGAATTTTATCAGAAATAAACTTCCCTTGGGTGAAAAATACTGCGGTATTTTGAAGAATTATTTGCGATTTGTCGAACCCAACAAATCCGATAGTAATAAACGCCGTTGGAAAACGTCAAAGTTTTGGGATAAATTCTTAGGCAACTGCAACAAAGTTAAACTTTATACTCCTAAAACTGTAGACTATAATCTATCCCGTATCGGTCGTTATGTCTTTCATCAGGCTGGCAACTCTGTAGACACATATATAAAATGTGTGGGGTTAACTCAATTTCTCGAAGAATTGCGCTTGCGTGGTCAATCGTTAAATGTACATCAGAAGCGCATTATCAACGAATACAAAGCACGCATAGCCGCCGAAAACAATAATTGTAATACAAACACAGCCGCAGCTTCGAAGCCTGGTGATGTTAATTGTAATACAAATACAGCCGCAGCTGCGCCGGTGCTCGAGCGTGATTGTAATACAAGTTATGTTCCTACTTCGGACGACTGGGTAACGAAAGGCTTAAAATGAAAGTTACAGAAGCATTTGAAATGTTTGTCGATGAACAATTGTTCCGCAACAACAGTCCTAAAACGCTAATATGGTATCGTGAAAATCTCGGCGCATTTTTCCGCTGGTTAGGCTCTGATTCGACAATAGACGATCTGACGATATTTAATTATAAAGCGTATTGTTCCTTTTTGCTTCATGAATATGAACACAATGGCAAGCCGCTGAAAAGTACCAGCGTAAATAGTCACGTCAGAGCCGTAAAGGCGTTTTATAATTTTTGTATTCAGGAAGATTTGATCCCTGACTTCAGTCGTAAATTGAAAACAACTAAGATTCACAAAACAGAAAAATTACCGCTTGATGATGAAGAAATTAAGTTGATACTTGATTGTTTCGGTGAAACCGTTCTCGAGTGCCGTAATCGCTGTTGGGTCGTTCTTATGTGTGATAGCGGTCTTCGCCGCGGTGAAATACTATCATTGAAGATGTGTAATGTTGATCTCAAACATGATTTTTTACTTGTTATGGGTAAGGGCTGCAAGCAAAGATTTGTGCCGCTCGGCAAAATGTCACATGATGTTTTACTACATTACATAGCTTATTATCGTGCCGGAGCTGGCGGATCTGATCCGGTTTTCGTGGATCGTTTCGGTAATGCTTGCAATGCGAATACAATAAAACAGGTATTTCAAAAGTTGAAAAAGTGCACCGGGATAGATAGATTGCATCCGCATTTATTGCGTCACACATTTGCTACAAATTATCTTGTTGATGGTGGTGACTTGGAAACGTTACGATTGATATTAGGTCATTCAGATCTTCAAGTTACGTCAATGTACTTACATTTGGCGCAGAATAAACGTTTGCTTCAAAGCAAGCATAGAAGTCATCTTGATTATATGGTGAATAATGAAAGGATAGATACAAATAATGAAGAACATACAAAAGTCAATCAGATTGACCGAAGAAACTTACAACTTGTTAATGTCGATGTCCGGTGTAGGTCTTTCCGAAAAGATTGAAACATTGGTTCATTCTTATGTTGACGAGCTTCCAAAGTTGGAAAAGAAGATTGCAGAACGCAAGCGTTATTTATCGTCTGTTGATGATGAAATCTTGAAAAAAGAAAAGCTGCTTGTTAATCTGAATCATATCGAACGGTATATTCGTTCTGCTGTGCCGTTTTGTGATTCAAAATAACACTTCTGATTACTTGATCGGCGTAGCTGCGGCTTAATTTTGAATTACAAACAACTATTTTGTAATTCAAAAAATCCCCTTAGCAACTGCGTAAATCCGCATTGCTAAAGGGTTTGTTGGTGAGCCACCCGGGAATCGAACCCGGGACACCCTGCTTAAAAGGCAGGTGCTCTGCCGCCTGAGCTAGTGGCTCAAAAGCTATAAAACTTTTGAGTTGTTTTCACAACGTGATTTATTATAACAAATCCTGACTCCTTTGTCAAGTCTTTTTTTACATTTTTATTTCGATATTATGAAATTTTGATTTATAACCGATTATAACCTGTTTAAATCCGCTCTTCAGCCGCAATACTCTTGGATTTTTATTGACAGAGGCGCATCTTTGTGGTAAAATGATTTTGGTTAGTTAGGATTAACCAAAATGTATTTGTGTATTAACGGAGATATTATGGAAGACAAAAAAATCAATCCACTGCTTACAGGCTCAGCAGAAACTATGCTACAGAGTTTTTACGCAAGAGCCAAATATTCAAGAAAAAGGAACGCTAAATTTTATGATGCTAAGGCTATAGAGCTTGTCAATAAGATAGACTATGACTTTTCAAAAGCGGAAAATGATTCTACGATGAGCAACGGAGTAATCGCACGAACCATCGTATTTGACGAATTGGTCAAAGACTTTATAAACAAAAATCCCGATTGCACAGTTGTAAACATAGCCTGCGGACTTGATACAAGATTTTACCGTATGGATAACGGCAGAATAATATGGTACAATGTCGATCTGCCGGAAACTATAGAGGTTCGTGACGCAATATATCACGAATCAGGCAGGGTGTCTACAATAGGCATTTCCGCAACCGATCCTGCTTGGGCTGACAAGGTAACAAAAAGAGGAAAAATGCTATTTATAATCGAAGGTCTTTCAATGTATCTTACCTCTGATGAAAACGCTCAGATGCTGTCGATTATCAGAGATAAATTCGATAATGCGACAGTGCTTATGGAGTGCCTTGCTAAAAAGTGGGTAAACAAGGAACATACCGAAAAATCAATTCAGGACACCGGTGCAAAATTCGTGTTTGGTGCTGATACCTTTGATGATTTAGGTAAAGCGGCAGACGGTTTCAGATGTATAAAAAATGACGATATCATCCGTGGTATGACAGAAATCATGCCGATATTGAAACCGTTCAGAAACCTCCCTTTAATCAAGAAAGTAACTCAGAAAATCCTTATATTTGAAAAAATATGATTGAATATCATCAGCCGACCTTTTCCGGCAGGTCGGCTTTTTCGTACCCAAAACCGAACATCCGCCTGAAAATGTTACTTTTATGACAAATCTCCCCTATCCGGAAGTTTTCTATTGCATTCTGTCGGATTTTGTGATATTATTATCCTAATAAAATATGCCAACAATACGGCAAATAAAAATTTCGCACTGCAAAAGTGCGGTAAGGATGAGAAATATGCCAAAAAGACAGGACATTAACAAAATTATGATAATAGGCTCCGGCCCTATCATCATAGGTCAGGCTTGTGAGTTTGACTATTCAGGCACACAGGCTTGTAAAGCACTCAAGAAGCTCGGTTACGAGATAGTTCTTGTAAACTCAAACCCCGCAACTATTATGACCGACCCGGATGTAGCGGACATCACCTACATTGAACCGCTCAACCTCGACAGACTTACTCAGATTATCGAGCAGGAACGTCCCGATGCGCTTCTGCCCAACCTCGGCGGTCAGTCAGGACTTAATCTCTGCTCTGAGCTTGACAAGGCAGGTGTACTGAAAAAGTTCAACGTACAGGTAATCGGCGTTCAGGTCGACGCTATCGAACGTGGTGAAGACCGTATCGAGTTCAAGAATGCAATGAAGGATCTCGGTATCGGTATGCCGAGAAGTGAAGTTGCTTACACGATTGATGAAGCTGTCAAGATAGCCGAGGAACTCAAGTACCCTGTAGTTCTTCGTCCTGCCTATACAATGGGCGGTGCCGGCGGCGGAATGGTTTATAATGTAGACGAACTTAAGGTCGTATGTGAAAGAGGCTTGCAGGCATCTCTTGTAGGTCAGGTTCTTGTCGAGGAATGTATCTTCGGCTGGGAAGAGCTTGAGCTTGAAGTTGTCCGTGATGCCGACAACAACAAGATTACCGTTTGCTTTATCGAAAACATCGACCCCATCGGCGTGCATACGGGCGACTCGTTCTGTTCCGCTCCTATGCTGACTATTCCTGAAGATGTTCAGAAAGAGCTTCAGGAAATGTCTTACCGCATTATCGAATCCATCGAGGTTATCGGCGGCTGCAACTGTCAGTTTGCCCGTAATCCCGAAACAGGACGTATTGTTGTAATCGAAATAAACCCCAGAACATCACGTTCTTCCGCTCTTGCTTCAAAGGCTACAGGCTTCCCTATTGCCTTCGTTTCCGCCCTCCTTGCCTGCGGTCTGACGCTGGGGGATATCCCCTGCGGTAAGTACGGCACACTCGACAAGTATTACCCCGACGGAGATTATATTGTAATCAAGTTCGCACGTTGGGCATTCGAAAAGTTCAAGGGCGCAGAGGATAAACTCGGAACACAGATGAGAGCTGTCGGTGAAGTAATGAGCATCGGCAAGACCTATAAAGAGGCTTTCCAGAAGGCTATACGTTCACTTGAAAAGGACAGATACGATCTTGGCTTTGCAAAGAACTTCCACGATATGACAAAGGAAGAGCTTTTAGCACAGCTGAGATACCCCACAAGCGAAAGACAGTTTGTTATATATGAAGCGCTTCGCAAGGGCGCTACTATTGAAGAAATCCATGCCCTTACAAAGATTAAGGACTGGTTCTTACAGCAGATGAAGGAGCTTGTTGACGAAGAAGAAGCACTGCTCAAGATCAAGGGTTCTGTTCCCGAAAAGGCTGTACTAAAGCAGGCAAAGCTGGACGGTTTCTCCGACCGTTATTTAAGCTCACTTCTTGAGGTTACAGAGGAAGAGATCAGAAATGCCCGTATCGGCTTCGGCATAAAGGAAGCGTGGGAAGGCGTTCATGTAAGCGGTACGGATAATGCGGCTTACTACTACTCCACCTATCATCTTGACGAGGATAAAAGCCCTGTCAGCGACAAGCCCAAGATAATGATTCTCGGCGGCGGTCCCAACAGAATAGGTCAGGGTATCGAATTCGACTACTGCTGCGTTCATGCGGCACTTGCACTCAAAAAGCTCGGCTTTGAATCTATCATCGTAAACTGCAACCCCGAAACAGTTTCAACCGACTACGATACATCGGATAAGCTCTACTTTGAGCCGCTCACCCTTGAAGACGTTCTTTCGATTCACGATAAGGAAAAGCCGCTCGGCGTTATCGCTCAGTTCGGCGGTCAGACACCGCTCAACCTTGCAAGCGACCTTAAGAAATACGGCGTAAACATTCTCGGCACAACTCCCGAAACTATCGACCTTGCGGAAGACAGAGATCACTTCCGTGCTATGATGGACAAACTCGGAATCCCGATGCCCGAATCCGGAATGGCTGTAAATGTTGACGAAGCGCTTGAAATCGCAAACCGCATCGGCTATCCCGTAATGGTGCGTCCTTCATACGTTCTCGGCGGCAGAGGTATGGAGATTGTGCACGATGACGAAATGATGAAGGTCTATATGTCTGCGGCAGTAGGCGTTACCCCCGACAGACCTATACTGATAGACCGTTTCCTCCACCACGCAACAGAGTGCGAAGCTGACGCTATCTCGGACGGCAAGAACTGCTTTGTTCCCGCTGTTATGGAGCATATCGAGCTTGCAGGTGTTCACTCCGGCGACTCCGCTTGTATCCTGCCGTCTATGAACCTTACGGAAAAGCAGGTCGCAACAATCAAGGATTACACAAAGAAGATTGCCGTTGAAATGAATGTATGCGGTCTTATGAATATGCAGTACGCTATTGAAGACGATACTGTCTATGTTCTTGAAGCTAACCCCAGAGCGTCCCGTACAGTACCGCTGGTATCAAAGGTTTGCGACATCAACATGGTACAGCTTGCTACACAGATAATCACATCATCGCTGACAGGCAAGCCCTCCCCTGTACCCGAGCTTCACGACAAGGTTATCAATCACTACGGCGTTAAGGAAGCGGTATTCCCCTTCAATATGTTCCAGGAGGTCGACCCCGTTCTCGGTCCCGAAATGCGTTCAACAGGCGAGGTTCTCGGAATCGCTCCCACATTTGGAGAAGCGTACTACAAGGCTCAGGAGGCAACACAGGTAAAGCTTCCTCTTGGGGGAACTGTTCTCCTCAGCGTATGCGACAGAGATAAGCCCGAGCTGCTTGAAATCGCAAAATCATTCAGCGAGCTTGGTTTCCGTATCCTTGCAACAGGCAAGAGCTATGATATGATAAAGGACGCAGACATCACCGCTGAACGTATCAACAAGATGTACGAGGGCAGACCCAACATCACCGATGCAATAGCAAACGGCGATATCCAGCTTATCATCAACACACCTGCAGGAAAGACGAGTGCAAACGATGACAGCTACATCCGCAAGTCAGCAATCAGACATAAGGTGCCTTATATCACAACAATGGCGGCCGCTAAGGCAAGCATCGAGGGTATAAAGTCACTTAAAGCGAACAAGCACTTCGGCGTAAAGTCAATTCAGGCACACCACGCAGATATAAAGTAATATACTCAAAAAATACGTTAACCCCGTTGCTATAGCGATATTTACCCTCCTTACCGGACATCCGGTAAGGAGGGTAATTTTGTGAAATACGATTATGCGTACAAAAGAAAAGCTGTTGAAAAATACAGAAAAGGAGAATGGATGAAAACACCGGAAAGAGCAAATGAGACAAATTTCCGCCAGATGATAAGGAAATGGGTTCGGCTCGAATATGCTTGCAGTTCGGAGGTGTTAAAACAAAAAAATAGACACAAAGAATGGAGTGCCGAAGAACTCTACGAATTGGTGGCAAAGGTACTTGCCGGAAAATCAATCAAGTCGGTAGCGTTTTCCGTAGCAATAGATGACGGTATGCTTAGTAGTGTGCTTACAAACACAAAACAAAGAGGTAAGAATCATCCCACGCGTGTGGGGACAAGTGTGTTATATACGCTTGTCAGAGTTCGTAAGAAAAATCATCCCCACGCGTGTGGGGACAAGTTTTCTTGTTCTCGGTTCTGCTCTGAACTTCGGGGATCATCCCCACGCGTGTGGGGACAAGAAATGAGCAAGAAAACGCCGAGCAAAAAACGAGGATCATCCCCACGCATATGGGGACAAGAGCAGAAATCCGTGCGGCATATCAGCCGTTAGACAATCATCCCCACGCGTATGGGGACAAGTTGACGATACTGTTTCATTCAGACGGTCAAAAAGGATCATCCCCACGCGTATGGGGACAAGTCTATTTTTTTAGCTTTATGGTCATTCTTCTAATCATCCCCTCGCGTATGGGGACAAGTTGAAAAGTCATTGAAAGATTCGCTCGCCTCTAGGATCATCCCCATGCGTGTGGGGACAAGCATTTCACCTTGCTCGGCGACAACTAAAGCGTAGGATCATCCCCACGCGTATGGGGACAAGCTGCGAGGAAAAGAACAAGTACAGGCTGACTTGGGATCATCCCCACGCGTGTGGGGACAAGTTGATTTCCGACTTGTCGGAGGACGGCTTTTCAGGATCATCCCCACGCGTGTGGGGACAAGCCGTATCAACGTTCCCGATGAAAAGAACCAGTAGGATCATCCCCACGCGTGTGGGGACAAGTCCGTTCCGCTCTGAATGCGTGCGGGGATTTGAGGATCATCCCCACGCGTGTGGGGACAAGTCACGTTCAAGCTCTGCTGTAAGCGGCGGGAAAGGATCATCCCCACGCGTATGGGGACAAGTGTTATATCTATCTCTTTGGATGCAATTTAAAAGGATCATCCCCACGCGTGTGGGGACAAGTGTCGATTTTAAGCAGCGCCATCAGCTTACGAAGGATCATCCCCACGCGTGTGGGGACAAGACGATTTAGGCGGCGTATGCCACGCTGTAGCTGGGATCATCCCCACGCGTGTGGGGACAAGGCCGCTTCATATCTGCAATGCCCGATAACAATAGGATCATCCCCACGCGTGTGGGGACAAGTAAGTTCCATTGCAACTTATAATTTCGAAGCCAGGATCATCCCCACGCGTGTGGGGACAAGATGCTAAGAATAGGCGCTGTAGCAGACAGCGAGGGATCATCCCCACGCGTGTGGGGACAAGTACTGATACTAAATACGAGCATATTTCTGAGCGGGATCATCCCCACGCGTGTGGGGACAAGCCAGAGCAGACATGTTTAAGAGCATCGGTCAGGGGATCATCCCCACGCGTGTGGGGACAAGTCTCCGTCTGTTAGGATAATGTAATTCATTGCGGGATCATCCCCACGCGTGTGGGGACAAGGTCAGCCTTGTTAAACTCCATCCGATATGCTCGGGATCATCCCCACGCGTGTGGGGACAAGTAAGTCTTGCACGAAGTGCGGAAAGTGATAACGGGATCATCCCCACGCGTGTGGGGACAAGAGTTATATCTAAGTATCAATCGCTTGCTGAGGGGGATCATCCCCACGCGTATGGGGACAAGTTCTGCTTTGCCACCTTTTCGGGTGTGTCGCCAGGATCATCCCCACGCGTATGGGGACAAGTTGCAACGATTTCGTTCAGATTAAACGCACAAAGGATCATCCCCACGCGTATGGGGACAAGAGCGTTGACATCAACGGCAATCGTCCTGAAATAGGATCATCCCCACGCGTATGGGGACAAGCTGAAAATAAGCCTACTATCGGCGCTTGTTGCAGGATCATCCCCACGCGTATGGGGACAAGAGTTCCCTTATCTGCGACATTGTTTTTATGATGGGATCATCCCCACGCGTATGGGGACAAGTTGCAGGAACGGACAAAGAGTTTATCAATCAAAGGATCATCCCCACGCGTGTGGGGACAAGTATGAGTGAGTACGCAATGCTAAAAGATTTGCAGGATCATCCCCACGCGTGTGGGGACAAGTATCGGCAGACGCTGTAGCGGGTGACGAAATTAGGATCATCCCCACGCGTGTGGGGACAAGAAAGAAGGATTATAACCTTGTTGGCGTCAACAAGGATCATCCCCACGCGTGTGGGGACAAGAGTGGAACGCCGCGACAAATCCAAACGTCAGAGGGATCATCCCCACGCGTGTGGGGACAAGATGCCCCCGCATAGATTATTTAAGCTACAGTTAGGATCATCCCCACGCGTGTGGGGACAAGAGATATTTTTATCGACCTCGCACATGTTAAGAAGGATCATCCCCACGCGTGTGGGGACAAGATAAGGCTTTCAAGCTCTTCATCGCTGAAATTGGGATCATCCCCACGCGTGTGGGGACAAGCCCCCTCCGGGAACAAACACTTAGTATTTTTCAGGATCATCCCCACGCGTGTGGGGACAAGGAACGTGATTTCCCTGCAGTTGTCGGCTAAAGAGGATCATCCCCACGCGTGTGGGGACAAGTTTATTGCTTTTGTTCGTGGCATAACATTGATGGGATCATCCCCACGCGTGTGGGGACAAGGAGGGTAAGAGCAGTTTTGCGATTGCAACAGGGGGATCATCCCCACGCGTGTGGGGACAAGTGTTCGTTGCCGCCGAACGATAACCCGTGTTTAGGATCATCCCCACGCGTGTGGGGACAAGATGTGATTTTCGTAGCTTTTTGCTACATTATTAGGATCATCCCCACGCGTGTGGGGACAAGGTGTGACAGCAAAGGAAGCATCAATTTTAGCAGGGATCATCCCCACGCGTGTGGGGACAAGGTGAAAACACAGCGAACACGGTCAGCGGTTGCAGGATCATCCCCACGCGTGTGGGGACAAGCAATTATTGTAAAACAAAAAATGCTTGCGTGCGGGATCATCCCCACGCGTGTGGGGACAAGGCTTTTGAAACAGTGGGGCTGTGGAAACTGGAAGGATCATCCCCACGCGTGTGGGGACAAGTAAACGTCACGTTCTCGAAACGAACGCCGAATAGGATCATCCCCACGCGTGTGGGGACAAGTTGAGAGTAAGAGATACATTTTTTAATTCAAGTTTATCATCCCCACGCGTGTGGGGACAAGTTATTCCGTTTATGACTTCTTCGCTTGTGCGTGGGATCATCCCCACGCGTGTGGGGACAAGTGTAGTCAACGGGGCTATCGCGGACGCAGTAAATAATCATCCCCACGCGTGTGGGGACAAGTGAAAACGGCAACCCAGCCGTTTACTACAAGTAGGATCATCCCCACGCGTGTGGGGACAAGATAACAATTAAGGATAAGAAATATCCTATCAAAGGATCATCCCCACGCGTGTGGGGACAAGAAAGCCTTGCGGTCGTTTATACCCTTGCTGCTAGGATCATCCCCACGCGTGTGGGGACAAGCAATGAGTGCAGGTAACATATCTATGACCGTAGGGATCATCCCCACGCGTGTGGGGACAAGAGTTTTGCGGATGTATCAAGGTCGCCGACAAAGGGATCATCCCCACGCGTGTGGGGACAAGCGATACTTGCGCTCTTTGCGTTAAAAAGTTCCAGGATCATCCCCACGCGTGTGGGGACAAGGCGTAGTGACATCGCCGCCGCTATATACGGTGTGGGATCATCCCCACGCGTGTGGGGACAAGTGTTTTCCTCCTGTCCTTTGGGCTGTCGTTGTGGGATCATCCCCACGCGTGTGGGGACAAGATATTTTAACAAATGACGGCGCTACAATTGTGGGGATCATCCCCACGCGTGTGGGGACAAGTTGATTTCTCCTTGCCTTTGGGCTGTCGTTATGGGATCATCCCCACGCGTGTGGGGACAAGGATGAAAAACTATCAGTGAAAGCAGGTATCACAGGATCATCCCCACGCGTGTGGGGACAAGATTTGATGACTTGTCAGCAAAAATCGACCGAGAGGATCATCCCCACGCGTGTGGGGACAAGTTGCTACACTGATTTAAACAACGAAGTGTGATAGGATCATCCCCACGCGTGTGGGGACAAGTGATTTTAAAATTCACGTAGACGTTGACGGTGAGGATCATCCCCACGCGTGTGGGGACAAGAACCTTGTGACCTCCGCCCGCATTTTGGGGTAAGGATCATCCCCACGCGTGTGGGGACAAGCTGTCGGTACAGCGTCCGAGTTTACGCTTACAGGGATCATCCCCACGCGTGTGGGGACAAGGCTTTGCTGATGGATTACTATACACTTTAAGAGGGATCATCCCCACGCGTGTGGGGACAAGTGTTTTTCTTACTTTCTTATCGGTGCACCGACAGGATCATCCCCACGCGTGTGGGGACAAGAAAAGAAAGGAGATAGGAAAATGGCGGTACTCGGGATCATCCCCACGCGTGTGGGGACAAGTTTATGAAGCACAGGACAACACAATGAACTACAGGATCATCCCCACGCGTGTGGGGACAAGAGGAGGATTTACAATGATTGATAAATTAAGCTAGGATCATCCCCACGCGTGTGGGGACAAGTGCCCCGAAGGGCGAGAGCCGAAGCCCTCAATAGGATCATCCCCACGCGTGTGGGGACAAGTTGTCTTGAAACGTACAGCACAAACGAGGAGTGGGATCATCCCCACGCGTGTGGGGACAAGACTTGGTCGGCAAATACTATATTCGGCATTGTAGGATCATCCCCACGCGTGTGGGGACAAGTGACTATACGGTCTAACGGCGCTATCAACAGCGGGATCATCCCCACGCGTGTGGGGACAAGCCCTGTACTTATAGTCGTCAAAATCTCGGTCGAGGATCATCCCCACGCGTGTGGGGACAAGTCCCACCTGACCATGCCTGCCAAACCACGACTAGGATCATCCCCACGCGTGTGGGGACAAGTCCTCACAGACGGCGAAGGCAACGCAAAGATGAGGATCATCCCCACGCGTGTGGGGACAAGCTTTTCACTTGCAATTTGTTCGGTATCGGTTGGGGATCATCCCCACGCGTGTGGGGACAAGGGCTTTCGCCCCTGTGTCGTTCTGCGTTTGAAGGGATCATCCCCACGCGTGTGGGGACAAGGCTTCTAAGCTCTACGGGCTTAATCTCTACTACGGATCATCCCCACGCGTGTGGGGACAAGGTCATCTGCATGATACCGTTTACAGCTGATAGGGGATCATCCCCACGCGTGTGGGGACAAGACTAAAGAAATCAAGGAAAATAGCGGTTTTGCAAAATCAACCGCTTAGATTTCCTTTAACTTTTCATAGATCCTTTGTGTAAGCAGACAATCGTCAAGCGCCCTATGAATCCTATCTTTATTATAATGCAAATCGAAATAATCCGCAATAGCTGCTAACGAATATGAATTAATATCAAGTAGTTTTCTTGATATTTTAACTGTATCAATAATTTTTGACGGAACAAAATCAATTTTGTTTTCAGCACACGCAGATTTAATAAAATTCAAGTCAAAACCGATATTATGCCCGACCAGAGGTTTTCCGCTACATCGCATTGCAAACTCACCAAGCGCTTTACTTTTTTCTGCTCCCTCATTTGCCAGTAATTCCTCCGTTATACCTGTAAGCCTGATAATTGCCTTCGGTATTTTTTTATCTGTTTTGACAAGCACAGAATATGTTTCTGCTACTGATCCGTTTTCAACCGTTACTGCACCGAGTTCTATTATTTCATCACCGGGATTAAGTCCCGTTGTTTCAATATCGATTACCGTATATGTATCCGATACACCGGATGATTTCTGTTTTTTCTCCGATAAACGATTTATGTGATTTGTCATAGCCTTCGGACGAATAACGTTTTCATCGTCACTTTTTGTCACACGTCTTTTTATAAGCTTTATGCCATCATAATCTACCGGTTCCCATTGTGTATTGTGAATACGGAATTCCAGTTTCTGCTCGTTATTTGAGCTGTATGACATTGAGGCGTGACCGTTTCCGATATTTGAGCACACTCTGTCCCATACGTTATCACGAACTCTTGCGTTCAGATTTCCGACATACACGCCTGTATCTATTTCCTGCATCCACCTGGAAAGATCTCCGCGTAGTTTAGGCGGACAACAACTCAGTGTAATTACTACCATCATATCGTCACCTGTATTGTTTACCGTAATCGAGAGGTTCGTTTTTATCATTCCACAGATACATGACTTTTTCGTCATCCGGATTTACTTCAGGCATCAGCAGATATTTTATATCGTGTACCATTCGTTCAAGTATATGAGCTTTCACCATTTCGTCACGGACCCTATGCCGTACAAATCTTGATATATCATCATTTACCGATGCAGCCGCTTCAAAAGATATTGGTATCGTGACTTCAGCTTTATAAAGATCGGCTATATCATATACAAACGAACATTCGTGACCGATATGCACAAACCCCAGTGCAGGCGAACACCCCATAGAACATATAACAGCGTGAGCAAGCCCGTAAAGGCAGGCATGTGCCGCCGACAGAGCCTGATTGACAGGATCGGACGACTGGAAATCTTCGTGATTGTATACACGACCGTTCCATTCGACATTCCATTTTTCAGACTGCTGTCTGTACACTTTTCTTATTCGACTGCCCTCACGACCTCTAAGCTGTTGCAGAGTAAGCCCCGAAACATCCTCATCAGGAAAACGCATCATATACATCTTTCTGACAACATCAAGATGCTTGCGCTGGTTTGTGACCATTTCTGCTTGTTTTACAATAAGCCTCGAACTGTGCGTCAGCGGTCTGCCGCCGGCATAATATCTGACACCCTGCTCACCAACCCAGCATATGCTTATTCCGCTGTCACCGATAAGTTCCATAGCCCTGTGTGAAACATCAGTTCCGGGACCTAACATAAGTACAGAGATTGTACCCGATGGTATATGCGTAACGCCGTTCTCGTCAATAACGGTGATTGCACTGTCTTTTCTGTTTATTTTACAATGTTCCAGATACAGAAATGTAATTCTGTCGGCAATCTGCGGCAGTTCTACGATATCGGGTTTTATCATTCCGGGTATTTCAGCCATTTGTATTATTTCCCGGACGCATTACGGTCATAAGTCCCATACCGTACGCTTTTCCTCTGCCTAATCCGTTTACGAGCATATTTCTGAACAGTTCTTCATCTGTCACTTCAAGCAGTCCCTCAAACGTCACCGACAGAAGAGTTACTACTCTGTTGTCCTTTTTGAAAAATCTGCACCACTTGTTCTGAACCACATCAAATGAATCTTCGCTAAGGCAGAACCCGTTCTTCTCTGCTCTGTCCATCAGCCACTGCTTTTGAAAGTCAACAATAGTGACTGCCCTTTTCTTACCCTGTCCCTGTTTTACATTATCCGTTTTCACCGGATTTGCGGTAAGGCGGAACTGCCATATATCACCCTTTTTTATTCTGCCAAGCAGACCGTCATATTCTCTTGTTTCTCCTGCTCTGCCGGTATCACCGAACTGCGATGCTATAACAGATAAGTCGGGCTTCTGATTGCTGAGAATCATCAGATAAAGCTCTCCTCCAAGACTGTCGATGCGCCAGAGCTTTCTTGAACGATCATCCGTAAGCGCCGCTTCTACAGCTCCGTGCAGAACACTGCGTGAATTGACCGCCTTCAATGTATTGCGGTTTGACAGATCCAGATAAACTCTTGATAAATACATTGTTTCACCTCAATTCAGTCATAGGGTCGTGCTCTGCAGAAACCATATCCTCTGCGCTGTCCGACTTATTGATCACCACATAGCAGTCCTTTATTTTCCGCAGTCCGAAACGTCTGAATGTCGGATCAAATGAAACAGGAACATCCTTGATTATTGCAGG
>OMAW01000728.1_pt1 | contig 15565 bp, 14 predicted proteins | sample 1644731 | NCBI WGS metagenome assembly OMAW01 (sample SAMEA103958133, study PRJEB25191) | human gut metagenome | biome: human-associated habitat [ENVO:00009003]; feature: intestine environment [ENVO:2100002]; material: feces | place: Germany | collected 2013/2015 | reverse complement strand
CTTACGGTTTGTATCAACGGAGTTGAGGTATGGCACTCCTCGTCCGCTGTCCCTGCAGGGGCAGCGGGACAGACACAGGCAGTAATTCCTATGCCGAGAAATGAAGAATGCCATGTCACAATGACATGTGTAGTTAAAAGTACAACCAGTTTGGTGTTTCCTCCGGCTGCTCGCTTTGTACCAGTAGAATACGATGCGACTGAGAGCTATGCATATGCTAATTTTTACGGAATTCCCGCCGGCGTAACCGCAGCGATTTCACTTCTTGTGGCGGGTATATTTCTTTTGGGAGTTGCACACAAAAAGCCCGACTGGAGTCTGATTCCGCTGCTTCTTGCGGCTGCCGGTCTTACGGCACAGTGGATTACAAAGGGAATGGGCTATTTCTTCCTGAATAACCGGTTGGTCGATTTTCTTATCCGCCGGGAGGTTGGCTTCTTCTTTATACTGTTACTGATTCTCTTTCTTGCAATGAACCGACAGCGGAAATTTTGGAAGTATTTTGGAATCACTACGGCGGTCAGCTTTACTACACTGTTGATTGCTTTCGGAATATCTGCCGCCGTAAATGGGTATCTTGCAGGATATATCGTGCAGATGTTCCGTGATACAGTTGAGCTTGGGCATTATGGGGATTACCGTTTGGCTGACTGCTGTTTGTGCTGTAATTTCTACATATGCAGTGATGTGCGCCTTTGTCACGCAGCGAACGGAAACACAGGCGCTCCGCCTGCACAATCAGCTGATTCTGGACGGATATCGTGCCATCGAAAGCAAAATGAGGGCAAGTGAGGCAATCAGGCATGAGGAAAGACACAGAATTGTTGCCTTGGAGTCGGCTTACAAAAAGGGAGACTATGAAACTCTGGGCAAAATGCTGCAGGATATGAGAGGACAGTGCGAGCACCTGGCGCAAACACACTTTTCCAAAAATTTCGTTGTCAATGCTATTTTGCAGGATGCTGCCTACAGAGCGGCACGGGCGGGAATATCATTTGATGCCACTGCTTCGGTGTCCGCAGAGATTCCGATTTCCGAAAATGAACTGTGCGGGCTGCTTATGAATATGTTGGATAATGCTATAGAGGCGGCCTCGCGCTGCACGGAAAAAAGCTTTATCCGATTCAAGGCAGAGGAACAAAACGGTTTTCTCGCCGTAAAATGTGAGAATTCGTTTATTGAAGAGCCAAAACAGGATAAGAACGGGCAGTATATTTCTACAAAGGATGAAAAGGAAAGTCATGGCTTTGGATTAAAGCTTATGAACGCTGTCGCAGAGAAGTATCACAGTATGCTGGATATTTTTATTTCGGATGAAAATGTTTTTACTGTTCAGACCGCTTTAAGAATTCCGAAAAAATAATAAAATCAGCGGGTGTCATTCATTTGAAAATGACACCCGCTGATTTTATTGATTTATATATCGTATAAATGCGCTTTGAAAGGCTTTATAGTATGTACGCCCCACAGGAAGCACATCACCATTTCGAAGCGTTAGGACCGTCCGTCCGATTTCTTTTACTCTGCTCAGATTCACCAGAAAGCTGTTATGACAACGTGAAAAATGGCCTTTTGGAAGCTGTTTTTCAAATTCGGTAAGAGAAAGATAATAGGTGTTGCTATTTCCGGAACTTTGATGAATGATTATGTTGTGGTTATAACTTTCTACATAACGTATTTCTGACACGGAGAAATGCAGTATCTTATTACCGATGCTAAGCGTGACTGCTTTGGGTAAGTAATTCAATTTAAGATCCGTACGGATTGCATTTGCCAGTGCTTCCCGGCAAATCGGTTTAAGAAGAAAATGAATGGGCTGTACATCATAGCCCTCGGAAAGATAATTGTCGCATGCGGTCACAAATATAATTGAAATACGGTCGTCCTTGCTTCGCAGAGAACGCGCCAGCTCCAATCCCGTCATGCCGTTCATCTGAATATCCAAGATAAGCAGATTGAACGGTTTCTCGACATCAGAATTCATCCTTTTCTCAAGTTCCTCGGCAGAGGGAAAAGCTGTTATCGCATACGGAATACTTTCTCCGTCCAGCAGCTCCCTGCAGAAAGAATGCAATTGTTCTCTCATGACCGGATCGTCATCACAAACGGCTATTCGGTATGTGTTCATTTTCTCACCCGCAATCACATGTATTTTAATATATTATATCATAAAACCGATCGGAAAACAACCTTAAAAGATTTACAAAAAAGCGAACTTTCAATTGTTATCTTGCCGGAAGGAGTTTTTTCTTCTCAACTATTTAATTTTTACTGAACCATGCATTAGAAGCGTGGTTTTGGTATGAAAAAGGGCGGCAAGGATTTTACTCCCTGCCGCCCGAACCGCATCAGAACATCTGAACAGAAGAACTGTCCGGTTCTTTGTGGTTTTCACTGTACTGTCCCTGCTTCTGTGCAGGTTGATTTGCGTTTTGTTGATACCACGATGTGAGCCAACACCGATAATGTATATACTCGCCAAGCCTCGCTTTGTCTATCGTCCTGATTTGTTCAAGCAGGACGGTGGATTCGGTTTTGAGACCGCTTGTCATTATTGCTACATGGGTGGGCAGAGCCGCTTTTGTCTTTCTGCCTGTGATCGCCGCCACGATGGTGGTGGGGCTGTGCCTGTTGCCGATATCATTCTGTAAAATCAAGGACGGGCGCGTTCCGCCTTGCTCCATCCTGCGGCAAGCACGCTGCAAAGCACCAAAAGAGCGGCGCAAAGCGCCAAAAGTGTACCTGTGAGTAGTTTTTTCCCTGCTTTCATCTTCTTTCCTCCGTTCAGAATTGTTTATCACGGCGGAGCTTTGCGCCGTTGCTCACGCCGTAAATGAGCGGCGGCTGACCGGCTTATGCTTGGTTTGCTTTGTACTTATCCGAAAACAGAGCGACGCCCTGCTTTAAGACCTCCATCTGGGTTTTCAGATAATATTCGTCCTCGAACATAGCGTAATGTACGCAGGCGCGGACGAAGATAAAGATCAGCGGGGTGATGACCGTATAGGGAATGCCGATCTTCGGCTCCAGCCGCTTAGCATACTCCGTATAGCGCTCGTTGACACCCTCGAAGAATTTCTTGCCGTGCTCTATATATTTCGGATGTGTGTATACCTGATACATCAGCCGATATTTTTTGCCGTGTTTTTTTGGCTGTCCAATACGGGACCTCTTTCACAAACCGGACAACATCCTTGGGGTCGGTGGGCGCCATCTCCATAAAGTCGTCCTCGACCTTTTCCATGCAGTATGCCGTTGATTCGATGATCAGCTCATCTACACTGCTGAAATACGAATAAAGATTTCCCGTAGTGCAGCCGCACGCTGCTGCCAAAGCCTTGATTCCCGTGCCTGTCAGCCCGTTTTCGGCATAGCAATCAAAGCATTTTCCCATCATTTCGCACTTGCGCGCGTTGTGCTGTTCCTCTGTTGCTCTCATATACGCCACTTCCTTCTTGATAACTAACTAATCAGTTAAATATAGTACAACATAGAATTGTGTCGAATTCAAGAACTGTTCGAGAAAAATCGAAGAAAATCAAATTGCAATATGATCTCATAAAAAAGTCCTTACAGCAGAAAGAAAATAGCGGATGGTCTCAACGATCAAAACCGTACTAATAAAAATGTCTTTGTTATCTCCGAATTTTTCAAAAAGAAACCTCTGTGTCTTTTTCTTTCTGCTGTAATCTATCTTCAGTTGGGTAGTTCACTTTCACCTTCCACCATGACAGGTGGCACCTGTCAGCGTATAGGCGCAGTTGCCCCTTGGCGGAGCGTTTTGCTTTTTTCACTCCGCTCTCAACCGAAACAGCAGACTGCTCTTGCCGCCTTTTTTTCTGTACCGCTGCTCGGTTGCGAGCAGCCCTGCTTTTTTGAGGTCACGGATCCCGCGGCGGACGGTGGAGGGCGAGAGCTTGAGGTCTGAGGCTATGGTCGGGATGGCAGGCCAGCACTCGTTGTTCTCGTTCGTCCGATCTGCAAGATAGATATATACCGCAACAGCCCTGTGCGGCAGCTCGGTGCGGTAAAGAAAATCAAGACGGCTCATTGCTATGCACCTCCGTTTCGGTTAAGTCTTTTATGATCTCTGCTTCCGTCATGTCGGGAGCAGTTTCTTTTTTCGGCGGTGAGGTACGGATAGGCTTGCCGCCTCTGTTTTCATCCTTTGGCGGAGTTCTCTGCGGTTCGTTCTTGGGGCTGTCCTGCTGTGCCTGACCGCCGCCGTCAGCGTCGCTCGGTGCAGGTGTTTCCTCTTTCCACTCCGGCGGATATTTTTCGAGGATGCCGTCCTGAATTTCTTTCTTGTCGGCATACTTGACCTCACGGTTGCCCATATCGGATACGGTATAGGGATGTTCATCGTCGAATTCAATGCCCCATTTGAAGAACAGCTTGAGGTGTACCCACATCGGATGCATACCTGTTTTCATGACGATAAAATCGCCCTTGGGCAGGGACTTGAGTTCGTCCGGCGTAAGCAATGGACGCTCAATCATTTGGAGCGATTGTGATGGATCGTTTTTACTCCTGCTGACAGATCCACTCATAACCGTGCGGCTGCCGAGTGCCTTGGAAAGCGTTTCAGCCGAGCTGCTGTTGGGCGCAAAGCCGCCGAAGATAGTATCCTGCGTATTATCCACGATAATTTCCGCACCTTCCTTGCCGTAGTTCTTTTCGAGCTGGGCAAAGGATTGGATGATGGGAACGATCTGCAAGCGCCTTGAACGGGAGGCGGAGAACATCATTTCCGCACTTTCGATTTTGGGCAGCGTGCCGAACTCATCGCAGAAGAATACACAGCGGTTCTTGAGCTTGCCGCCGTTTTCATCGGCAACGGCGAGTATCTCACGGTAGAGCTGTTGGATAATCAGTGAGATCATAAAGAAGGTGTTGGGATTTTCCTCCGGCATGATCACAAAGATAGCCGATTTCCGGTTGCAGAAGGTTTCGGCATCTATCTCGGTATCAAAGCACAGGAGCTGTTCTAATTCCGTATCGAGGAAAGCGTTGAGCCTCGACAGCGCCGTACTCATAACGCTTGCCATACTCTGTTCGGCGGTGTTCAGTGCCGCACCCGCAAACCATTTTGTCTTATGCTCGTTCGGGAGCAGTTCCATAAGCTGCTGAAACTGATTCTTGCCCTTTTTCTTTGACGGGGCGAGTAGTTCCTGAATGACTTTGAATACCGACACGATATGCCGCTTTTCCGGCGCACAGAATTCCGCCACCAACAGAATAGTTGCGGTCAGCAAGCCCTCGGCGGCGTCGTAGAAATATGCGTTCTGTCCGAAGGAGGCGGCGTCCATACCTGAGAGGATGATGGTTTTCGAGATGATTTTTGCGTACTTCTCCGCTTTCGCCTTGTAGACTATTTGATCGGGATGGGCGGCATACAGGTCGGTGTATTTGTTTACGAGGTATAGGATGTTGTTGCCGTTACTGCGAGTAGGATTTCGCAGGTCGATAACCGAAACCATATAGCCGTAGTCCTTGGCGATGTTTCCGTAGTTACGCATAACATCGCCCTTGGTGTCAGTGGAGAGGAAGGACATTCCCGAGGCGCAGGCATACTCGATGCACGGGTACAGCCAAAAGGCGGTTTTGCCGACACCCGCCGCACCGATCATAAGCACATGAACATCGCCCGTGTCTATCATGGCTGTGGTGCTGTGCTCGCCGCCTTTGCACCCTACCACGATGCCTTGCGGCAGAGCTTCCTCGGTCGGCGCGGTCTTTTTTCGGAGCAGCTTTCTTGGTGCTGTCGCCGTCATGGTAGGTATTTGGTTTTGCTTTGCCTGTCTACGCCATTTCTTTGGCGTGAACGGAATGTGGCGGTAGGTCTTTCGTATCTCCGCTTTGTTTGCCCATCGAGCCGTTCCGTGTTGACCGTCGCCGACAGTTTTGCTCTTGATGTTATTGAGATTGTAGATATGAGCAATCAGCGTGATCGCACCGAGGACGGCAAACATAACTGCGGCAACGGTGATTAAAGCTGCAATGTTTGGCATATTTCTTCTTCCTCGCTTTCTTCTTGGGGTAAAGAAAACTCCGCACGGATGTGCGGAGCATTGCCTCCGGCTGCCAGCCGGTCCTCGTTCCAATCTTTGAATTCGGGAACGAGGATTTCGTGTTTGATGCCTTGTATAAAGAGCTTGTCGGATATTCTCTTGTTTGCCGCCTGACCTGCGGTGTCGTTGTCCATACAGAGACAGACGGTGTCGATATTGGGATTCGCTTTCAGCATTTGAAACAGCACTTGATCCCCGACACAGCAAGCGGCAGCGTAGCTGTGGCTGCGCCAATTTTCCTTGTGCAGAGAAATAAAGGACAGCATATCTATGGGAGCCTCAAAGAGATAGAGCGCGTTGTCCGTTCCGGTCCAGTGGAAGCTGTAACGGGGATCGCAGCTTTCTGCATTGCCTTTGTAGGTGCTCTCACTGCCTGTCCCTCTTTTGTGTGCGTGTCGGGCAATGCCATGTTCATCGTAGCCGACGAAGACGGCGTTGTGGTAATCGGCGGATTCATAAATCATTCCCTTATGCACAAAGGCGGAAAGCACCTCTCGGTCTATTCCTCGGCGGTTAAGCAGATAAGCATACACTCGCCGCATATTTTCATTTTGAGGCGGCAATTCAAACGGCTTCGGCGGCTCTCGCTTGACCGGCTCGGCTCTTTGAATTATGCCGCCGTTATTACCGAGCAGGAAATTGACGGCCTGCGGAAAGTCCATGTTGTAAAAGCGGCGGACAAAGTCAACGGCGTCGCCGCCGATGCGTTCGTACTGGTGGAACCACAAGTTTCCTCTGACCGTAACCTTTTCCGAGCCGTCACGCCACACATATTCCTTGCCGGAGCGTTTGAGGCGTTCGCCCTGGCTTTGCAGGAGAGCGACCAAGTCCGTCTGCCGGGCAGCTTCCTTTTGTGCGTCTGTAAAGTGAATGTATTCGGTTGACATGAGTTTCTCCTTTCGAAAAGGAGGTTGCGCATACATTTTATGCGCAACCTCCCCATGCTATTGTTTGAGTCCGTGAGCCTGTTTTTTCTCCTCGATTTTTCTCCGCAGCTTGCGGTCGATGCTGTTTTCTCTGCCTCTGCGCTCATCCTCCAAGCGATTTTGGATAACACGAGCCATGTGTCCGAGCAGGCGGAGCGAGGCAAGTGCTGCCGTCCAGTTTCCGTTGACACGAATGCTGTGGATGAGCTGTGCGGCATATTGATTGCCATGCTCGGCGGCAAGATGAAGATAGTACATCGCCTTATCTGTATCTCTCGGTATGTCTTTTCCGTAGAGATAGATTTTTCCGAGTTGGTATTCGGCATAGTCATTTCCATTCTCAGCGGCAATTATAAAACTGCGGATGGCTTTTTGAATGTCCTTGACTTCGCCCTCGGTCAGATATATCTTACCTGCAAGGTACGCCGCATAAGGATTTTTCTGTGCGGCGGCACGGTCAAGCCATTCTGCGGCTTTCTTTATATCCTTCGGCACGACCTCGCCTTTGTATAGCAGCCTGCCGAGGATAAACTGTGCCGGAGCAAAGTTCTTTGATGCCGACAGATTCAGCAGGCGCACGGCTTCGTCAATGCTTTGAGCAAGGACATCTCCGTCAAGATATGCTTTACCGAGTGTGTACGCTGCATGTTTGTTACCTTGCTCTGTGGAGCGGCGGAGCAGACTCTCTGCTCGTTCGGCATCTCTTTCTATATCCTCGCCCTTGAGAAAGGTCTTGCCGAGCAGATATTCGGCGTATTGGTTATCGTCTTTGACGGCGCTTTCCAACCAATGCAGAGCGTGGAGCATTTGTTTTGGTACATCCTCGCCTTTAAGGTACAGCTTGCCGAGCATATATTTCGCTACGGTGTAGCCCTGCTTGGCGGATTTGGTGAGATACTCCACAGCCTTTTTCGGATCGTAGTGGTCGCCGTCACGGTCGAGCATGAATTTTGCCGCACGGTATTGCGACCATTTGTTGCCCTTATCAGCGTCTGCGACCGTTCTTTCATATTCGTCCATAGGCGGAGGCGGCGGATCGGGGCTTTCGGCTTCCGCGATGGTTGGCTCACAGTCCGGCTCGACAGGCTCGTCTGTTTCCTCAACCTCATCTGTCGGAAGACCCAGTTTCATCGCCTCGGCTATCACCATATTTTTCACAGATTTGAATTCCTTGTTTTGCGACAGCGGCAGCCGTTCCGGTCGGCTCTCGGTGTAGACCTTCAGCGCCGTTTCCTTTGACTCGTACCATAAATCATAGAGAGCCGCAATGCGTTCGTCCTTGCCGAGTTCGTCAACGATGCTGTTGATGATCTCCTTGATGTCCTTGCGCAGATAGCCGTATTGCTTTTTGCCGTTGGTCACAGCCAACCTCTTGGCGAGTGCCTGAAGCATATCCTCCACCTGTGGATTGTCATAGGTGCCGCCATTTATTTTGGCGATGAGCTCGGCGAGTACCTCACGGCTCTGCACCTTGAGTGCGTCACGGTGTTCTGTCTGCTTTTTATATTCGCAGAGCAATTCCTGTGCGAATATATCCTTGGCAAAGGATGAACGCAACGCCGTCACGCCCTTTTCCGAGAGATAGCCCTCGTTTGGATTTGTCGAGTAGGCTATCAAGTGAATATGAGGATGGTGGCTTTCGTTGTGGAATGCGGCAAACCAACGGAGATTGCTCATGGGTATTCGCAGGTTTTCGGAGAGCGCCTGTGCTTGCGACCGGAGCATATCCCGCCATCGGCTGCCGTTATCATAGCCAAGGCGCTCGGCGTCCTCACGGCGAAGAGATACGATTGCCGTCCACACATTTCCCGTATGCGCATTGAGTTCATCGGATACCTTTTGCAGATCCACCGCCACACCGTCATCGGTAAAGAGTCCGTGAGAGCCGATGCGTTCCACACGGGGACGGGTGGCGATGTAGTCGGCATAGGTTGTGGTGTGCATCATTTCATCGGCATTTTCCTCAAGCGCACGGGTAATGAATTCCGAAGCTGTTCCAATCGTTTTATCCTTGAGATAATCCTCATACTCCAAGGACGAACGGCTGTCGGGAAAGTCCGAGAAGATTTTCTTTATCAGTTGCTTTTGCTTATTTGTTGCAGGAGCATTTCTTTTCGATTCATCTATTTTTTCAACGCCCTCACGGGTAGCAATGTATTCCGCATAGCCGCCGAAGTGATTTCGCTCATCGGGCTTCAGATATTTGAATTTCGTAATAAGCCTTGCCACTCTATCACCTCCATCCTACCGGGGAAAACCGCTTGCGTTTTTCGGGTGACCGCAAACGAAACTTCGGATCATCATCATACTTCGTGCGGTCACGGTTATCCCTTTTGCCAATCGTTTGCGTCCTTGAAAGTGAAATTGCCGTTGAGCCTTTTTACTTCTTTTACGCATTCGCCCTTGAGCCGTTCAAGAGAGACATCGTCAATCTCGCTGTTCGCCGCCACCACATTCATCGTTACCGCAAGCTGCACCGCCATTTTGAAAAGCAATCTACAGATGCGATTGTCACTCTCGGCAACAATACTTTTCATAGAGGACAGCATTGCGTTCGGCAGCATGGAGCGCTGATCCTCGGCAGTGAGGTGGTCGATATAGAACTGCACCGCCTTTTCGATGAACTCTGACTTACTGCGGCAGTCATCTGCGGTGTAGAGCTGCCCGATTTTTTCAAGCGTTTCGGGATAGAGCCACAGTGCAAATTTGCGTTTGTTTTTCGGCGTCGGCACTCAAATCATCTCCTTTTTCTGCCGTATTTCTCGCTCAAAAACCGCAACCCCTAAACTTGCGAGGTTTTTATCCGTGCAACCCCTAAATCGCAGTTTTTGTTGTCGACTCCAAAAGCCCTGCAAAGCCTTATGCGGTCGGCGTTGCCGTCCGCTGTGTCCTGCGAGGGGAAAGCAAGGCAACCCCTCGCTTTCTCCTGCTTATTTTCGTACCGCCTGCCGATTTCCGCAAAAGGGTGAGAAAATCGCCCACAAACGGCATTCTGCTTTCGCAGGCTTGTGTTTACCCGATTCGGGGCTGTATCTTGCCACACGGGGCGGCACAGGGGCTGACACGGCGGTCACATCTGCATCGCCGGAGCCTCGGTTTCGTCATCGGTTTCCTCCGACAGATCCATTTCTTTCCCTGCAAGGCTGTTGTTGAAAATTTCGCGGCGACATTCCTCGTTGCGGTAATCGGAGCGGAATGCTTTATAAGCCGCAACGGAAAAATCATGCAGAGAGTAAACTTGCCAATCGTCATCTGTGCTGTTATGAACGCTGACCCAACCTTCGTCCAAATCAAATTCGAACAGCGCAGTGACTCGGTCATCCGAATGGATATCCGCACAGACCTTGCCGAAGTATTCAAGGCTGATGGGATTCGTTTCAATAAAAGCATCGGCGAATGCTTTGGGGTCGGCGGATAACTCGCCGCGCTCATAGAGGCGGTAGCGGTAAGCTGCCTGCATCGGAGAGAGGAAGTAGTCGCTTGTGAAGTGACAGTCATCGTCGTTTTTACGGATGTGGTAGACCGCAAAGCGTCGGGCCGCTTCCAGCCGCGCCTGCTCTGCGGCGTCCTCTCTTTCAATCCTTGCCTCGATGGAGGCACGCTGCTCATCAGGAACATACTCCTGATAGAGCGTGTCGAACGCCTCAGTCAATTTATCCTCGACCGTCTCGGCGGCCTGACTGCCGAGTGCGTCTGCCAATGCCCGCACACGGTATTCGTTAAGGTACAGCGTAATATCAATGTCGCTCATTTACACTCACCTCGCTGACTTCCGTATGCTCGGTTTTAGGGAGCTTTGGCTTTCTCGGCTTCGGCACGGCAGAGGAAGAAACGGTGCCGGATTTCATGTCGATAAAATCACGCACACCCGCAGGCACGGTTTTGGTGTAGAGAGCGTCCAGTGCTTTTTCGAGTTCCGCTTCGGCGGTCGTGCCTTTCTGCGAAAGATAAAGGACAAGGGCGGATGCCTTGTCCTCGTCGAATGAGATATTGAAGGTTGTCTTTTTCATGTTGTGTTCTCCTTTACATGGACAGAACCTGCGTTTCGTCCTCATCGGAGGATTCGTTCGCAGGCTCATGGTGGTGTTCGGTTTCGTGTTCGTCATAAATGTTACAGCCGAGGACAGAGAACAGACTCACCGGATCGGTCTGGCAGTTATGACAGTATTGCAGGTGGCAGGTCATCTCGATACAGTCCTCGGTCATGATCAGTTCGTTGACTTCTTCTCTCTGCCGTAATTCTTCTTCGAGAAGTCTGCCGTTTTCGTTGGTGTCGGTGACCTCCGCGCCGAAGTGGTAATACAGCTCGTCATAGGAGATCGTCCAATAGCAGTCCTCTGAATGGTCACAGCATTCGTTGATAGCGTAGTCGGAAAGCTGCCGGATTTTGTTTTTGTCCATATTGACCTTTCCTTTCATTCTGTTTGTTCCTCATAGTCGATATACGGAATCTTAAGCCAATGCGTAAAGCCGCTGCCTGAAACATCGGAGATAATAACGCCTGCATGGGTGTTGGCGGCGTGTATCACTTTGCCGTCTCCGATATAGATTCCGATGTGACCGCTGTGCCAAAGTGCAAGCCCCGGAATTTCGGGGAGCGTGTCAATCGTACCTTTTTCCGTTGCATTTTCGTACATGGTGTCCGCACCGATATCGGGCATACCGTTTGTGCCGTATTCGACAGTACCGGTTTGGGTGTTCAGCCAGCCGTAGCCCTTAATCAGTCCGATGCAGTCCGCAGTCCGTCTGCCGAGCCAATGTGTCTTGATAAAGTCTGCCTTGCTGCCGACCTCATCGGGGTATTGCTTGGCTTTCGAGTTCAGCGTTTTCTGCGTAAGCACCTCGCCGTAGCTGCCCCATACATAGCCCCAGCCGTGAGACTGCGCCTGCTTTGCCCATTCCACAAGGTCGAGGTTATTCTTGCTGTGCGGATCGGTGAAGCCGGAGGTGTTGATGGCCTTAGCTCGGATGGCGGTCATGACCTTTGTAAAGTCCTCGGCATTGAGTGTAGTACCGAAGGCGGTATTGACAGCGGTGATGAGCTGCTCATCTGTCTGATCCTCCGCAAAGCAGCCTGCCAGCTTGGAAACGAAATCCGTTTGTTCGGCATAGTCGGAAAGCGCCAGCACATACAGCACCTGCGCTTCCTTTGCTTTTTCTGCCGTAAATCCTGCGGCTTTCATTTCATCCTCGATGGCGTACATGGTATTCTCCACCGCCTGCAGTTTTGCCTTTTCTTCGGCGGAGAGGTTTTCTACCACCAAGGTCTGAAGGCGGTCGGTGTCGATCTCGATGTCACCGTTGAACAAAGATATAACGGCAGCCACCGGCATAATGATGATAATGATCACACCGAGGACGATGCCGAGAACGGTGCGCCGCAGTTTTTTGTTGGTGAGAACAGCGACGGCTATCTTTTTGAGAGCCGCCGCAACGGTTGCGCTCATAGGCGTTCACATCCTTTCTTGCGAAAATCAGCGCCCACCGGCTTTCCCGAAGATGGCCGCCTTGTATTCGGGTGCGATGACTTGGAGCAAATATCTTTCGTTACCGCAGCGATAGAGGCAAGTGCCTCGTTCGGGATACTTGATAAGTTCAAATTCGCTCGGCTCGACCTGCAGGGCGTCCATATATTCCTTGGGATTGATCTGCCCGGCGTTGAACAGGAACTGGTGCGACGGGATGGAGAACAGCGGCTTTGTGAATTCACGGATTGACGGAATTAAAAAGTCCTCGATATTCTGACTTGCCAGAATGACCGAGGAGTCCTTTTTGCGCACACGCTTCATGCAGTTGCGCAGATATTCGATTGTAGTCATGTTGGATAAAAACAAGTACAGCTCATCCACCGATGCCGCCGTACTGCCTTTGCCGAGCAGTTCGTTGCTCATGAAAGATAGAACATTGAACAGCATACAGTCTTTGAGTCGGCGGTTGGTATCCATAAGCCCTTTCACGCCAAATACAAGAAAATTGGAGTCGGTAATGTTTGTGTGTCCGTTGAAATATTTGCTTTCAGAGCCGATGCACATAGAGTGAATGCCGAGGCAGACCTCTTGTAGCGTTTCCTCTGTATAGAGATATTTCCTCTGCTTGTCGTAAGCCATGAATTCTTCCTCGCACAGCTTATAGAAATCCTCCATAATGGGAAAGTCCGAGGGCTTCTTTACGCTGTAATCTGTGGTGTCGGTAATTCCGAATCGGGCATACAGCTTGGAGAGCAGGATTTCAATAGTGTCGATCTGCGAATCGGTAAAATCCTTGTAGCTGCGGAAGAAGTCTTTTAGGAAAGCAATGTGCTGACTGAGCCTTGTGACCTTTTTGAAGGCTTCGGGCGTGTTGGCGTCGATATCCTCCACGCTGTCTGTCCACGCCTTGGGTTCAAGAGGATTGATGGTGTACTCGCCGGACATGAAATCAATATAGCAGCCGCCGAGCGCATCGCACAGATCCTCGTACTCCGATTCGGGATCAAGACAAACAATGCGCTTGCCCGATTCACGGATGTTGGTCAAAATAAGCTTCAAAAGATAGCTTTTTCCCTGACCGCTGTTGCCCAAAATAAGGGCGTTGGAATTGGTCTTGTCCTCGGCTCTGCGGTCGAAGTCTACAAGGATATTTGTTCCGTACTTATCTCTGCCGATATATGCGCCCTGCGGATCGGTCTTGCCGGAAAAGTTGAATGGGTAAAGATTTGCAACACTTGACGCAGGAAGCACACGCTCGTACTGTGCGCCGAACTGGTTGGAGCCTGTCGGCACGGCAGAGAGAAATCCCTCTTTTTGCCGTAGCGTTAATCGGTCAACGGAGATTTTGGAACGCGTCAACTCCATGGCAATGTCCGATTGCAATTCCTTGAGCTTTTCCATGCTTTTTGCTTTCAGCTCGATAAACACCGAGCAGTGGAGGAGCGGCTCTTTGTTTTTGCGAAGGTTGGCGAGAAGTTCAATTACATCCTGCAAATTGCCCTCCGCCTCAATGCTTTCGCTGACATCGTTGCCGCCACTTTTGAGTCGGTTGCGGCGTGTGGCATTTTGAATGATTTTACGCTGTTCCATAGATTCCACAAGCCTGTGATAGATGCGGAGCGTCACGCCGTTGCGGTCGGCAAGCTGCGAGAGAATGGCCTGTTCCTCAGTGGACGGCGGATATTCCCGCACCGCCCACACGCAGCGGTAGCTGTCGCCGACAATATAATGGTCGGATAAAAATTTGACCGTGCCGGGAAGGATCATATCGAAGAAGTCCTTGGTGCGGATTTCCTCTGCCTGTTCCGGCGTGAGAATTTTCGGTTTTCTTTTGAGCATAGTTTTTCCTTTCTGCCGTTATTCTTCGGCTATGATCAGCAGCCTGCCGTCCTTGCCCGAACCGTAGCAGGTGGAGAGGATGAGGCGCCTGCCGTCCTCACAGGTTGTGCGGTCATACCATGGGTCTGCGGTATTGGTTCTCCGCACCTCGGTCACGGTAAACAGAAACACACCGTCGGCGGTTTCCAGCCTTACCGTGCGGTGTGAATTCAGAAAATCCGTATTCAGATATTTCTTCAAATCGGAGAACATCGTGCCGTTTTTCATGTTGTGACCGTAAATGATACGGTTGTCACTGTCTGCCCTGCATCGGACATCCAGAAACGGCGTCCCATAAAAACTGTACCCGCCATGCACATCCCGGTGGAGATAATACTGCCAGTCATCCGGATGATGACCTTTTATACCTGTCTGCATAACCGGATAAGAAAAGCCGGTGCCTTTGATTTCTAGCCACCCGATCATATCTTTGTACTTTTTGTGGAGGTTCCGTACACCATCCTTTTCTTTCTCCGTGGTAATCTCTTTTTCTATATTGTCCTGCTTTCTCTCCCGGTCCGTGTATCTTTTCAGGTTCAAACCGAGAACCAAAGCAATGACTGCTAAAATCAAAAAAAGGAAGAAAAGTATTCTTCTTAAAAATACTCTTCTTCCTTTTGGGATTGAAATGTTATTTTGTTGGTTCATAATTTCTCTTTCCAATCAGTTATAAAAACCAATCTACTGCCTTATAATTCCTATATTAAGTAGAAAATTCATTTCATCACCCCATTCCTTTCCAATAGAATCTGGTTTTACCACTAACTGATTAAGCAACTTTTCAAAATCTTGCTTTCCTCTGCTATGGTATAAAAATGTTTTTGCAGCCTCAATATTATTTGTATCAGAAAACATTTTGTAATAATACTCCAATGCAAATTCATTTATCCTTGTATCAATATATTTGCACATATTTGCATATTTTCCGTAAAGCATTGCAATTTGCATAATAGCATTACTTTCTGTACGTAAATATCTACTTTCACCACTATCTATCTTCATTCTTGAATCTTGCTCTGCCTTTTTTGCCCAATCAATTGCTTCAAGAATTTTATCTTTCGAACTATCACTAGTACTCCGATAATTAGTAATATAAATACTCTTTGCTCGCTGTAACCAATAATTAGGATCGTCGGCTTTAAGCTGTTTTATATTTTCATTTTCATATACTTTATATATGAAATTAGCAGCTCCAGATCTAATAATTCCATTTGTCTTTTTC
>OMAW01000724.1_pt1 | contig 15694 bp, 7 predicted proteins | sample 1644731 | NCBI WGS metagenome assembly OMAW01 (sample SAMEA103958133, study PRJEB25191) | human gut metagenome | biome: human-associated habitat [ENVO:00009003]; feature: intestine environment [ENVO:2100002]; material: feces | place: Germany | collected 2013/2015 | reverse complement strand
CAATTAAATAATTTTTCATTCATTACAGGTAATAAGATTTCTGAGTTTTTATTCATATCTTTGTGTATCGATATATAAAAGATACTATGATAAAAGCCATCTCAAATATGATTATCAGACAAAAAGTCTACCTGATGCAGCTCTTGTGTCTTTTAATATTCAGCCCCTTGCTGCATGCTCAGGATATCGTGGTCAGAGAAATACCTTCCTTAGATAAACTTCCGGTGAATGCCATCCATCGTATATTTCAGGACAGCGATGGCTACATGTGGTACGGCACTTTCAACGGTCTCTGCCGAAACGACGGATACAATATCCGCGTTTTCCGCTCCGATCTGTATCACCCGGGACTCTTATCGGATAATTATATTACTTATATCTCCGAAGACCACGACAAAAAAATCTGGTTCGGAACCATGAAGGGAGGCTATATACTGGATAAGGCTACCTGCCGGATCACTCCCATGGATTTGCAGGAGTGCTCCGACAAGAATGTATTCACTATAAACGTAACCCGGGACGGGAGTATATGGGTAAGCATGCATGGCGTATTATTCCGGTTCAAGGCTGACGGCACTCTGATAAAGCGGTATAAAACCGAATACAACCACTCTCCTGAATTTGTGTACATCGTCTACGAAGACAAGAACGGGGATTTAATAATCTCCCTCACCCGAGGCGGAATGTATAAACTCAATAAAGATACGGACAACTTTGAAGCCTACTTCCACCACAGGGATTATATGGACATTGAACGGATCATCTGGGACGAAACAAACGGATATTACTGGCTCGGCACCTGGGGAAAAGGAATCGTACGCTTCGACCCGAACAGTAAATCTCCGGAAACGCAATATATTCCCCAGCCTCTCCCTGTAGATATCACAGGAAATGCTACGGGAGCTATCTACCACATGGTGCAGGATGATGTATTCCACTATATATGGGTCACTTCCTGGAAAGACTTGTTTGCTTTCCGCATCACAAAGGAGGGACACTTAGAACAAGTGGACACTTCCTCTTTCCTTACCCCCGGCAACAAAATACTTTATGAAATATATAAGGATAAAGACGGGAAGCTATGGGTATCGGCTTTCGATGTAGAAAGCTTTATTATCGATATCCGCGATTACATTGTCCAGAAGTATCCCCTGCCGGATTTAAGAAACCAGTTAAAGGCGAATCCCGCCATAAATTCACTGTGCAAAGATGAAGACGGTATCTTCTGGTTCTCACAAGACCGATACGGCCTATGCATTTATGACAGCCGGAAAGAAAAGCTCAAACACTATTCACAATGTCAAGGAACCCGGAATTTACCATTTGGAGATGTCACCAACATAGCCAGATCATATAACCACAACTGGATATGGGCTACTTCGTATGGCCCCACCGTCTTCGGTCTGAGCCAGCAGAATATGGAAATGAAAGAAGATGTACGGATAGAACTTGGCAACGTCACAAATAATCCGGGACTGATTACCTCACTATTCGAAGACCCTCAGAATAATCTATGGATAGGTACTACGACAGGATTGTTCGTATACCGGATTATGAGTGCAACTCTTGAAAGCATTCCGGAAGTATCGGGTCCGGTTGCCGGCATCACCCAAACAGCCGACAGCCGGATATGGACTGTCATCCGAAACAAAGGCATCTACCGGATTGAGCAGGATAAAGGTATCGAATCTTATCCCTTCGATAAAGACTTTGTATGCATAGATGCCACAAGTGACGGAAACCTCTGGATGGGTACCACCGAAGGGGAAGTCTTACTGTTCGACCCGAGACAAAAGGAGAAACTGAAAGACTACAGTTTCAGTTGCGGCATGAAGGGGGATATCATCAATAATATCACTGTAGACGTCTACAATCATGTATGGATCACTACCAATCAGATGATTAAAGAGTTCAACCCGCGCAATGGTGCTTACCGGAGTTACAGCACTAGGGATAAGAATTTCCTCCTTACCCGTCTGCTATCCAAAGCCGTCTACTACGACCGGAAAGGAGAAATCTATTTCGGCGGAATCTCAGGCATTGTGTCCATCTCACCAACCCAGCAACTGGAAAGCATACCCGAACAGGTAACCACCCATATCAGTGACATCAAGATCATGGGAAAGAGCATTTGGGACGACCAGTTGAAGCAAGACCCTATAAATACGCCTATCCGCCTGTCACCCAATGATCAGAATCTGGAAATCGAATTCTCTTCATTAGATTTTCATAACTTAGACCAGATACGTTATGCATACCGGATGGTAGGTATAGACAACGACTGGATCTACCTGAACGACCGGAAGAATTCCGCCTTCTACAACAGATTGGACAAGGGAAAATATACATTCCAGGTGAAAGCTACCGATAAAAACGGGTTATGGAGTAATGAGGTGACGGAGATAACAATCCACCGCCTACCTGCCTGGTACGAAACCTGGTGGGCTTATCTCTTTTATACCCTGCTAGTTATGGGCATCATAGGATATAGCATTTATGCCTATCTGAAACGGATGAAACGCAAGAACGACGAGAAATGGGCGGACAGTGCCGAGTTGGTGAAAATGCATCAATACCTGGATACCAAAGACAGCATTTCCACCTCTGAATTTGCCGAGATAGATAAGTTACTTCTGGATCGGGCGACCAAAGCGGTAGAAGAACATCTGAATGAACCGGAATTCAATGTGGTATCACTGGCAGAGGCTATGAATATGTCCCGTTCCACACTTTCTCGGAAAATAAAAGTAATCACTGGCAAAACTCCGTTGGATTTTATAAAGGATATAAAGATGCAACATGCCTGCCGGATGTTGGAAAATAAAACGGCAACTGTGGCAGATGTTATCACAGCATTGGGCTACAGTGATTATAAGAATTTCACCCAGTCGTTTAAAGAAGCGTTCGGTATGTCGCCCGGTGAATATCAGAAACAGATAAAAGAGAAGAAAGAAGAAAGTACTCATCCATCTTAATTAAGCAGCAAAGCACCCGATTATTTCAGGTAATTTTGCTCAGATCATAGGGGGTAATTAGTCAATTTAGAGTTGATTAATTCCCCCCCTATGATTTGATTTATAAGCATTAACAGCTTTGCCCTTATTTGTTTTCCTTTGCTGCCGAAAGATGGATGAGCTCACCTCTATCGAAAGAAAAAGAAACCTTTAATTTTAAATTCAAATTCATGAAGAACTATCATTTTAAAAGATCATCAAAGAAAACTCTCCTCTCCGTGATGATGGTATCCGCTCTCTATGCGGGCTACCCACAGGATGCTTTTGCAACGGTAAATGAAGTACAAGCAGTCATGCAATCCAACCCTGTAAAGGGACAGGTAGTAGATGAAAACGGAGACCCCGTCATCGGAGCTACCGTAATGATGAAAGGTACATCCAAAGGAGCTATTACAGACCTTAACGGTAACTTCACGCTGGAAAATGCAGCTAAAGGTACATTGGTAATTTCTTATATAGGTTACATTACAGAAGAAGTGCAGACAAACGGACAAGCATCTGTAAAAGTGGTATTAAAAGAAGATGCCAAGCGGCTGGATGAAGTAGTGGTAATAGGATATGGCACACAACGCAAGGAGGAACTGACAAGCTCGGTGATGAGTGTGAAAGCCAGTGAGTTTGTACAAGCAACAAAACCGGATGTAGCAGGGCTAATCAGGGGTAAGGTTGCAGGCTTAGCTGTAATTTCGCCTGATGCCAATCCATTGTCCACTTCACAAGTTTCGTTGCGTGGTGTTGCTACGCTCAATTCAGGCACCTTTCCTCTGATCATCATCGATGGTGTTCAGGGAGACCTTAACAGCGTTTCTCCGAATGATATTGCACAAATCGATATATTAAAAGATGGTTCGGCCGCAGCTATTTACGGAACTAGGGGTACCAACGGTGTAATACTGATAACCACCAAAAGTGGAAAAACAGAAATGAAGCCATCAATCGAAGTCAATAGTTATATTTCGTTTCAGAAAATAAATAAGAAACTTCCTATGATGAATGCCAATCAATACCTTGAAAAGGTTCAGCAAGGAATTCCCGGTGCAATGGATGGTGGAGCCAAAGTCGACTGGATGGACGAAATACTACAAACTCCGTTTAATCAGACATACAGTATTAACCTCAGGGGAGGATCGGCAAATACCAGCTATATCGCCAGTTTCGATTATACCTCGAATGAGGGAATTGTAAAACGCTCAAAAGTAGATATGATTTATCCTCGTATTAACATCGTTCACCGTATGTTCGACAACAAACTTAAAGTAGAGGCAAATCTGAATGGTTATCAAAGGAAGTACGACATCGGATACAGTAATGATGTATATCAGAGTGCTTTGATTTTTAATCCGACAAGTCCTATTAAAGATGAAAATGGTAACTGGACCGAAATAGCACGTGATATGATTTTTAATCCAGTTGCCCTTTTAAACGAAACAAAAGGGGAAAATAAAACAACTAACTTAAGGGCGTATTCCTCAATCACTTTTATCCCAATCGAAGGTCTGGACATTAAGTATCTGATCTCAAACGAAACCAACAACAACTTTTCCGGATATTATGAGACAAAGAAGCATAAATCAACCACTATAAGCAAAAAGAACGGATATGCCTCACGTTCAACAGCCCGCAGCGAAAATACCATGATGGAATTAACTGCCCAATATAACAAACTGTTCAGCAATTCTCACAATCTAAATGCATTAGTCGGATATAGTTGGAATAAATGGAACTATCAATCCGCTTCTATGGATAATTATGACTTTCCGTCCGACGACTATTCATACAATAATATGGGATTGGGCAATGCTTTGAAAGAAGGGAAAGCTAATCAAGCTTCTTATCAAAACGAGAATAAGCTCATAGGATTTTTTGCAAGAGTGAATTACAATTACAAAGGCAGGTATTTTGTCTCCGCCAGCATAAGGCATGAAGGTTCTTCCCAATTCGGTGAAGATCACAAATGGGGTAACTTCCCGGCAATATCCTTGGCGTGGAATATAAAAGGGGAACAGTTCCTTCATAATATCCAAGCGATTAGCACTCTCAAGCTAAGAGCCGGTTTTGGTATACCGGGTACTCCCTATCTCTCCTTAAATAAACTGAACATGGGAGGTTACGGTTATTACAATGGTAAATGGACGAATCTGTTGCGACCGGATGGAAATCCTAATCCTGATTTACGATGGGAGAAAAAAGAAGAATTGAATATCGGTCTTGATTTTGGTTTCCTTAGCGACAGGATATCCGGAAGTATTGATTTCTATAACCGGGAAACAAAAGACCTGATTGGAGATTATCAAGTCCCCGTGCCGCCTTATTTTAGTCCATGGATTAAAGCGAATGCCGGTTCGATACGGAACACAGGTCTTGAAGTTTCTCTCAATATAGTTCCTGTCCAAAACAAGGATTTCACTTGGGATTCAGACATCAACTTCTCAACTAATAAAAACAAACTCCTATCATTATCCAGTGACAAGTATTTCTCCGACTCCCATCAAAATAAAGGAAACACGCTTGCCCCCATTCAGCAGCCGACTCACAGAATACAAGAAGGAGAACCCGTTGGAAACTTTTATGGTTATAAAACTATCGATATAGACGAAAACGGACACTGGATAATAGAAGGCGCAGATGGCAAGCCCAAACCGATTTCAGAACAACAGGAGTCCGACAAGAAAGTTCTGGGTAATGGTCTTCCCAAATTTTACCTGAATTGGAATAATACAATCAGATATAAACAGGTTGATTTCTCTGTCACTATGCGAGGAGCATTCGGCTTTCAGATATTAAATATGGCAGAGATGCATTACGCAGCTCCTATTTCATTATTAGGAGGAGATAATGTTATGGAAAAAGCATTTGATAATGTATATGGCAAACGACCATTGGCTTACGACCAGTCCTTGCAGTACGTAAGCTACTTCGTTCAGGATGGTGATTATTGGAAAATTGACAATATCACAATCGGATACACTCCGAAGATTGGAAAGAATAAATGGGTAAAAAGTTTCAGAATTTACGGTAGTATATCAAATCTTGCCACAATAACCGGATATAGCGGAATTGACCCGGAAGTCGGAGTTACAGGCCTGACTCCCGGTATAGATGACAGATACAGATACCCCTCTGCCCGCACATTCTCTTTAGGCATAAATTTGAATTTCTAATCTATTAAAACGAATTATTATGAAAAAAAGAACTTTCACTAAATATATATCTTTGTTTTTATTGACGATAGGTACTATCAATTGCACCAACCTGGATGAGAAAGTATTTTCATCTGTTACAGAAGAAACCTATAATTATACTCTTGCAGATTTTGAACCTAATATCGCAGGAGCTTATGCAGCGTTAAATTATGGTTATGTGGGCACGTATTGGCAAACTCAGGAATTAACGGGATGTTGTATATCAACCCCTGCTAATGCAAGCGGTTGGGATGACGGGGGTATCTATAAACGCTTGCAATTCCACAATTGGAATTCTGAACTGGGACAGATTTCAGACTTGTGGAACAACTATTTCACCGGTGTAATATTGTGCAACAGCGCCATTAATAAACTTGAACGCGACTTGATACCTTCTCCATCGGTTACAGAAAAGCAAACGGGTCTGGCTGAATTAAGGGCATTGAGAGCTTATTATTATTGGATTCTCTTTGATAATTTTGGTGATATCCCATTGGTAACGACCATGTCTCAGGATCTTCCGGAGAAAACGCCAAGAGCAGAGGTTTACAATTTCGTTGTAAGGGAACTAAGTGAAGTGATACCTTCCCTAAACGAAGAACAAGGGGGTAATATGTATGGACGCATTAATAGATGGGCAGGAAAAGCTATATTAGCCAATGTATATCTGAATGCAGAAGTCTATACGGGTACCGCCCGCTGGAATGAATGTCTGTCACAATGCAACGATATCATTAATAGCGGAAAATGCGATCTGTCACCAGAGTTTAAAGACTCCTTCAGGGCTCAAGGTGTGGAATCTTCAAAGGAGGTGTTGTTTACAATCCCTTATGATTACAATAGGGGAGTAGTAGGAAACTACCTTTTCATGAATTCATGGCATAGTGAGCTGCAAAAGAAATTCCTTTTGAACGCAGTACCCAATGCAGCCGGTGGGCCGAAAGGTACAACACAATTCATTGACACCTATCAGGAAGGTGATTCCAGGCTTGAAGACACCTGGTTGATGGGCCAGCAATTTGATGCAGAAGGAAATCCATTATACGGTGTTTATGACAAGAAAGGAGAACTATTAATATTCTCCAAAGAACTTCCTGACGGAAATTATACAAACGAAATGGAAGGATACAGGTATAATAAACAAGAAGTTCCTGCCGGTTCAGAATGGAGTTGTAGCACAGATATTCCACTTTTACGTTATTCGGAAGTACTATTGATGAAAGCCGAATGCTTGTTAAGGACAAATCAGCCCGGAGCCGGTGAATTAGTAACTGAAGTAAGAAAAAGAGCTTTTAAAGCAAACCCATCAAAAGCAATCGTAACAGACGATGAATTGAAAGAGAATTCCAGTTACAAATGGGGAGTGGTTGAAAAATATCAGATCACAGATCCCGGCAACCAAGATCCAATAGAATTCGGACGCCTGTTTGATGAAAGATGTTGGGAGTTCGTATGGGAGGGATATACCCGGAGAGACATGATACGCTTTGGCATATTCTGTAAGAAAAGCTGGTTGTCACATAAACCGCAAGGCGATCATCGTATTGTGTTCCCAATACCTCAGAGAGCCGTAGATGCCAATCCAAAATTAACACAGAATCCTGCCTACGCAAATTAAAAGATTTAATTCATTATATGACAAAAGCAATGATAAAGAGATGTACCGGGACACTTGTAGCCCTGTGTATCTACTCAATATCAGGATTGAACGCCCAAAATATAACAGTGAAAAACGATTGTTTTCGGACTGATTTTTCAGAAGATGGCGTGTCTGTTTTTCAGGTTGACAGAGATTCTGTCAACCTGATAGCAGACAATCAGATGTGGGGAGATATTTTGATACGATATCGTGTCAACCAAGAAGACTGGAATATGCTTGAAACGGGATTGACCAGACGTACTTGTATAAATAAAAATACATATGTATATACTGATTCGTTGTGCTATATGCCTTTATGTATGAAGCGATATTACACTCTCGCTGAAGATGGTCTGCATTTGAAAATCGAGATTTCAAATATTACCAACCGCTCTGTAGAATTAGGTGATATAGCTTTCCCCTTTAAGTGGAGAGAAGGATTCAATGCCGCTCCAAGCACAATCTTTGAGAGCAACTTTACACATAAGCACAATATAGCTCTGAATTCTTCATTTCAGATACTTTCTAAACCATCAGGTGTGGGTCCCTTTTATATCATGATGACCGGTGAGGGCACTCCACTGGAATACTTTGATACTACTAATAATGTATATACAGCATATCTTCATTCCGGATGTACTGGTCCCAAAACTGAAGGCAGCTGGCGTATTCCTCATACAACAAGAGTATTGGCACCTGGAGAAAAAGTAAACTATAGTTTTTTACTCACTTCCGTTTCCCGATATGAGGACATACGTAACGCCATTTATACAAATGGATTACTGGATGTTCGTACCGCCCCCGGATATACTATTCCCAGTGATTTATCTGTAAGAGTTGCCATTCGTCTCAAAGGAACAATTCAATCTCTTGTAGCAGAACATCCGCAACAAACAGAAATTAAACAGCTTGGAAGAAGTCCCGATGGCAGGTACTTGTATGACATACGTTTTCACAAACTTGGAGAGAATATTATTTGGGTCAATTATAACCATGGTGAAAAGTCTTTCCTGGAATTCTTTTCTACGGAACCTCTGGATGTTCTTATCAAAAAAAGGAGCTCTTTCATTGTCAACAAACAGCAACATAAAGCTCCGGGCAAATGGTGGGATGGCTTGTATTCTGTATATGATATGAAATATGGGAAACTACGAGGGCCGGAAGATACCGACGGATTTAATGGTTGGTGGGAATACGTCTGGGGATGTGATGATCCGATATTGAGTAAGGCACCTTTTGTTGCCGCTAAAAATGTAGTGTATCCTGATTCTACGGAAATAGCTTCCTTAGAATACTACCTGAAGAATTTTGTATGGGGAAAACTCCAACGAGCAGATCAAGAAACTCCTTATCCATTCGCTATCTACGGGGTACCCAACTGGCATGTAGCCCGTGATTCAGCCTTACAAAAGCTATACAAATATGATGCAAAAGATCGGATAAAAGTTTGGAGAGCATATGATTATCCACATATTTTCAAGCTTTATTATCACATGTCACAAATAGCGGAAATGATTCCCGAATGGACACATTACCTGACTGCCGATGAGTATTTCGATCGAGCTGTACAGACCGCTATGGCTTACTTTAAGTATCCGTATGAAATTTGGTCTTGGCTGGATATCTATAAATGGGGTATGTATAACGAATGGGTAGTTCTTGAACTTATAAAAGGATTGGAACAAAGAGGCAGGAACGATGAAGCTGCATACTTGAGAGGCGAATGGGAGAAAAAAGCCAAGTATTTTATTTATGACGATAAATATCCTTATCGTTCGGAACATAGTTTTGACCGCACAGCTTTTGAATCATCGTATGCCCTGGCTAAATATGCGATAGAACATCCGATGAAACCGGATAAAGACTTATGGTATGACAAAAATAAAAGAACGTGGCATTCACACCCGAAGGTGACAGTAGAAGATGCTGAAAGATTTATGAAGCAACAGCATTATGCAGGCTTGTCCGTACGCGGGTGGATAGCTCCCAAATATTACCTGTCCGGCACAGATTGCGCATTCAAGCAACATACGGGCGACATGTCTTATATGGCCATGATGGGAGGTTGGTCTGTACTGGACTATGGTCTGCTTTACTCGAAGAACCCTGATTGGATCGAATTAGGATATAACTCTTTCCTTAGCTCATGGTCGTTAATGAATACAGGAAACGAGACATCCAACTATGGCTATTGGTATCCGGGAAAAGAAAAAGACGGAGCCACCGGATGGTGTTTTGTAGGTGCAAAGAATGGATATACATGGTTGCATAGAAATGAAAAGCGTGGCCCTTGGCGTTATGATGGAGAGATAGACCTAGGATATGGCGCGGCCTTTCATACTGCCCGCACAATTGTAATACAGGATTCAATCTTTGGTCTCCATGCCTATGGTGGGGTATTGAGCAAAGAGGAAACTTCCCTGTCTGTTATTCCGCGTGACGGGGTAAGACAGCAATTCAGTTTTATAACTTCTGAATTTCGCTATCATCTCACTTTGTCAAGAGACGGATTTCTACCAGAAGCACCAATAAAGATTGAAAGAAAGGGGAAACAATCGCATTTTATGCTGGAAAATAAAATTAATACTGCTATGGGTACTAAGCCATCTAAATCTGGGCATTCAACATTATTACAAATCAGAGCAGACAAAATTGTTCCTTACAAAGTACAAGTGGGTAAGAAAGTTTGTACGATGCAGAAATGTACTGTCGGATGGGAAGTGAGATTACCAGTAAGTGAAATCACCGAAGAAGTTACAATATGGTGGAAATAATGCATATAAACCATTAAAAACAATTCATTATTAACATATCAAAGTATGAAAACAAAGATTATTGCAATTTTAGTATTTGCCAGTTTGATGACGAAGCTTAATGCTCAGAATCACGATAAAGTAGGATTACTGGAAAAGCCGGTACCTGTTTCTTCTGTAAGAAATATAACCGGATTCTTCGGACATCGTATGGAAGTTAACCGGAATGCCTACCTGAAACAATTTCCAATAGATAAGTATGTGGACTTTGTTGTAAACAGGCAACATTCGGCTTGGGACTGGACACAGGCAGAACAGCATGGGAAATGGATAGAATCAGCTTATCTGTCGGCAGTTCAGGGTGATGACAAGGAATTACTAATTAAAGCCGAAAGCGTACTGAATCGCATCATTGACTCACAGGAAGCAAACGGTTACGTAGGAGCCACAGCCAAGAGTTTCCGGTCTCCCGAAAGACCAGTCAGGGGAATGGACGCTTACGAATTATATTTTGTTTTCCATGCCTTTATCACAGTATATGAAGAAACAGGAGATAAAAAAGCACTAACTGCCGCAGAGAAATTGGCAGACTATTTCTTGCAATATTTCGGACCGGGTAAACTGGAATTCTGGCCCTCTGATCTGAGAGCACCTGAAAACAAACAAAAACATCTGGACGGACACTCAGACTTTGCAGGGCATAGTGTACACTATTCTTGGGAAGGTACCTTGCTTTGTGACCCCATAACAAGACTATATGAACTGACTGGAAAGAAGAAGTATCTGGAATGGAGCCAATGGGTAGTCAGCAACATCGACAAATGGAGCGGATGGGATGCATTCTCCCGCTTAGATTCCGTTGCGGACGGTACTTTAGGGGTGGATAAACTTCAACCTTATGTACATTCGCATACTTTCCACATGAACTTTATGGGCTTCCTGCGACTCTACCGTATCACCGGCGATAAAACGTTGCTGCGTAAAGTATCCGGAGCATGGGACGACATTCATGAACGCCAGATGTACATCACCGGTGGTGTGAGTGTTGCCGAACATTACGAACACGACTATGTGAAACCACTTTCAGGTAATATCGTGGAAACCTGTGCCACAATGTCATGGATGCAACTCACACAACAGTTGTTGGAATTAACCGGAGAATCCAAATATGCGGATGCCATGGAACGCCTGATGATTAACCACGTATTTGCCGCCCAGGATTGTGAAAGCGGAGTTTGCCGGTATCATACGGCTCCGAATGGAAGTAAGCCTGACGGTTATTTCCACGGGCCGGATTGCTGCACAGCAAGCGGACACCGGATTATCTCGATGTTACCCACCTTCATTTACGCAGAAAGAGAAAAAGAGTTTTATATCAATCAATACATGCCCTCGCAATATACCGGAAAGGATTTCGCATTTGAAATCACCGGAAACTATCCGGAATCCGAAAATATGCAGCTGACCATTGTTTCAGAGAAAGCAAGAAACAAAACATTAAACCTACGTATCCCTTCCTGGTGTGAACATCCGGAAATAAAGGTGAACGGCGAAAACATCGCAGATGTAAAGCCCGGTACTTACCTGAAATTACCGCGCAAGTGGACAAAAGGGGATAAAGTAAGCATCACTTTCCCTATGGAAGAGAAATGGGTATCACGTAGTCATCATAGCAAATATGTTTCCTATAAACTAGCAGGTGGGGAAATCATGTATAAGGAAGAACCGACTGATAGAATTCCTCATGCCTTTGTACGCGGTCCGATTGTTTACTCGCTGGATATGATATGGAATAAGCAGCTTTGCAACGATGATGTGAATATGGATCAGGATATACGGATGAATACAACGATGAAACCTACACTGATCAATAAGCCTGATAACAATATGTTAGGGCCGGTTTATCAAACGAAAGCCTTATATAAAGGCAGTGAGGTAGATGTGATTCTCACTCCGTTCGCAAACATAGGCCAATGGTTCCGCCCGGATGGAGTAAAGCCACAGAAATACGCTAACGCTTTCACGTATGGAATCTGGCTGTATAACATAGGTACAAAGTAAATAAGAATAAATTAGCCCCTACAAACAATCATGAAATGCTCTCATGATAGTTGTAGGGGCTTATTCGTTTATGCTTTCAGTCGCATAATGAACTTACTTCCTTTCCCCAATTCGCTTTCCACCGTCAATGTTCCCCCATGTGCCTCCACAAAGTCTTTTGAAATGGAAAGTCCCAGTCCACTGCCTTGCACCTTTGTGCCGGGCACACGGAAATAACGGTCGAAGATACTCTGATGATAACGGGGATCGATACCTTTGCCGAAATCCTGCACATACAGTTCAACAAAGTCTCCCTCACGCTTGGCACCAATAACGACACGTCCGTTTTCTTTTGAATAACGGACTGCATTGCTCAGAAGGTTCGTCAATACCCAGGCTATCTTCTCACTATCCACAAACAGTTTCGGCATTTTTTCCTCCGGATACTCCACTTCTATCTGGATGCCGAACTTATCCGCCTGAACCTGATTGGCTTTAATGGCATATTCTATAAGTTCGATAGGCTTGGTTATCTTCGGCATCATCTGGAGCTTGCCGGCTTCTACTTGTGTCATGTTCAGGAGTTCACCGGTGATACCCAGCAGGCGGTCGGCATTCTCTTTAATGCTTTTCGATAATTGTTCCTGCTCATCATTCAAAGCTCCTACCCGCTTGTCTTCCAACAACTGCAAACTCATAAGAATAGCTGAGATAGGCGTTTTCAGTTCATGGGAGATGGTGGAGATAAAGGTTGTTTTGGCAGAATCCAACTCTTTAAATTCGGTGATATTCTTCAGCAGGATCACATCACCCAGATTCTGCGGTTCATCCGTATCGGCATCCGTATTCATAATGGTGATGTAAGAAGCCTGAAAATAGCTTTCCTTATTATCCGCATAGATTTTCAAGGGTTCTTTCTTCTCACCCGGAGTAATCAGTTCCCGAACCAGACGACGAAGGAGATCATTCTTTAAGGACAGTTCCTCAGCTGAGTGGCGGATTACATCTTCACGTTTCAGATTCAATACGGTAAGTGCTTCTTTATTGATAAAGAGTATTTCATGCTCACAATTCAGACCGATAATAGGTTCATGGATACTGTTCACAACGGCTTCAAGAAACTTCTTGGCAGAAAGAATATCGTTCAGCGTACTGGCACGATATTCAGTCAGGCGCTCGGCCATACTGTTGAAGCTATCGGCCACCTGGCGGAATTCCTCGTGTCCGCTCATATCCAAACGTTTCTCATAGTTATGATTGGCGATTTCAAGGATGCCACGCGTCAGTTCCTGGATAGGCTTGTTGATGGAACGGGGAAGCCAGACCAGCAACACGATACTGGCAAGGATGCAAATAGCACCTGTAACGGAAATCCACAGCAAAGCACGTTCCAGTCCGGGCATGGCGGCAGGACTGTCCGGTTCGGTGGCTGTCAGTATCTGAAGATTCACTACGGAGAGAGCAACCAGCAGAATGATCATACCAGCCAGAATGCCTACACTGAGTATTAATTTAGTACGAATATTCATAATGCACTGATGAATTAAATTTTATGCAAGTATAATCAAATCTATGTTTGCTTGCGCCAATTCGCTCACAAATTTTCTGTATTTCAACACCATGAACAAGGATTGCGGAAAGCGGAAAGCAGGACTGCCCATGCAAACCGTCGTAATTTGCCGCTCCCGGCAGGCCCGTACCACGGCATCCAGCACGTCCCGGGACTGTACCTGGAGGACTTCACCATCCAACTCAGTGACCAGTTTGAAGTGGTTCAGCAGATAACGCTGGCTTGCCAGGTCGATGCGGTCGGCACTCTCGCGGGGCGTCTGCACATACAGGGCAATGAAAGAAGTATTGTAGCGGGTAGCCAGCCGTGCCGCCTTACGGATGATGCGCCGTGGCGTCTTCTCATGACTGCTGATGCATGCCAGAAACTTCTCGTGCCGGACGCCTACGCTCGAAATGACGACTTCGTTCTCCACCTTCTTCTCCACTCGCAGGGCTACTTCCTTCAAGGCCAGTTCACGGAGTTGGAGGATGTTCTCGGTCCGGAAGAAGTTGGTCAGTGCCGTCTGCACCTTCTCCGGGCGATAAATCTTGCCGGCTTTCAGACGGGTTATCAGTTCTTCGGCAGTCAGGTCGATGTTCACCACCTCGTCCGCTTCCTGAAGGACACTGTCGGGGATGCGCTCTTTGACTTCGATGCCGGAGATGCCTTGCACTTCTTCGTTCACGCTCTCGATGTGCTGGATGTTGACGGCGGAAATCACGTTGATGCCTTCGTCCAAAAGGTCCATCACGTCCTGCCAACGCTTTTCGTTACGACTGCCTTCTACGTTGGTATGCGCCAGTTCGTCCACGATGACTATTTCGGGATGGATGCGGATGATACCCTCCAAATCCATTTCTTCCAGTTCCTTGCCTTTGTAGAATATCCGGCGGCGGGGGATGACGGGCAGGCCTGCAAGGAGAGCTTCCGTCCCGGCACGTCCGTGGGTTTCGATGTAGCCGATTTGCACGTCTACGCCGTTGTCCAGCAGGTCGTGGGCTTCCTGGAGCATCCGGTAAGACTTGCCCACACCGGCTATCATGCCGATGTAAATCTTGAACTTGCCACGACGGGATTTCTTTATCAGGTCGAGGAAGTGTTGCACGTTTTGTTCTCTGTCCATACCTTTAAGTAGTTATCATTATGGGTTAGCCGGGATTAGTAAGTGAGTTGGCATATCATCAATACGGATGATGGGTATAATCAATGCCAATGATTCCTACAATCAATGCCAATGATTCCCACAATCAATGCCAATGATTCTATGCTAAGTCATAGAGACAAGATACCTCTGTCACTTACATTAAGGCTTTAAGGTTATATCAAAGACTAAATGGGTATCTTCCAAACAAGGATTCCAGATAGCCTGTGCAAATATAGGCAATGAAAATGAGTCTGTTATCCTGATAGCCGTAGTAGCTTTCAATGCTACATTGGTAAAGGCAAAACCGGAGTTTCCATATCCTACCGTATAAGTTTCATAAGGAACGAATCCTACGGTTGCATTCAAACCT
>OMAW01000648.1_pt1 | contig 17056 bp, 5 predicted proteins | sample 1644731 | NCBI WGS metagenome assembly OMAW01 (sample SAMEA103958133, study PRJEB25191) | human gut metagenome | biome: human-associated habitat [ENVO:00009003]; feature: intestine environment [ENVO:2100002]; material: feces | place: Germany | collected 2013/2015 | reverse complement strand
AAGTCCTTCACTACAATGGGTAAGTTTACCAGTTCCCGGATGCTTACCACCACTCCGGGGAATCGCTTTTTACCGTCTTCCGGCTTGTAAGCGACATTCAAGTCTTTAAAACTTCTCATTTCTTTGCCTGTTAATTTTTTAAACAACTTATTACAGTCGGAGTGCTTCGTCATGCCGTAGAAACTGGCAATCAGTTCCCGCCGTCTTTTTCTCGATTTTACCTCGTGCATTTTCCGGGCAAACTTCTGTTTGATGCGTTTCCGCAATCTTACATAGTCGGGACGGATAACATAGCCAAGGAAATCAATGCCTTCCTCTACAGGGAACACCCGTTCATTCGGCTTTATTTCCAAGTCTATTTTTCCCATTTGCCCGTGAACAGCATCACGAATCTTCCACAATTCCGCTTTCGTTTTACCGAGTACCAGTCCGTCATCGCAATAGCGATAGTAATAACGAACCCCGTACTTATCCTTCAGATAGTGGTCTAAAAATACAGACAGAAGCAGATTTCCTGCCCCTTGTGAACTGCGCAGTCCGAAACTGATACCTTCCGGCAGCAGCTTAACAAACCGCTCCAACAAGACCAACAGCCTTTTGTCCTTGAACACCCTCCGGAAGCACCACATCACAAAGTCCTGCCGCGCATTGTCGTAAAACCTCCGGATGTCAAATTTGTATGCGTAAAGCGTGCCTTCCGGATCTTTTTGCAAATCGGTACGTATGCAGTTCATCAGGTCATGAGTACCGCGCCTTTTGATGCTTGCACCGGTTGTCCGGATATAACGTTTTTGCAGGTGGCGGTCCACCACATTCATGATGGCAAACACAGCGATGCGGTCTTTCATGGACAGGATCTGCAAAATACGTTTTTTACCGTATTCTTCAATTTCCCTCTCATGGTAGCCGCCCAGCCGGAATGAGCCGTCCGCAATGGAAGCCGTCAGTTCGGTGATAATCTTCTCCCTATGGGCAAGCAGGAATCGTCCCTGCCTTGACCTCTTACGATCGGTTCCGCGAAGTACCGAATCGAAAGCCTCCGACATATTGGAGTATTCGATGATTTCCTCTATGATATATCCTTCCCTGCGCATACGGTTCTGCTGTTGGTTTATAATACGGAAGATAAGGGCCTTCCTTTCCCCGGGTCTGACTTCTTCGAACTGATAACAGCCTACCAAACTCCACCCGACGCGTGATTTTTCAGCTTTCCACCCTAATGGGTGCTGTTGCTGTGGCTTGCTTCCCTCGGCACCGCATTGGGGACACGTCCCCGCTGCTGTACGCCGATCAATTAGATTTCCAGACGAGAGCCGACATTCGCATTCGTGTTCGAAGCATCGTTATTCGCATTCGCATTCGACACACCGCCATTCGCATTCGCATTGTTGTACCCGCGATAGACCACACGGACTATCGGGAAGCTCTACCGACTGCAAAGTTACTGATTTAACAGCTAAAACGGATTACACTATCAGCCAAAATAAGACGGATATACCGCCACCCGCAATGGTGAGTCCCCAATCAATCCAGTCCCATAGACTTCCCCGAAGGGTATCTTTCAGTTCCATACAGGAAGCTGCAACAACTGCAGCATAAAGGGCTGTCCAAGGAGTAAATCCAAGCAGGCCTACCAACAGACCGCCAACAAGATGCTTGTAGCGGTTACTCGTTTTAAGAAATGCGATAATCTTTTTCATATACCTTGATTTTCTAATTTTTTTCGACCGGCTTCGCCGGTATTTGAATACCTTTTAAACGGGATTCGGAAACCATCCGAATCCCGTTCTTTCGTTTTAGTCGCTTCGCTTCACGCTTTGGCGCTTTGCGCTTACGCCACCTCGCGTATCGCCTTATACGCTGCCACGCTTTGCGCCCGGACGATTTTGCCGCGGAAGGCCAGACGAGAGCCGACACTCGCATACGTGTACGAAGCACCGCCATTCGCACTCGCATACGACACACCGCCACTCGCATACGCATGGCTGCACCCGCGATAGACCACACGGACGGTAGCGGTGCTTATCCAATACTTATCGGAATAGTAGGTAGAAGATGATCCGTTCAGATTACCCACCGGAACCAGGTCCATATACTTGCCGTGCGCCACGCCTGTTATCCATTGGTCACTGGCCGTTTTTCCCTGTACCCAGCGCACCGTGCCGTCCGGCATCCAGATGCGCCATTTGCCCACGTTGCCGCTGTCGTTTGGCAGGTCCACGCCGTCCATCATGTCATACTTGTTGCCGTAGATGTCCTCATAGCCCAGGCAGCAGATATTGTTCACCTGCACCACAGTCGCCTGTCCGTATTCGTCACGGCTCTTATACCAGGCAAACTGGTGCACCAGATCTTCAATCAGCGAATTCGTGATTTTGTTGTTGATGGCATACGCTTCATCGTAGCCGATGGTGTCTGTCATCCCGTGTTCTGCCGTTCCACCCGTTGTCCGGTTATTGTTATGCTGACCGGCACCGCATTGTTCCTGCATGTCCCTACGCCCGTACTTTGCATAGCTCAGGTTCGCGATGCGGCTGTGCATCAGCGAGTCTATCTGCTGCATGCCACGCTGCTGGCTGTAATAGTGGAAGTCCGTCCACGTCATGCTGGCAGTGGTCGAGCCGCCGGTTATGCAGGCGCGCAACTTGCTGCCCACTACAGAACTGCCCACAACGGCACACAGATGCTCCTCATTGGGCACCCAATCCGGTTCCATGTCCTCTATCTTGTCGCTGTTGCTCAGTACCACATGGTCAAACTCAGCCGTGTTCAGAATGGAGAAATGCAGAGCGGTCGCACGCTCCGGAACGTCTGCTATCAGATACATGCCGGCCTCAAACTTCAAGCCGATGGTCGGCACCACGATACTCTTCAGGATGTTTCCTGCATCATCCACAAACACACTGCCGATAAGCCCCGTTCCTGGAACGCTCGGGAAGCGCACGCGCCTGTAGCCGGATACATCCACCTTACATACCGAATAGGCCTTGTCCGTCGTATAGGATTCCTTCAGCGTGGGCTTTCCGCTCATGATCTTGCGTTCACCCAGCCAGCCGCCCTGCGTTTCCTTGATGGCATCCAGCGTCAGTACTGTCGCCTCCGGAATCGGGGGCATTTCGTCCTCCGGATAACTGCTGTAGCAGGCATACTTCTTGTTGTTCAAATAATCGTTGATACCCTTGCTCCAGTAGAACGGTTCATACATCATCCAGTCTCCCTCGCTGCCGTCCAGCTTCGCCACCGTGCAGTCGTTCATATCCTCCGCATCGGCATAGAAGTTCGAGCTTTCGTCATGCAGGGGGAAATAGGTCATCTCCCCGTCCGGGTTGTTCACTTCCACCTGCTGCCCGGCTATCTCCACCTTCCGGCTCGTTGGCATCTTGGTCACCTTGGCCAGTACGCGGTGGCGCTTGGACAGGATGGCATTCACATGCCCGCTCATTTTGTACGTATTGCCGAACTTGTATCCGGTCCTGTTGTCCAGGTTCGAAACATTGGCATCGTCGGCCACACTGTCGTCAAACTCAATCATCGTATAGGGCGGCTGCTTGATGGTCAGTTCCGGATAACGGGCGGCATACTTCTCCAGTTCCTCATCGGCCAGATACTTCGTCAGGGTCAGCTTGCCCCTCAGTCCCGAATGCCGGTCATCCACGGCACCCGTCTGCGTGTACGTTCCGTAATCGAAATACTTCTTCAGCAGGGTTCCGTCGTCTTCCCGGTCTATCTCCAGCACAAAGCGCTCCAGCTTGCCGCTGCCGTTCAGTCTGGCCTGGTGCAGGCGTTCCAGCATGGCAAACCCGTCAATGCCGGGGCAGTTGGTATAGCGGTAGCCGCGTACGTTGTTGATGCCTTCCAGCACCAGGCCGCTGTCCTGCAGCTTGGTCAGATACTCCAGGAACAGTTCCTCAATCGTGTCCGGCAGGCATAACTGCACAACGGGCGCACCGGTGGCCAGTTTCACACGGGTCAGCCCCGTACCTCTCACGTCCAGTTTCTTCAGGCGTCCCTGCCAGCTCAAATCCAGGGTGGCCACGTTTCCGTTGTCCCCGTTCCGGGCCAGCAGGTTATTCCGCATGTTCACTTCTTCCAAAAGCAGCATCCCGTTCGTCGAAGCCATGAACGAACCGTTCCGGTACCCGCTGGCTTTCTCCACGCTCATGTCCAGTTTTACCAGTGAGGTCAGCAGACCGAAGTTGAAGCCGATTGCGAACGCATCCTCGTGCCATACCAGCTCCTTGATTTTGGCTGCACCGATAATCTTCAGCGGGTCGTTCTCACCGAAGGCACGGGTCAGCTGCAGGGAATGGAGCACGTCTGCATCCACCACGCCGCTGTCAGCCTGTACACCGTTTGAGGTGGATAATTGCACACGGTAAGGGATGGTCAGCCGGTACTGCATCGGTTTCAGTTTATAGGCCTTGTCCAGCGATGCCGTACTCTGGTAGAACTGGGCACCCAGCGTAGATACATAGCCGTACTCCACCTGCTTCAGGTCGTACCTGCGTTGGATGAAGTAGTTCCGGTGTGCTTTCAACGAACCCTTCAGACCGTAGATTTGCGGATAGGTCTGTTTGGCTCCGTCCGCACCCACCGGCATTTCGTTCAGGAACGGGTAGATGTATTTGAAGATGCCGGACTTGTTATAGAGGCGTGAGCACCACTTCTTCATCTGTTCGGTATCGAAATGGTCTATGGCTTTCTGGATACTGAAGGCACTCATGAAGCTGGTACCGCCGTTCACGCCCTTGGTCATCACTTCCTCCAGCAGATTGCCCATGTTGCCCAGTATCAGGTTCCACAGCCAGCTGTTGTGTCCCTGCATCACGTAGGCACCGTCGCGCTTCGTCTGCCGGTTGTCGTCATACTTCCCGGTCAGGAACGACTTGTTGTCCGAACCCAGCTGGCAGTCCCCGTCGTAATAGGTTATCCACCACATCACGCCGTCCCACGTCCGCACCAGCATGTTTTTTGCCAGCTGGTCCACGCCCAGGTTGAACTGCACATACAGGTAGTAGGCAGCCAGGTTGGGCAGGTTGAAATACTTCCCGGCTTCCTTCCTGAAGGTCGGGCTCACCCATTTCGCAGTCGGGAACCTGTTGCCGTCATCCTCATAGTCCACCCCGTCAAACGTGTGCGACTCCCTGTTATAGGTCAGATTCTTGCCGGCAGGCGTTTCCTTCACGCATCTGTACAGGAAGCCCATCATGCGGTCCAGGGCCTTGTACATCTTGTCATATTTGTCACCGGTGCCCAAATGTTCCTTGATGTTCGGTTCTTCTTCGGCATCGCCACCGCCGTCGTTCCAGAACACGTCTTTCGGGTGGTTGAACTCGAAACCGCCGTCAAAGTTGAAATCCATGAAGTCCGTATGGTCGGGCTCCGTGGACGGCAGCCATCGGAACAGGCACAGGTCATTCGAGTTGTTCAGCGTCTCGATGCAGATGGGCAGGTATTCCTTCGGCCGGTCGCCGTTCGCCTGCAGGTAGTTCAGGGTGTCGCCGGTTCCCCATTGCTCGCCGCCGATAGTCTTGTCCTGACCGAATATCGGGTAGCTGTCGCTCTTCTCGTTGTTCATGTTGTACTGGCCGTAATAGGTCAGGTCCTCATCCACGCTCTTGGCCACAAACAGGTCACAGGGCAAGCCGTCAATGGCCGAGCGTATATCTTCCTTGCACGTATCTGCATGGTCGGCGGCATACTGTTGGGCAGGGGTCAGGATACCCATCTCCTTCATGCCGTCGTTGATGAATTTCGCGCCACCGGTGTTGGTCGTCATGGAGGAGTCGGAAAAGTCACACTTCGCACAGGCAAGTTTCGTGCCCACCGAGTTGCCCCGCAACCGGAACAGGTTCTTCTTGCCCTCCGTAGCTGTCGGATTGCTCTGCTGCCCGTTGCCGTCTATCTCGCCGTAGGTCATCCGTGCCGTGTAACCGCTGGCTGTCTTCTGGAAGTAGAAGCGCAGGTTCTTGCGGGCATAGTTCACCGAACTGGTACCCTGAATACGCAGATATATGTCACGGGCTATCCAGTCCAGCGCCCGGTTCTCGCCGTTGTAGAATCTCACTTCCCGGCACAGTTTGTTGGCCTTCTTGTTGTTCAGCTGGGCCAGCGCATCCATCACATTCAGCGTGTCGCTCTCGCTCGGCACTTCACTGCCCACGCTGCCCGTGCCTATCAGTACCAGGATCGAGTTCCGGCGTTTCTTCATCAGTCCCATCAGTTTCTCCATGCTCACCGTGTCCCCCTCGTTCAGCACGCGGTTGTCCTCATCCAGCGAGCGCACGCCCGGTTCCCCGTCGGCATCTTCCAGGTGGTTGCGGTCCACGATGTAGTTGTTCAGCACCTCGTCTGAGGTCAGCGCCTTGTTGTAGATGCGCACACTCTTCACGTTCAGGTCGGCACCTGCCGATTTGAACTCCAGCTGGCTCTGGATGTTGAAGTTCACCTTGTCCAGCCACTTTGAGGCGGCCGATTCCTCACCGTTCACATAGAAACCGATGAGCGTCCGCTGTTCGTTCGTCTGCACATTGGGATAGAACACGTAGGTAATGCGGATGTTCGTGCCCGGCTGGAACTTCGTACCCACCGAGTCCTCATAGCGCAGCACCTGTCCGGCATCCATCGCCTCGGTCACCACGCCGGTCAGGAACTTGGCCTCTTCCGGGGTCACAATCAGCCCGTACCGATTGCCATTGTCCAGCTGCCCCAGACAGGTGATCAGCTCGGCGTTCGTGTCCGTCACGTTGGCCGTGCTGTATTCAATCTCCAGCGTCATGCCCACGTCACGGATGGCAAACCCCTCCGGCTTGTCCGCTTCGTTGAAGGGGCGGTACCCGCCATCGGCGGTCAGAGTCATGCCTGCACCGCCGGCCAGCAGCAGGCGGTCCTTGTGCCAGCCGCTTCCTGCACCATATTCGTTTACGCTCCACAACACGTCCCGGAACTCCATCCGCTTGTCACCGCTTACCCAGCTTGCCGGGTTGTTTTCCGTGTTGCTGCGCCCGAAGGCGTCAAACGTACACACCGCATCCGGTGCCAGTGTGGCTTCAATGTCGGGGTGCGATGTGGTGTTCACCTGCACCTCAAGCACCGCATCACCGCACGACACACGGTAGGCCAGCGGTTCCACGTTCACATTCGTCCGCCCGTAGCTGCCGGTCTCGCCGCGCTGCAGCAGGTCTTCCTTCACCACACTGCCCTGATTGGTCACTTTCACGCGGGCCGTGTACGCATCGCGGTCATAACCGGCATACGAAAAGCTCCATGCCGTGAACTGCTCTGCCTCCAGCACCGGGCGTTTCCAGTCGCGCTGGAATCCTGCAGCCCGGTGGCTGAACATCATGCCCGCATAGGCCGTCACACCGCCGCCTGCCTTCAGCAGCGTAATGTAATGCACCCGGCTCACCACACCGGAGTTCTCATGCTGTGCGTAGGCTTCCACCACGTTCGTACCTTCCTGCATCTGCGTCAGCGGGATGGTCACGTTCTTCTGCTGCACCCCGCTGCCGGCCGAAAGACCGAGGGTAAAAGCCTGGCCGCCGTTCACACGGTAGTAGATGTTCTTCTCGCCGCTCGTACCCTTGGTCGTAAAGGGGATGTTCACGTCGTTCCGGTATCCGCCGTCGGCCAGCCCGTTGCCCACCGAGTAGGTCGTCTCCAGCGTCATGGCCACCATGGTCACCTTGGCTGTGGCCGTCTTCATCAGCGTGCCGCCCTGGTAGGTAGCCTGCGCCTCCACCTGCACGGTATAGGCGGTGGCATCCTTCAGGTAGGGCGATGCGTCAAAGGTGTAGCTCTGTCCGGCTGTCACACCCACAAATTCCGCATCCTGGAACTCACTGATCACGGTCGAACCGCGCTTCACAATCACGCGGGCTTTCAGGTCGCTGTAGCCGTCCACCGTACCGCCACCGGCAGTACCCACGCCCACGGAGTATTTCACCACAAAGCCGCTTCCCAGTGCCAGATACTGCGAGGCGGGAAGTCCCGCACCACCGCTGTCCGTCAGGTCGATGTTCACCACCACCTTGTCGTCATCCGTGTACTTGGAAAAGCGCACTTCCTTCGAGCTCTCGCCGCCCTGGTTGTCCTTCTGCTTGACGGTCATCACGTACTGGGTGCCGTCCTCGCTGTCCTGCACATCCACGTCCGTCACCGTACCCACCATCGCATCGAACACCGTTCCGGATGTAGGAGGTTTCGTCTCGCCGCTCACCAGTTCCTCGGTAGGGGTACGGTTTGACAGTTCCTTCTTCAGGAACGCTTCGATGTCATCGCCTGCATAGGCATGATAGGTGCCGTCCGGCTGTTTCTGGTTCCATGGTGTTTCAAGATTCATCGGATGTTCAGTCGCATTGATGATTCCGCTTATTTTCCTTTTTGCCATAATACTGTCCTTTTATAATAATCATTCATTTATCAGTTTTACTGCTACCGTTCCATGCGTCCGATCCGTTCCACGGCTCGTCGCCTTTCCAGTATCCAAGTCCGAAGCAGCTGCTGATTGCGGACCATACCAGCCTTGCACCGGCATAGACAGCCGACAGGGCACGTTTTCCCACATACGCAGCCGTTATTTCCTTACCGCCTATGGTTATCATCGTCACTCCTCCTCATAAATCAGATACAGAGTATTCGCATCCTTGTCCGGCAGTGCCTCATAGGCTTCCTCGCTCATCACCTCATGCCGGTAGGCCAGAAGTTTCAGAGCGCCTCCCGTGCCGGTATATACGGCATCGCCCAGCAGGTAAAGCTTGTCCGGCAGGATGGCTGTCCGGTCCGCATTCATGAACATGCCGGCAGGGGGTACTCCCGCCACGTCCCAGTCCCCGTACAGGGTGGAGTCCATGTGGTAGGCAAATTTCCCGGCACCGGCCACATACACCACGTTGCCGCCCGGCTTGGTACTTTTGTCAGGTAAAACGTTGCCTGTTTCCATCCATGATGAAAAGCGTGCAGTAGCCCCGCCGACGGCTGCTGCCGTAGTCTGTTCCACCTTGGCAGCGGCATTTTCTGCCTTGGATGCCGCTTCGTTGGCCTTGGTAGCGGCTTCCGTGGCGGCCTGGGTCTTTTCCTCCAGCCCGGCTACGGCTCCTTCCGCTTTCTTGGCGGCAGCCTCGGCACGGGCGGCGGCATCGCTCGCAGGTTTCCCTATCAGTTCCAGGGGGACGTTCACCATCTTTCCGTCCTTCTCGCCGGGCAGTGATTTCACACCGCTCAGCGAGGTGACGGTTTCCAGATCCTCCACACCGGTAGAGGACTGAAGCACACGGTCCAGCACTTCCTGAACCAGTTCTTCTTGCGTCATTTCTGCCATAAATCTATTCATCTATCAATTTTACGATCTGTGAATAACATCCTGGGGTTAGCCCGATTACAGACTCTTTTATAAGTATAGCATCCTCAGCACTGATGGATAAATCCCCGTTTGCCTGTATGAGACGCATGCACAATTCATACGAATGGATTTTACGGCTGCTATCCTTATTAGAATCACCGGATGATCGAGCACCTTCCCCATTAAAAAGGCATTGGGCTATAATATCTGTCATCAGCTGGACTTTTCCACCGACTATGAGGTCATTCCCTCTATAATCCTTAAACGTCTTGTTAAAATTCACCTTCATAACTATTCATTTTTATGACACGTTAATGATAATTCCATTCTGTACTTCTACTGTTTTACCCTTGAATCGCCCAGACCAACCATTTTGAGGAAGCATTTTATCAGCTTGTACCACACCACCACTCACCAGAATATTCCCGGAATGCACCAACACATCGCCATCGAAATATCCTGCTGAAAATGTAAATTTGTCAGGATAAGTAGGCTTCTCACGACAACTTCCATAAATACCTGCTCCACCAAATGGAGCAATACCCATGATTGCATTACTAAAATTGTTTGCCTTAGCATAGATGCAGGTATCTCCGGTCCAATAGCCGTCATATCCCAATCGAATTTCAGCATCTCCATTACTCCAAAGCATGCAATTCCTTTCAACTGTAAATGTTCCTACCTTTCCTCCGTCCTCAACAAATATTTTTCCATATACAGATGCATTCCGGCATTCCATGCTCCCGTCCTCCAGTATCCTGAAGTTTCCGTTGGCTGTCACCAGTCCCTCCAGCTGTATGTGGTCGGCTGTCAGCTTGATTTTGCTCACGGGCTTGCCGTATTCGTCTGTATCTTCCACACTGACCCCGATAAGGGCCACCTTTCCACTGGCATCCTGGGCATACAGCCCGGCACCTTCCGGCTTGATCACCAGTCCGGTTTCTTTCAATGCAGCCCCGTCCTTGTCAAACACCGCCGCTGAAATCTTCACCAGCCGGTCGCTTTGTTCAAACAGCGTCCGGTACTTATAGGCCAGTGCATCCGCCTTGTTGGTGCTGAACACCAGCAGCGAAATGTAAATCACGCCCGTAAACGACAGCTTGAAGTCTCCCGTACCGTTCCAAAGGCCGTCCAGCGTGAACATCTTCTCACCGCCAACGGGCAGGTCTTCTTCATGGCCGAACAGGTTGAAGTTTTCAAACCCGGTCTTGTCAGCACCCACAAATTCGATTTTCAACCGTCCGGCCTTGATGACCCGGTAGCTGAAGGACAGATACACCACGCCGGGCACCCGTTCGCCCTGGCTGTTCGTCTGCCGGTACTCCGGTACCAGCCGGAAATCCTCCAGTTTCTGCATGATATAGCTGTTCCGGATATAGGCATAAGGCACCTTGCCGTCGGTCCGTATCTCGGCATGCCCGTCCGGCTTCGTACCGTAAGGACCGCCGTTCGCCCAGATCCAGCGTCCGCCCAGGGTGAACAGCGTAGCCTTGCTGCCCGTCTTCCATTTGTCCATGCCGTCGGCAAAACTGCTGTTGTCCAGATAGCTCTGTTCTTCGCGTATTTCCTTGCGCAAGCTTTCCACGGCTGAATGGATTTTCCCCTCGGTTATCTCAAACCGCGTCAGGATGTCCTCGCCCGTCATCAACACGAACGTACCCTTCAGCCACACGTTGTCGGCATACAGGCCGTTTCCTTTCGGCTGTTTGTCTGCCGGGAAAGCGCTGCTCTTGATGCCGTCCAGCTTACCCAGCCGGCAACGAAGGCAACCGTTGAAGTTCTTGGCCTTCACACCGTCCAGAATGTCGATACGGGGCTGTCCGTCCTCCGTGGCCGCAATGGATATAAGGTTCTGCCGGAGCGGGTTTTCCGTGTTGCCCATCAGCACGCACTCATCGCCGGCCTCCGGCTTCACCCCGCCAAACTCGCTTACCGGGACCAGCACACCGCCGGCTATCACCGAGGCCACCTCCACCCAGTAGGATTTCAGCTTTGCCCCGCCTGTAACGGCACAGCGCATCAGGTCATGGGCCACAAAGCCCGATTCCTGTTCAAACACGATGCGGTAGTTGTCACCCTGCTTCACCACGTCCTTGATCTTGCCGTTGGCAGCGGACACCACCAGCTGGCCGCACACGCTGCGCACCTGCTCAATCAGCAGTTCCAGCGCCACCAGGCTTTGCCGGGCAGTCACTTTGTCCACCGTCAGGTTTGTCAGTCCGGTCAGCTGGTCAATCCACAGCTGCCAGCCCTCACCGGTCAGCCCGTCCACAAACTCCGTGCTGCGCAGCAGTTCGCGGATCACGGCAGTCAGGTATTCGGCATTGCCCTCACCGTCCACGATGCCGCAGGGCTTGCCGCCGGCAGCCTCTCCAAAACTCACGCCCTTCAGGAAGCGGATGGACTCTTTGGCCGTGTCCGGCCGGTTCTTGCTCAGGAACTCTTTCTGGCTGCGCCGGGCGGAAAACAGGTTGTTGTCCGTGGGCAGCGTCTTGTCCCAGCTTCGTATGATGTCCGGAAGGGCAGCGCCTTCCGTCTTTGATTTCGTATAGTTTTTCAGCGCACCGATGCTGTCCGTCACCTTGTCGAACTTGCCCACCTGCAGCGCATCGCTTATCTCGATGTCCATCTGCCCGGGTTCGTTCACCTTGCGGCTGATTTTAGTGATACGGCTCTGCCGGTAGCCTTTTTCCGGGAAATACTTCCGGCTCTCCAGCTTCACCCGTCTGCCCACAAACAGGTCTATGCCGTGCTCCTCGATGTATACCGGGTCTGTCGGGGCTTTGTAGGCGGCAATGTCCAGCCAGTGGTCCCGGTTGTACTCGTCCACCGCAACCGCAAATTCCTCTTCGGCCAGCCGGTAATACTCATCCGGCATCCGGATGTTCCACAGGATATAGGTATCGCCTGCTCGGGGCACCAGCTTGCCGCCCGGCAGCTGGGTGTCGTCATCATAGGGCCAGATGGTAATCAGTTCAAATTCCCTCGCCGCACTGTCGTAGTTCACCCCAAAGTAGTGGTCATCGCTTTCTCCCAGCCCGGCCAGGTCGCCCGTCTGGAACGACACACGTTTGGTCTCGTCGGCCAGCTCGTACAGGTTGGGGTCAAAGTTCAGTCCCCCGTCCCGGAAGTAATAGACGGTGAATTTGTTCCCTTCATCGTCCGTCACCTCCTCGCTGCGTACCGAACTCACCGTACCCACCCGGTGGGGATAAATGTCACTGAAGGCTTCCTGCTCGTAATGGTCATAGATGCCGTATTCCTCCACACCCTGCTCAATGTACTTCTTGCCGCCGGGGAGCATCAATCTCGGGCTGCCGTATTTCTCCGCATCGATGTTGCGGGTCGAACCTACCGGAAACAGGCGCGTATAGAACTTGGCCGTGTTGCCGGTGTCTCTTTCCAGCGAGGTCAGCCCCTTGCCATAGCCAAGGGTGATTTCTTCCCCGTGCTCACAGCGGCACACGTTCACCGTCTGCCCCTCAACCCACCATTCCACCTTGCCGCCGGCCTTTTCGGCAATGGCTTTCAGCGCCTCGTCGCAGTACATCCCCTCGTAGTCTATCGTGATCAGCTCCGTACCTTCCACCGTACCCACCTTCCAGTCGGTCGTGTGGCCCATGCCGTCATTGATGGCTTTCACCACCAGCGCCGCATGCTCGCGGGGCGTGGCCGTCAGGGTAAACAGAGGGTTGGTGTCCCCGTCCGTCGTCTCCAGCACCAGGAACCGCTTGATCAGGCTCTCCACGCCGTACAGCTTCAGGTCATAGTCCCATTCGCCCTCGTTCACCTGCTTCGGGGTGTAGCGTTCCGTCAGCCAGTACCGTTCGCCCAGATAGTCCGTGTAGTCGTTCACGTCCAGGGGCAGGAAGTCATAGTAGCTGAACGACAGGGAAAGCACATTGTCTCCCTGTACCTCCTTGCTTTGCGTCGAGCTGTCGTTCACAGCCACGTCCGCACGCTTGGTCCCGGCTTTGTCATATATCGTTAGAAGCATATTCTAATAGCGTTTAAATGGTTATATAATCGGTTTCGGTTCCCGGAACTTTACCCGGAACTTTCCGGCATGCACGCCTTCCGTCCACAGATAGGTCAGCGGGGTGAACTTCGTACAGTCGGCATACTTCACCCGCAGCTGCAGGTCCAGCTGGGGGAAACGGATTTCCAGCCAGCCGTCCTTCCCTTGCTTCAGGAAATTCACAAAGGCAAAGTACTGCTTCATCCAGCCTGCCTGGGTCTTGTTGTACAGCGCAAAGTGCAGCGTCACGTCACGTGCCTCATTCCGTGGGGTCAGCACGGGGCTGTATTTCTCCCCGTGCTCCTCCCGTATGTCCACAGCCGTATCCTTCTTGGCCTTGCTCGGGGTCAGGATGGCCGTCAGGTTCTCCATGCCGCCGCGCCGGTCTTCCACCAGGAACACGCCGTATTCCGTCCAGATGTCCGTGCCGTTCACCAGCACCAGTCCGCTCAGTATACCAGCCATATCACTTCACTTTTAGTCCGTCACGTATCATTTTCTTTATCACTTCCTTCAGTTCGCCCAGGTGTCCGGCGCTCACACCGGTGTTCTCGGCTATCCGGGCCAGATGCCCTTCGGCCGTGTTCATCTTCTCCGCCACGCTTTCCAGCCGCTCGTCCATGCTGCTCCAGTGCTGCAGCCCGCCGGTGAACATGCCCTCCAGCTTCGTGCCCTGGTCCTGCGTCATGGCCGTAAAGCCGCCCGCTTTCGCACTCTGGCTGGTACCGCCGGCTTCGGTCTTGTCGTAGCCCGTAGCGGCAGCCAGGTTGTCACGCAGGGCAAGGGCTTCGTCCACATACTGCATGTACTCTTCAGTCAGCGCGTTCCGTTCCGCCTCGGTCAGTTCGTTGTCCTCCATGGCCTTGCCGAACTTCTCCCACCAGCCTTTCAGTTTTTCGCTGTACATCTCACCGATCTTGTTGCTCAGCATCGCCCGCATGAAGTACTCGGATATATCCTCTGCCGCATCCTTCGCGCCATACTTCATGTTCATCAGATTATCGATGAAGCTGCTATACATTCCGTCAAACGAAATGCCCGTCAGCCCTTCATACAGCTGGTCGGTAAGTTCCTCCAGCTTGCCGGCCTGCGCTATATAGTCATCCAGTTTATCGGTCAGCCGTTCACCGTAGCCACCCTTGCCGGTGTTCTGTATCTGCGTCCACATGTCCACATTCGAACGCAGCGCCTTCATCTCCTCCGGGCTCAGGCTCCACAGGTTCCCGTCCCACTGGCGGCCAATCTGTCCGCTCAGTTTGTCTATCTGTGCCTGGTTGAAACCGCCCCAGTAGTAGTTCCAGCTGTGGTGGCTACCGCTGTAGCGTGCCTGTTCCTGCGCTATCTGCAGATAGTTTGCATTCGTCTCTTTCTGGTATTTGTAAGCATCCCGGTAAGCTTCCACCGATTTTGTCCCCTTGCTTGCCTTGATGGTATCGGTCAGGTCTTCGATGGAAGTCTGCAGTTTCTCGTTCCGGTCTGTAAGACGGTCAATAGCAGCCTGCACTTCCTTGGCGTTTCCGCTGATGCCAAACAGTTTGTTGAAACCTCCGAAAGACACCGTGTTCAGCAGTCCTCCGATACCTTTCACAAGGGAACCGCCTATCTGTTTGAACAGGTCTCCGCTGAGGATATTGTCGAGTATTCCGGTTATCGCATTGAAAATGGTGTCTATCAATGATGAGATAATCGGGCCGATACCGTCTTTCAGCAAATCCAGTATAGAGAGAATGGCCGATATGATCTGCCCGATGACTCCGGCACTTGACAGGGTCTCGGACATCTGACTGATGGCATCACCGACCTTGCCTCCGATATTCAGTTTTGAAAGACCGGTAAGCATGTTCCGGATTCCTTCAAATGATCCCTGCAAGGTTCCGCTCGCAAAGCCGTGCAACCCGTCGGATACCATGTTCAACCCGTCAACCGTGTCCCGGGAGGCACTTTTCACCTCCCCGGCAAGCGCCTTCATTTCAGAGGTGGCGTTCAGGTATTCTTCGTCAGCTGAAACGCTGGACGATTGGGCCGTTTGAAGAGCGATTTTGGTACGTTCTATTTCTGCCTGGTTACCGCTTTCAAGAGCCTTGTTGTAATCGGTCTGCGCCGCTTTTAACCGGGCGAATGCCGCTTCCTGCTGCAGTTCCGCATTTTGCACGCGTGTTACGGCATCCCCCAAAGCGTGCATCTGCGTTTGCAGCCGGGCAAAATCCAATGTCCCGTTGCCACCGGGGAGCATGCTTTGAATACGTTCAATGGCATCGTAAACGACCTGCTGGTCTGCGGCTCCCGTTTTTTTGAACTCATCCGTCTTGACATACTGTTTAAGTTCGCCAAGCAGGTTCTTCATCTGGTCTGCAAGCAGACCGGTCAAATCCCCGAACGCTGCTCCCCAGTCTATCTTCTGGGTAAGGGCTTCCATGTCCACTTTGTGTACAGCCGCATCACGCTGCTTCTCCAAAGTCAGCCTTTCTCCCTGGGACTGTGCCTTGCGGATTTTCTCGGCATATTCTTCAGCGATGGCCAGTTTCTGCTGTTGGAAAGTACCGTATTCCTTCAGATAGTCACGCATGGCTTCCGCCTCTTCCCTGTACACGTCCGCCTCCGCTTTTTTCCGGGACGCGGTGTTTGAGGCACGGGCTTTTTCAAGTTCATCCTGTTGCTCCCGGGTAAGTCCGTTATCTCCGGTGGAAAGACCGGCTTCCTTGTTTTCCCGCTTCCAAGAAGCTTCCTGCCGGTTAATTTCTTCTTTTCTCGCGTTATAGTCATATTCGATTTGTGCCAGTTTCTTCTCGGTACCGGCTTGCATGCGGTCTATCTCTTCCTTCCGGTTCTCGGCCTGCAGGGCGGCAAGATCCTTCGCCAGCCTGCGCTCTGTGGCCAGTCGTTGCTTGGCTTCCGCTTCCGGATTCTTCCCGAACTGCTTGGGGTCGGTATGCCCGCCGATACCCGACTTCTGTTCCAGTTTCAAACGCTCCTTGGTTAAATTCTCTGCTGCTAATATATATCCGTTATACTCTGCTTTAAGCCGGTCTATTTCTTCCTTTTTTTTCCAACGTCCGTTATTATTCTGTTTATAGGATTGATCCGAAGAAAAGAAACGGTCAACCTTTCCTCCATATCCCCACCAAGTATCAAATTCACTCTCGTCCTTAGCCTCTGCCTCGGCTATTTTCTCATCAACCTCTGACGCTTTTTTTACTAAATTCTGTACTTTCGCTTGGAGGAAGAGAGACTGTACATAATCCTCACTCTTTTTTATGATGGCATCATACCATTCGGAAAGTGTTTTATAATACCCGAAAGATTCTCCGTATTTACGGTTCAGTGCTTCCACCTTGGCCTTTTCCTGTTCCTTGCTGCCGGTAAAGTTCTTTATCTCATCGATGACCGATTTCAGTTCAAAGCGTGTACGCACCATCTGGGCACGGCCGTCCTTCTCTATCTCGGTCATTTCCTTCAGCGATATGTTGAATTCATCCACGCCTTTTTTGGCGCCGAACAGGCTCTTCGTCCAATCCCAGATTTCATCACCGTACATTACCAGCAGCATGATGCCGGTGGTCATGGCCGTCTGCCAGGAAAAGAGCGAGGACAGGACCTGTTTCCATACCGGTGTGCCTTTCTTGCCTGACTTCTGCAGCTCATCATATTCCTTACGGGCACAGGCCAGTTCGTCCGTAAAAATCGGCAGGTTGTTGGAT
>OMAW01000614.1_pt1 | contig 17738 bp, 15 predicted proteins | sample 1644731 | NCBI WGS metagenome assembly OMAW01 (sample SAMEA103958133, study PRJEB25191) | human gut metagenome | biome: human-associated habitat [ENVO:00009003]; feature: intestine environment [ENVO:2100002]; material: feces | place: Germany | collected 2013/2015 | reverse complement strand
CCCCCCCCCCAAAAAAAAGATAAGCAGACAACGTGAATAACAGCTAAACAATACAAACATAAAAGCGACACTTTCATGAGCAACAAATTTGCTAAATCCAGTAAAAAACAGTAACTTTATACCCATTGCAACACCCTACAATTAAATCAAAAATGAAAGCAAATACAGATACCCTGCAAAAACAGGAAGAAGAAAAATCCTTCCAATACCGCAGCTACGGAAAAGGAGAACTCGCCATGCTATATATCCCCAACGTCCAGCAACAAAGCGCAGTAGACCGCTTCAACGAATGGATCGAAGCCGCACCCGGACTAAAAGAACGCCTGCTATCCACCGGCATGAATCCCCGAAGCAGACACTACACACCCGCACAAGTACGACTGATCGTAGAGGTGCTGCAGGAACCTTGAAGATAAGTATGGGGCCGACTTTTTAGTCAGCCCCTTCAAACAGCTCCTTCTCCGGCAACCAGCACGAGCTGTCACTGACAGTGTTTCTGACCCGTTGTTCCGGTGGGACGGACGGGTCTTGGGACTCTTCGCAGGGGAGGTAACGTCCGCTGACGGGATCGTAGACAAAAGTAGCCACACCACCCGCTCCGAGGTGTTTGAACTTCACTTTTTCGACATAGACACGTGTCACTCCGACCTCCTTGTCACGCTCCACTACCAAGCCATAATCCGCCTTGTTGAAGAAATCGGCAGACCCGTTTACGTCGTACATTTCCGGACGCGGAGTATGGTTCGTCACCGGATTGCGGTTCATCTTTCGGGGGTGCGCCACAAGAATCACCAGACAGTTATATTGCGTGGCAAACTCCGTAAACAGATTCAGAAAATTGGAAAGATACTGCGTTTCCGATTGCCCCGGCGCGGGGGTATGCTCGAAACGGTTGACCGGGTCGAAGACGAAGATGCGGCATCCCCGACGTAGGACAAGCTCACGGGCTTTGGCAAGCACCCGTTCCGGAGTGGCGCTGCCTTTGAGGGCGATGTGACAGACGTTTTCGGCAAGAAACTCTTCCGAACGGAGCAGAAGCCCTTCCGTCATGCCGCAACCATTTTGAAAACGGCGTCCGGTCAGTTTCTCGACCAGCTTGCGGAGATGGTAGACGATAGGATTATTCTCCGGACTGAAAAACGCGATCTTCCACTGATGGCGCATACAGAGGCGCAACACCAGTTCGTCCAGCCATTCCGATTTTCCGGCCCCCGGTATGCCCGTAACGATGACCAGCCGCCTACGTTCGTACGTACAAATCTTATCCATCTCCTCCCAGCCCGTCTCCGCACCGGGACCGAAGCCGTTGTCGAACAATGCCCGCAGGTCTTCGTGCAGATCGGCGGCAGTGAAGATGCCTTCAAGAGGGATTTCTTCCGCCTGCTCGATGGCGATACGAAGGCTGTCGATCCCATATTTGACAAGATGTTCATTGGCATCCTTGCAGCCCGGTCCGTAGACGGCCACACGGCAGCGTTCGGCACCCAGACGGTTGACCAGTTCGTCACGCAGTTTGAGCCCGGCAGAGTCGGCGTCAACGGCTATGATGATGTCTTTCAGATTCTCGAAGTGCGACTCCATGAAGCGGTCGAGCCACGAAAGGTTCGCATTTGCTCCGGCAGGTACGGAGATCACGCTTTTGAATCCGGCGGCAAGGGAGGAAGCGGCATCCAGTTCGCCTTCGTGGATGATACAGGTGTCCTGTCCCAGCACGGAATCGATATTGTAGGGAATCAGTTCGGCTCCCTGCACCATCTTGAAATTTTTGGCACCGCTACGGAATTTGGTGTTGACGAGTTTCCCGTCCTCAAAATAGTTGAAACAGACGCACCGCTCTTTCGCTCCGGATTGCGACATGAACTCTTCCTGCTCCGTGATGCGCAGACCGGCGATGACGGACTGCGGAATACAACGCGTCTCTACCAGCCAACGCTCCGTAGCTTCGGAAAGCGTCGTCTTCGAAGCGTCGAACACCGGACGGCGGAAGTGCTGGGGAACGGCAGATGCCGCACGACGTTTACGGGCAGCCTGTCGCTCGGCTTTCTCACGCTCTTCGGCATCGTCGGGGACGTAGAAGTCGGCTCCGCAATGGTAGCAATGGCAATGCCCTGTGTCGATATTGACCCGCAGCGAACGGTCACGCTTGTTGTGCCTCGTCGGGAGGCATTGCTCGCAGATGGTTTTAACGACACCGCTGGTATGTCTGCGGACATCGACATGATAATTAGCAAAATTTCTCATATTTCTTGTTTTTATTCTCCCCTTCCGAAAAGGAGATTTTAAGTTTGTATTAATAATTTTTCTATCAGTTCCCAATGCAGGCGGAAAGCTGAGCATCAATGGGCAGCGAGCTGAACATGAACGAGCAGCGAGCCGAGCATGAACGAGCAGCGAGCCGAAAGGCAACGCTCACGTAGCCGGATGTCGGAGAAATCCGGAGCTAATTTCCCCACTTCCAATGCACTTCATCCCACACGGCAGACCTGTCCGGTCTTGGAGGCGCATCCTTCGGAATCGGATGCCCAAGATACGTCCGTTGCCCGCCAATGAGTTGTTCAAAGCGATACAGTTCTTCCTCAGCCGATTGCCGGCAACTGCCGAGCAGCCTTTTCTTCAGCTCCTGGGCCGGACGTCCGCCCGGAGAGAGGTAATTGCCGAAATACAGTTTCACATCCCTCAAAAACAGCAAGCCATCTTCCCTGCCAAAGCGTCGGATATGCTCTTTAAAGGCAGCGATCACCTCCTCCTGCCGTTCCACGAAAAGTTTGCCCATACAGGAGTGCATAGCCATCGACTCCATGTAACTTTCCGATTCGGCCATCTGATCCACCAGCATCTCCCACGGAAGAACCGGCTGCAGGGGCAACTGTCCCCTATCCTCCGGTGGAGTAACAATCTGAAGTCCGTCAGAAGCGGCGGCGGCAGAGTGCTCTTTCTCTGTCTTTTCTTCGTTACTACTGTTGTTGTCTTTGACAACAGTAGTAACTCTTCTCTCCTCTTCTCTACTCTTCTGGTTTTGATTCGGTTTTCCGCCTTTATCCATCGGTGTTTCCGGTGTGCTTTCCATGCGTTTCGGACGACCTCCTTTTTTGCCGTTTGCCACATTAATCATCCGTCTTTCTTCGAGCTTTGCCATCACCCTGTCCAGATAAGGCGAACGGAACATCTGCCGTTCTTCATCAAGCACAAAAAGGTCGAACTCACGGAGAACCCTTTGCAACACATCGGCATCCAAGTCATACATCCGCGCAAAAGCCCCCATACAAAGCGGACAACAGGATGCTTCATAATTGTCCGCTTTACGCAAATGCGTAAGAAGCATCATATAGATTCCGAGCGATTGCGCAGCGTCAAGTTCCATCATCATCCTGACAATATTGTCATTACTCAAAAAATTTACCTCTAAATTAAAATACTGATCTTTCTTCATATCTTATAATTAATTGACTGTGATTCAGGATGTCCCGAATTCGTTCTGCAAAGGTCTGAATACTTTTTTGAAAAACTACTTGCAGAACTGCAAACGATGTTTGACATTTTTCTATGAACTTTGCGGCATAATTAGTAAAAAGAAAGAAATTATGAAAGGATACGAAAGAGCGACCAAGGAAGAAATTAACGACCGGCTGCGTATTGAAGAGAACTGTCATGCACAAATAGAACGAATCATCCATTTGCGCCATCTATGTAATCTGAACCTTGAAGAGGCGGCAGATGTAACCAATCTCAGTATTTCCACCCTGAGCCGGTACGAAAACGAAGTGACCAAATGCAGCGTACAAAGTTTCATAACGATATGCTACCACTATCAGAAGTACCTCTATAAGCAGCATATCCCCTTCGACAGGAGTCTGTTTCTCATAGATATGAATACGTTTGATAACTAATAGAGAAACAGAGAGATAAAACGGACACACAAAGAATGAAGGCACAACACCGAAAAAAAGCAAAAAAGATGAAAAGTATCATATCTTTTATTACCTTTGTATATGGCAAAAGCCCACCAAAAACAAAGAATCAAGCATGAACGACAATGAAATAGGCAATCCACCGGTAAAAGCATTAATCGTTTTCAGAGAGAATGGAGATACGGACAATCTTTTTGTCCCCATTTTATGCGATGCTATCAGGACGACGGGGATTGACGTACGATGTTCCACAAATGAGTTCTGGAACTCGGATACACCTTACGACATCATCCACTTCCAATGGCCCGAAGAGGTGACGGAAGGGAGTTGTGACGATCCGGACAGGATTTGCCGCCTGGAAGAGCGTATCGCTTTTTTCCGGTCCCGTGGGGCCCGGTTCGTGTATACGCGCCACAATGTCCGTCCGCATGATGCGGACGAGGTGACCGGCCGTGCTTATGACATCATCGAAGAACAAAGCGATGTGGTGGTGCACATGGGACGTTACAGTCGCGACGAATTTGCAGCCAGACATGCGGACAGCCGGAATGTCATCATTCCTCATCCTATTTATCAATACACGTACAAGGAGGACATCAGTATGGAACGTGCGCGCCAGTATCTTAATCTGCCGCAGGAGGCGTTTATCGTCACGTCGTTCGGAAAGTTCCGGAATCGTGAAGAGAGGCGGATGGTGACCGGAGCGTTCCGAAAATGGGATGAAGCAAAGAAGTTCCTGCTTGCTCCGCGACTGTACCCGTTTTCGAGATTCAACAGGTATGGCAGCAACTTCTTCAAACGCTGGACATCCCGGACAGGATATTACCTGCTTATACCCTTGCTCAACCGCCTGCGCAGAATGCACACCGGAACCAGAATGCACGCCGGAGCCAGCGACGAACCTATAGACAACTGCGACCTGCCTTACTACATGGCCGCTTCGGATGTAATATTCATTCAACGAAAAGATATTCTGAACTCTGCCAGTATACCTCTCGCCTTCCTTTTTCACAAAGTGGTCATAGGTCCCAATATCGGGAATATAGGAGAAATCCTCCAGGATACGGGCAACCCCGTCTTCCACCCCGACAACAAATTTGATATCATACGAGCACTGGAAGCGGCCCGTCAACTGTCCGCCCGAAGGAAGGGGGAAGACAACTATGCATATGCCATTGAAAACATGAACAGCGGAAAAATAGGAAAAGAATATGCGGAGCTTTACAGAAACCTGCCCAACCTCTCTCTTTAAACGATCTCAAAAACAAACAACAATAGAGTAGCCATACACAGTATTTATGGAAAATAAAGAAATAAAAGTCAGTGTCGTCATACCTGTCTATAACACCGAAAAATATGTTCGGGAGGCAGTAGAAAGCATTATGAATCAGACACTGCGGGAATTGGAGATCATCATCATCAATGACGGCTCCACGGATAACAGTCTGCAAGTTGCAGAAGAACTGGCTGCGGCAGACAGTCGGATACAGGTGTATTCGCAAACCAACCGGGGATTGTCAATGGCACGCAATGCCGGCATCACGCATGCCCACGGAAGATACATCTATTTCATGGATAGTGATGATCTGTTGGAAAAAGATGCAATGGAGTTGTGCTACAGCAAATGCGAAGAAAAAGAACTGGATTTCGTTTTCTTTGATGCCCAGAGCTTTTTTGAAGAGAATATTCGCAATGCTCCCGCACTAAATTACCAACGTACCGATAAGTTAGAAGACAAGGTTTATACAGGTCCCGAAGCTATCAACATACAATTGCAGCACAAAACGTACACCCCATCCGCCTGCCTGAACGTTATCCGCACAGCTTTTCTGGAAGAACGGCAGCTCCTCTTTTATCCGGACATTGTACACGAAGATCAGCTATTCACGACCTTACTTTATCTGCAAGCCCGAAGAACAAGCTGTATCCAACGATCGTTCTTTCACCGGCGCATACGTAAAAATTCAATTATGACATGCGATTTTTCACTCCAAAATTTAAAAGGATATCTCACTGTTGCTCAAGAGATAGTCAGATTCAAGCAACAAACCTCTGAATACGAAATCAGGAATACTATTGATTTATATCTGTCGCAAATGCTGAATGCTGTCATTTGGCAAGCCCATGTGCTCCCTTACCCGTACCGGCTTCGGCTGGCGTGGCGGTGTCTGTTTAGATACAAAAAACTCATATCTATAAGAAGCATCGGAGTCTTGTTATTCAAATCCATCATTCACAAGTAGACCAGAAAAGGATCATTCAGGCAATGGCAAACAATATTAAACATCAGTTATTTTCCGGAGTATTCTACACGGCACTAGCCAAATACAGCGGAATCATTATATCACTCGTCGTGGCAGGGATTCTTGCGCGGTTGCTCTCTCCGGATGACTTCGGAGTAGTGGCAATCGCTACGGTCATTATTGCATTTTTCAATCTCTTTACGGATATGGGAATATCGCCTGCTATCGTACAACATAAATCATTGACTAAAGAAGAACTGTCGGACATCTTCTCATTCACCGTATGGACAGGCATCGGAATCAGCATACTCTTTTTTGCCGCTTCCTGGCTGATCGCCGGTTACTACGGAAGCGGGATCTTACGGACGTTGTGCCAGCTCCTGTCCGTCAACCTGTTCTTCGCCTCTGCCAACATCGTGCCGGGAGCCTTGTTCTACCGCAACAAAGAGTTCAAGTTCATTGCTGTCCGAAGCTTTATCATCCAGATAGCCGGAGGCGCCGGAGCAATAACTGCCGCGCTTTGCGGAGCCGGCTTATATGCGCTGATCATCAATCCTATACTTTCCAGCATACTGATATTCGTTATTTCCTATCAACGCTATCCGCAACGGCTGCGTTTCACGTCAGGACTGAAAGTACTCCGAAAGATATTCTCCTATTCGGCCTATCAGTTCTTGTTTAACGTGATCAACTATTTCAGCCGCAATCTGGATAAACTGCTGATCGGTAAATATATGAGCCTGTCAGCGCTAGGATACTATGAAAAGTCCTACCGCTTGATGATGCTCCCTCTGCAGAATATTACACAAGTCATCACACCGGTAATGCACCCCATCTTCAGCGATTTCCAGAATGACAAGGAAAAGCTGGCAACATCCTACGAACGCATTGTCCGTTTTCTGTCATTCATCGGTCTGCCGCTCAGCGTACTGCTTTTCTTTACGGCGGAAGAAGTGACACTGATTATTTTCGGTGATCAATGGCTGCCTTCGGTTCCTGTATTCCGGATACTGTCACTTTCGGTCGGTATTCAGATCATACTCTCTTCTTCAGGTTCTATTTTTCAGGCAGCAGGTGATACAAGGAGCCTCTTTGTCTGCGGACTCTTTTCGTCCGTACTCAATGTGACCGGAATGCTGGCAGGGATATTCTATTTCGGCACACTGACAGCTGTAGCAACATGTATCGTGATAACTTTTACTATCAATTTCGTACAATGCTATTGGATGATGTACCGAGTAACTTTTCAAAGAAACGCATGGATATTTATCAGACAACTTCTTTCTCCACTCCTTGTCAGCCTACTAATAACGGCATTCCTCACGCCTGTATATTATATGATGGAAAATATGAATATTTTCGCAACACTTATTGCAAAAAGTTTCGTAAGTTTTATTATCTTTGGGACATATATGCAAGTAACACACACCTATGATATCACAGGCAAAGTGAAGACTCTTGCAAGAAATAGAAAGTTGGTACAAAAGAACAAACAATGAAAGGATTATTCCTCATATTCCATGGTTTCGAAGCATTCAACGGAATCAGTAAAAAGATACGTTATCAAGTAAAAGCCCTCAAAGAATGTGGACTAGAAATGCATACGTGTTGGCTAGACGATACGGACAACCATAAACGCCGTATGGTAGATGAATCGATAATCGCCGACTATGGTTTCGGGATCAAAGGAAAAATCCTAAAAAGAATCGAATTTGACAGTATCGTACATTATGTACAGAAAGAAAACATAGACTTCATCTATGTACGCTATGTCCATAATGCCAGCCCTTTCAGCATACGGCTGATGAAACTGCTAAAAAAGACCGGAGCACGTATAGTGATGGAAATCCCGACATATCCATACGACCAAGAATATAAGGGACTCCCATTCGTATACCAACGAATCCTATTTATAGACAAATGTTTCCGACAGCATCTGGCACGCTATGTTGACAAGATCGTCACTTTTTCGGACTATGACATTATTTGGAATCGCCCCACCATCCGCATCTCAAATGGAATTGATTTCAGCGAAATCCCTTTAAGAGGTCCAAAGAATGATACCGCACATTCTCTACAACTGATTGCCGTAGCGACAATGCACCCATGGCATGGTTTCGACAGAGTTATAGCCGGCATGGCAAATTACTATCGTACACATACGGACACTCATGATTATAAAGTATATCTCAATATCGTAGGCTTCGGGGTTCCCGAACTGGTGGACAGCTATAAAAAAGATGTAGCCAAACATCAGTTAGAGAAATATATCATCTTTCATAGTGCCTTATACGGCAAAGAACTGGATGCCGTGTTCGAGCAGTCGGACATGGGAATAGGCAGTCTGGCTCGCCATCGTAGCGGTATTGACAAAATCAAGACCTTAAAAAACCGTGAATATGCAGCAAGAGGCATTCCTTTTGTTTATTCAGAAACGGATGATGACTTTGAGCATCAACCATACATACTTAAGGCAGCACCGGACGATTCGCCCCTTGACATCGAAAAAGTAATTCGCTTTTATCAATCATTGAAAACAACGCCGCTCCAAATACGGATGTCTATAGAGCAATCACTTTCATGGAAAGCCCAGATGCAAATTGTTATTAATGAAACCTTTGAATGAAACTATATCACTATGAATATACAGCCACTGATCAATGCTGTCCGCTATAAATTGCGTTATGGCATTACTGTAGAATGGTACAATTTCTGGTACATGGCTCTCAGATGCCATCAGAAAATAACTCCGCAGGTAGCTTCCATTGATGAGACCATCCGGATAATCGTAGAAGACCAATGTTCCGTGAGCCGTTTCGGCGATGGTGAGATGCTGCTTACCAACCCGGACAAGGAAATAGGATTCCAAAAAGGAAATGTACTCTTGGCTCAGCGTCTCAAGGAAGTATTGACAAGCCATGAAGAAGGACATTTGGTTTGTATCTCCGATACTTTCGAAAACATCTATCGCTATAACCGCAAAGCACGCCGATTCTGGAGAACTCACTTCTTTCTGTATGGCAGCTGGTGGGACCGCTTGCTGTTGCCCGACAGGCTATACTACAATACATTCATCACCCGTCCCTACATGGACTTCGCTTCCAAAGAAGACTGCCCACGGTGGTTTCACCAGATGAAAGCTATCTGGAAAGACAGGGATGTCGTATTCATTGAAGGCGAAAAAAGCCGTTTGGGGGTAGGCAACGACCTCTTTGACAATGTAAAAAGCATCAGACGTATTCTTTGTCCGCCCCGTGACGCATTTGACCGCTACGAAGAAATACTGAATGAAGCGCAAAAACTCGAGAAAACCGCTCTCTTCCTCATTGCCTTAGGACCTACGGCTACTGTACTGGCTTACGATTTATTCAAGTCCGGTTATCAGGCAATTGACGCAGGGCACGTGGACGTAGAATATGAATGGTGGCGAATGGGAGCCAAACGGAAAGTAAAGCTGGAACGAAAATATGTAAACGAAGCCGCCAACGGAAAACAAGTGTCCGACGCCGGAGAATTTTATCGGAAACAAATCATTGCTAAAATCTATTAAATCATGAAGATAGCCTATTACCTGCCCTCACTACAGGCACCTGGCGGAATAGAACGGATAGTTACATTCAAAGCCAATTATTTTGCAGAACATTTTGAAGGATACGACATCACCATCATTACATCCGAACAAATGGGTAAAGCACCACACTTTCCATTATCCCCCAAAGTAAAGCATATCGACTTAGGAGTATCTTTCGACCTGCCCTACTCTCAATCCATAGTAAGTAAAGTGCTGAAGTATCCGTTCCGCTACTATCGGTTTAAACAACGACTATCGAATCTATTGAACGAACTGAAACCGGACATTACTATCTCAACCATGCGCCGGGAACTGAACTTTATCACTAAATTGAAAGACGGTAGCCTGAAAATCGGAGAGTTTCACGTCAGCCGCTACGCCTATGGCGCAGAAGCACTGAAACGTAAAAGCCCGATTGTCAACATGATAAAGAAAAGATGGGCAAACAGATTTGTCAAAAACCTGTCTAAACTGTCCAGAGTGATTATACTTACAAGTGAAGGGGCTAAAGACTGGCCGGAACTGACTAATATCAGCATCATCCCTAATCCTATTTCTACTCCTGTAGAAGGAAAACAAACAGATATTCTGTCACATAATGCTATTGCTGTAGGGCGATATGCGCCCCAAAAAGGATTTGATATGCTAATCCCCGCCTGGAGCATTGTCGCCCAAAGACATCCGGACTGGAAACTACATATTTATGGAGAAGGCGACCTGAAAGAGAAGTTCACCAAACTAATAGATGAACTACAACTAAATAATAATTGTCTGCTTCATCACACTGTATCGAATATAGCCGAAAAATACTGTATGAGTTCGATATTTGTCTTATCAAGCCGATACGAAGGGCTACCTCTGGTATTGGGCGAAGCAATGGCTTATGGAATTGCTCCGGTTGCCTTTGCCTGTCCATGCGGTCCGCGGGACATGATAACGAATGGAAAAAACGGGCTCTTGGTAGAAAACGGAAACATTGAACAATTGGCCAAGCAAATTTGCTATCTGATTGAGAACGAGAATATCCGCATAGAAATGGGTAGGCAGGCAAAAATCAGGGCCAAAGATTTTACTATGGAAGTAATCTCGCGACAATGGAAAAGTTTATTTGAAGAATTGATGGAATATGCACCTCAATAAAAGAAGAAAAGAATGACTATCATCTATTTATATCGCTCACTAGCGGCTTTTGGTGGCGTAGAAAGAATCTTTATCGACAAGGCTAATTATCTGGCAGAACATTACGGATACCACGTATACATTATTACTTGGGAGCAAGGGGGACATTCCATCGTTTACCCTTTATCACCCAAAGTGACCCATGTAGATTGGGGCATACTATTCTATCGCCAGTATCAATATGGGCTTTTCAAACGCATGTTCATGCAGTGGAAAATGGAAAAAGAGTTTTTTAAAAAACTCAGTAACTTCGTACATACAACTCAAGCCGACATAGTCATCGGAGCTAGTTGCGAATTCACAACTATGGCTGGTATGGATTTACTTCAAAGAAAAACGCATACCATACTGGAAACGCATAGCATGAGGACAAGTATTGAAAAAAACAATCCACCTGCCGGAAATCTATTGATGAGACGGGCATTCGAAAGAAGAGACAAGAAACTTCACCAGTATATCAAACATATGTCCGCCTTTGTAACACTGACTCACAACGATGCGAAAGACTGGTCCGACATAACACCGCAGGCAAGAATCATCCCCAATATGCTGCACCGGTATCCTGCAGAAATCAGTCCAGACAAGAAAACTCAAAAACGGATTATTACCGCAGGAAGACTGGTAGAGCAGAAAGGATATGACTTATTACTGGATGCCTGGAGTAAAGTACATCAGAAACACCCTGAGTGGATTCTTGATATATATGGAGAGGGTGAAGACAAAAACATGTTATTGGAGAAACGGAAAAATCTGGCACTGGAAAATTCCGTGTTATTTCATCCTCCCACTTCCGATATCTATCAAAAATACATGGATAGCGACTTTTATGTCATGAGTTCCCGATACGAAGGTTTTGGACTCGTTCTGGCAGAAGCAATGTCATGTGGTATACCCTGTGTCTCATTTGACTGTCCGCATGGTCCTTCGGATATCATAAAAGACCATGAAGACGGTCTACTAGTGGAGAAAGAAAATATCAAGGAACTTGCAGACAAAATCTGCTATCTGATTGAGAATGAAAATGTACGCATCAAGATGGGACACAAAGCCAGGGAAAACGTAAAACGCTTTCTGCCGGAAAATGTGATGCCACAATGGAAAAACTTATTCGAATCATTAACTTATTCTTCTAAATAACAGAACAACATATGGTAAAGTGGTATAAAACTTATCTGGAAGTATACGGGAAATCTTTTGATGAGATTTCTGACGATAGTATCCGCAAAGTCAAAAGACAACTCAAAGAACGTCAAAACGATTCTCCACTGGTATCGGTTGTACTCATTGCATACAATGAGGAACGTCATCTGGTAAGTTGTATCTGGTCACTCTCCGAGAATCATTGCCATTTCCCCATTGAAATAATAGCCGTTAACAACAATTCAACGGATAAAACGGAAGAAGTATTAAAATGAACATCCTCAATTAATTGCAGCATATGATAAGCCAAATGGGGGATTGTCGGATGTGAAAAATTTTGGATTGGACCATGCAAAAGGAAAATATCATATTTGTATTGATGCAGATACTTTATATCCACCGCATTACATTGAAACGCATGTAAAATATCTAATGAATCCGAAGGTTGCATGTACATTCAGTTTATGGAGTTTTATGGTTGACGAAAGACATTCCCGATTCGGACTATGGTGCTACGAAGGCCTGCGCGATATATACCTCCGCTTACAAGCCATCCAGCGTCCTGAACTCTGTGTGCGAGGTATGGCTTTCAGTTTTAATACGGAAATAGGACGTCGGTTTGGATTTCGTACAGATATTATCCGCGGAGAAGACGGTTCGTTAGCATTAGCTATGAAACCGTATGGAAAAATCGTATTTATTACAAGTAGCAAAGCACGAGTGCTTACAAGTAATGGAACCCTAAATTCTGAAGGATCACTGATTGATAATATATGGATACGGGTAATCAAAGCACTGAAAGAAATCACCGGACTCTTTATCAAAAAGACGGCATACAAAGATAAAGACTCTAATCTCATCAAATAAGGTCTCATCAAAATCATTATGGATATGGCAAAATATATAGTAAATATCATCTTAGTAACAGCTTGTCTTTTCACCTATACTTCCTGTATAAGAAAAATGAATCTATACGATGAGAATAGAAATACAGGACAAGACAATAACGAAAAAGATACAGATTCTACTCCCGTCTATATGTATCCTTTCGACAAAGAAACAGCAAACGTTACAGCAGAAATCATTATCCACACAAAAAAAGAAATACAGACCAAAGATATTAATGTCGAAATCCCTCATTTAAAATACAATAAGACATGGATGTTGATGCTAACACAAGACGACTGCATGCAGGCTGCTTTTTGCCGTACGTGGGCTGCAATAAACGGTAAACCGATCTCAAGTTCAATACCTTATCCTACTCCAACTCCCACTGATCAGAATATGAAACACCAATTATATTTTGACATCAAACATTTGCAAAAAGGGGATCTTCCCCCTACTATTATTTCCGCCAACCAATCTTTGGGATGTACAGACGGAGCAGGAAATGAAGTTCGGTTTGCTATTACTACCACTCTTGCCCCTGAAGAAAAATGGATGGATGCTGAAACAAACGTACTGCCGGGGTTTACTGCAAACTATTATCGTTTTTATATGAAATCCGGACTTATATGGGATAACATACGAGAGATGTTGAACTATGGAACAGGCATTGCCCTCCATGATGTAATGACAAAGGATGCTAATGATCCAATACAAATATTGGAACATTTTGATATTGCCCAAAACATTATTGTAGAGAAACTCACAGGAAGGGGATGCAAATTTCTTGCTGAACCCAATGGAAATAAGACATACGTAACTGCTGCTCTTCAATGTCCGGAAATTCAAACGATGACCGCACAAGCAGGAGCAATTACCCTATATCCGTATCAAGTGTCTGAAACTTTACAAAAATCTCTGATAGAACGGGAGTTTAACGATTCACCAGCATATTTTAAACAACAGATTACTGACCTGCTAAAATTACCCAAAGAAGAACGTAAAGCAATCTGCATAGGTGTTCATGGTACGGACAACAATTGGATCGACTTTTTATTATGGTTAAATAGTAATTATGGTAAAGATGGGGATGATTCGTTATGGTTTCCAAGCCAGGAAGAATATTATGAATATAACTATTATCGTTTAAACAGCCATATTAGTATAGCACAAATAGACGCAAGTTCTTTCAAATTAACAGTAAATTTACCGGGAGAAAAGTTCTTCTACTATCCTTCTACCACTATCAATTTGTCGGGAATTAGCATGTATGACATTGTTTCCATCGAAGGAAATGATGCATTGACCGGACTATCTTATGCTGACTACAAAGACGGTATCATGCTCAATATCGACTGTCGGAAATACCTGTTTGAACACGCCGAGAATTTCGTAAAACGATATGAGGCCAATCCTTCCGATGCTTCCAACAAAGCAGACGCCCTCTACTTTGTAAACATACTGAAAGAATCGGCTAAAAAAGAGGCACTGAAAAAACGACTTCAATAAGTAAATCAACAAACATCTATTAAACGAGAATATAGCTATGAACGAAACCCTCATCCTCGAAATCATCTTCTGGTCCGCCCTGTTCATGGTGTTCTACACCTATCTGGGCTACGGTATCGTCCTCTACGCGCTCGTCAGGCTGAAAGAGCTTTTCGTGAAACCCGTGAAACGGGTGCTGCCACCGGACAGTGACCTGCCGGAAGTAACCCTCTTCATCACCGCCTTCAACGAAGAAGACGTGGTGGACGAAAAGATGGAGAACAGCCTCGCCCTGGACTACCCTGCGGACAAACTCCGCATCGTCTGGGTGACGGACGGAAGCGATGACGGCACAAACGACCGTCTCCAAACCCGCTGGAACGGAAAAGTAACCGTCTACTTCCAGCCGAAACGGCAGGGAAAGACAGCCGCCATGACACGAGGAATGACACTCGTCCGGACCCCGCTTGTCGTCTTTACGGACGCCAACACGATGGTCAACAGCGAGGCAATCCGTGAAATCGTACTGGCTTTTCAAAACCCGAAAGTGGGCTGCGTGGCAGGAGAAAAGCGTATAGCCGTACAGACGAAGGACGGAGCAGCCGCCGGAGGCGAAGGCATCTACTGGAAATACGAATCGACACTGAAAGCGCTCGACTCCCGTCTCTACTCAGCTGTAGGCGCTGCCGGAGAACTGTTTGCCGTCCGCCGCGAACTCTTCGAACCGATGGAACCGGATACGCTGCTCGACGACTTCATCCTCTCTCTCCGCATCGCCATGAAAGGATACACCATCGCCTACTGCACCAACGCCTACGCCATCGAAAGCGGATCGGCAAATATGGGTGAAGAGGAAAAACGGAAAGTGCGCATCGCTGCCGGAGGATTACAGTCGATCTGGCGTCTGCGCCCGTTGCTGAACCCTTTCCGTTACGGAATCCTTAGTTTTCAGTACACGTCGCACCGGGTATTGCGCTGGTCTGTCACTCCATTCCTGCTGTTTGTGCTGTTGCCGCTGAATATAGTCGTTTTACTGCTGGGCGGATCTCCCCTGTTTTATGGCACCCTGCTGGGGTTACAGATTCTTTTCTACGGAATGGGATACTGGGGATATTACCTCTCTACCAGACAAATAAAGAATAAAGTACTGTTTATTCCCTATTATTTCTTATTCATGAACGTGAATGTGCTCAAAGGAATCGGCTACCTGAAAAGAAAAAAAGGAAGCGGAGCGTGGGAAAAAGCAAAACGCGCGGAAAAATAAGAACAGAGAAACAAATCTTTTATTATCTTTGCATGAAACAGAATCTTATAAATCTAATCGGACAAGCATGAACAGAACATTACATGAGGCGGATAATGCGCAGAGGATACTGAAACTGACTGCCGACACCATGCTATTAGTCGATAGAAATGGCATTTGCATTGATATTGATATTCATAGCAATTTATGGTTTTTGCAAGAAGAGAGGCTCTTAGGAAAAAATATATTCGAATTAATGCCCGAACATACCCGGGAGAAGGTCTACAGCACCTTCGAAACCGTACTCCGGGAACAGCGCAGCATCAGCAAAAACTACAAGCTGGAACTGAAAGATGATACCTATTACTTCAAGTGTATCATGTATCCTTACGATGACAACGTGCTCTGCCAATATCGGGACATCACCCAGCGAAGCAACGTGAAACGCCAGCTGGAGCAGGTCAACAGGAACTTACGGGAGATACAGAAAGTGGCCCAGATCGGACAGTGGATGTACAACACATACGACAATGTATTCTATTATATGGGCTACACCGGAGTGTTGTGCGAAGAGTCCTCCCGAAGTATCTCTCTTGACAACTACCAGCAGCTTATTGTCGAAGAAGACCGCCTGAACTTCACCAACTGGTGCCGCAAAAACGAGGAAGGTCCCAACGAGGAGAGCATCAGCTACCGCGTCCGCGTTGCCGGAGAGATCTACTACATGCGTCTGCAGGCCTATCTGCGCGAAGAGCTGCCGAACGGTAGCTGCAACATCGAAGGGTACATCCAGAACATCACCTACATACAGCGTCACAGAAACGATATCAACACGCTGACACATGCCATCAACAACGCAAAGGAGAGTATCTTCGCCGCCAAAGAGGATGGCACGCTGATCTTCGCCAACCGCCAGTTCCTCCAGAATCATGGCATTCCAGAAAGTGAGGAGATCGGCAAACTGAAAATCTACGAAATAGCCGGGGACATGAAAACGGAGAATGACTGGCAGGAACGCTGCAAAGATATTCTTCACGGAGGAAGCAGAAGTTTCATCGCCCATCACCCCTCGCGGATAAGCAAAAACATACTGGCTTACGAAGGGATCATGTACAATGTCACCAACGACTCCGGAGAGGAAAGTTACTGGTCGTTCTCACACGACATCTCCGAACGGCTGCACTATGAAGCGCAAATCAAACGGCTCAACCTGATCATGGATACCACCATCGACAATCTTCCCGCCGGAATTGTCGTCAAGGAGGTCAACAATGATTTCAGATATATCTACCGCAACCGGGAATCGTACAACCGGGACCTGTGCGTCGGCGAAGCTATCGGCAAGAATGACTTCGACTACTATCCGCCCGAAGTGGCAGAAAAGAAAAGGGAGGAAGATGTACTGGTTGCCACTACCGGACAAGGACTCCACTGGACGATGGAAGGAAAAGACAAAAACGGAAACCAGCTCATTCTGGACAAGCGGAAGATACGGGTGGACGGGGACGAACTATCCTCTCCTATCATTGTCAGCATCGAATGGGACATCACGGAACTGGAAAAGATCAAACGGGAACTTCAGACATCCAAGGAGAAAGCTGAAATGTCCGACAAACTGAAATCTGCTTTCCTCGCCAATATGAGTCATGAGATACGTACTCCACTGAATGCCATCGTCGGCTTCTCGCATCTGATCGCCGAAAGTGAAAATACGGAAGAACGGCATACATTCTACGAGATTGTCGAGGCCAACAACGAACGTTTGCTGCAACTGATCAACGAGATTCTCGATCTTTCGAAAATCGAATCGGGCATTATTGAGTTCACCAGCGCACCGGTAAATATCCACAGCCTGTGTAAGGAAGTGTACGATGCCCACGTCTTCCGTACTCCACAAGGGGTGAAGCTAATCTACGAGCCATCCGAAAATGGTCTGGTGATAGAGACTGACAAGAACCGGGTGTTCCAGGTGTTCTCGAACCTGATAGGCAACGCGTTCAAATTCACAAAGGCGGGCAGCATCAGCTACGGATACAAGCTGGTGAACAAGCAGGTTGTTTTCCACGTGACTGACACCGGTA
>OMAW01000573.1_pt1 | contig 18593 bp, 8 predicted proteins | sample 1644731 | NCBI WGS metagenome assembly OMAW01 (sample SAMEA103958133, study PRJEB25191) | human gut metagenome | biome: human-associated habitat [ENVO:00009003]; feature: intestine environment [ENVO:2100002]; material: feces | place: Germany | collected 2013/2015 | reverse complement strand
ACTCTTCTACATCTACATTAGGATATTCCACTCTCAACACATCTCTTGACATAGAGAAAGATCCTTCGAATGTCATTCGCAAATCTTCACTCTGAGTTTTATCCAGATACTCATAAGCAAGCTCAACGGTGGTAATCTCAGTATAATATCGCTGGTCGTTATAATTATAAGTATATTTACGACTGAGTTTACTATTATACGACTTAAACTCTAAGCTACCTACCTCACTTGATAATGTAATACCTCCCCATTCATCGCGCTTTATTTCAACCACATAGTTCAAATAGTCTGGGGTATTTGCACGAGTTTTCTCACCAACAAACATATAGCAAATATTATTGTTAATTGCATAAAGCTGTGTACTGGTAATCTCAGTCGTATATGTAGTTCCTTGCTGCGTAATAATACCTTTTCCACTATACGTACCAGAATAATCATTTTTAAACCCGATATGTGCCAGCACTTTGGTATATTTGTTCTGCCCCATAGGTTCACCAGTCGAAGAAGTGATGCGAAGTGGAAGTACATAATCATCATACAAGCTTCCTAATTCCTCTATCTTGTTCAAATCGATTTTAATAGCAGCCGTCGCATTCAGCTCCCCACTCGGAATAGTCCATGAGTCTGCATCAAATGTATAAGTACCTGCCGGCAATATCTTATAGTATAAGTCCGACTGATTTTTATATTTCTCCCAATTATATTTCTGTAATGTATCAGGGTCTATCTCCATGGTCAGACAAATGTCCTTGTCATTAGCAGAAGTGCCATTCACACCAAAATAAATCGGAAGTATAGTCGTATTATCCTCAGCCACTTCTAAAGCATAATCTTGCCATCCATTGTGGACAATATACGAGTTCTTCTGAAACAATTCGTCTTCCAGTCCGTCACATGAGGAGATTCCTAACATCATCGAAATCAGCAGGCATCCCACGATTCCATATATATATCTTTTTTGTTTCATAACATGCTAAATTTAGTAAGTATTACCATCCGGGATTCTGTGTCATATTTACATTGCGTTTCAGTTCATAAGTGGGGAAAGGCCACAAATACATCCTTTGTTCAAACACCTTATGCACCGAAGTGATAATAGTCGGCTTGTAAAAATCAGCTACACGCTTTTCGTCATCACTGATATTTATGTTGCATCCTTGCAACAACTGGTTTTCTTCTGTCATCGCGTCTTTCCAACGTCGTAAATCAAAATAACGCATACTGTTTTCTCCCAATAACTCAATCTGACGCTCTCTCTTCAGTTTCACACGGAAATCATTCGGATTATTATAGGTCTCATCAGTATAGTCAGGTACTCCGGCACGCATACGGATACGCTTTATAGCATACCGCATTTCATCGACATTACGCTGAATTTCAACATCAGCTCCTGTATAAGTCGTCAGATGATATACTTGTCCGGAAGTCAGCTCATTCAAAGCTTCAGCATAAATCAACAGTATTTCACCATAACGTATTGTCATCTCTGTCTTATCAACGAGATATCCGCCTTCCGTTCTCGAATCTTCCGAATTATAAAACTTCTTTAAAGTAATTCCCGTCAAAGGGCATTCTTCCTTAAATCCCTGCTTACCATCGTTCAAACCACGATAATAAAATATTTGTTTATCACGATAATCGGACTCGGAAGCACTGGAAGCTTCCCAAACTGATCCGTTATAAGCAATCGATGCGTAGAAACGAGGTTCACGATTATTATACATCAGATTAACTTTAGCCGGTAAGAATGGATTTTCTGCGGCATAAGCCTGTGTTGTAAAACCTTCTGTCACATAGTCATTCGTACTAGCAGCCTCTGTAATTGAACGTCCATCATTCATTGCATAAGCATTGACTTGCTTTTGTGTAACTGCCAAACGATTATTTCCTCTCAATGTTTTAGGAGTCGACTGATACGCCCACTCATTAATATGCGCAGTTCCTTCCCTTGTTCTGGTAAATATCAACTCAGGATTTTTCGATCCAAGTATCGTACCATCAAAAATTGATTTATAAGAAAGCAACGGATCGACATCTGCCCAACCTTCCGGATAGTTCTTGTCCGAATAAAGTTCATTATAAGGTGGACGCTGAGAAGGTAAAACCGTAGCTTTCGGAGCTATAACATAAAGTTCATACAAATTGCTCGCCTTAGCCAATTCAATCACATCCTTAGCTGCAGCTGCCGCTTTCGCCCATTTAGTCTCATCATAAGTTTGAGATACCAATTGATTTCCATAGCAATCTTTCACATCAAAAAAGTCGATATTTCCATTGAAAAGCGGACTGGCAGCATAAAGCAAAACTCTGGCACGAAGCCCTAATGCAGCACCACGGGTGGGACGTCCCAAATTGTTGACTGTCCTTTTGATTGGCAGCGAGCGGGCAGTCTCAGCCAATTCTGCGTCTATAAAATCAACCACATTATCAAAAGGTTCACGGGGTAATGACAGTTCCTCATAGGAAAGATTCACATCCAACCCTTCTGTCGGGATTAAAGGCACCGGGCCATAAACACGTATTAATGCCCAGTAACAATAAGCGCGTAGGAAACGTGCCTGTCCCTTCAAATCCGTTTTTTCATCCATCGTCAATTCCGGACAACGATCTACATTATCTATAAAAGTAGACGCTTTACGGATTCCCTCATAATATTTCCACAAGCGTGAGTTATTTCTATCATCATCACTAAGCTGATGGTCGGCACTGTAATTTCCTTCCACATACTCTTTCATATCCGGATGATAAAGATCATCGCTTGCCCAGCGAAACGGTTCGCGATACTCACCAATATTATCCATTACACTATATGCACTTGACAGCCATCCTTCTACATACACCCGCTTGGAAAAAGCAGAATCTAATGATACCTGATCATAAAAATATTTATCCACATTGATATAATCGGTACATGCAGTAAATAAAAACGTACCTAAGGACAACAATATGGTATATAATAATTTCTTCATAATTCGACATTTTAAAATTAAAAGCTAAATTGGAGATAGCATGAGAATGTTTTATTGATTGGGTAGTTACTTCCATCTTCTCTAGTTCCTTCCGGATCCCACCATTTGAATGGAGCCCAAGTCAATAAGTTCTGTCCGATAAATCCAATACGTAAGTTGTTTACATAGAATTTCCGTGTCCATAACTGAGGAAAATCATAAGATAGTTCTACATTTCTCAAACGCAGATATTTTCTGTCGTGCAACCAGAATGTAGAAGCCCGATTATTTATATTATTATTGCCATACGTCAAACGTGGCCAATCGGCATTCGGATTTTCCGTAGCTTCTGTTCCCGAAATTTCTTTTGGAATCCAACGATTCCCCTCTACCATAACTTGCAGAATATTACCGGTACGACCATCATGGAAAGCATGCGGTCCGTTACCTCCCACAAAAAAGTCACATTTTCCTGTTCCCTGTAATAACATACTGAGATTCCAGTTTTTCCAGTTTGCACTCAGACCAATACCATATTGAAGTCCTGGTTGCTGTCTGTATCCCAAAGGCACAATGTCATCATCATTAATGATTCCGTCTCCGTTTACATCCTTGTACTTTATATCACCCGGAAGGACTGCTTTATTTGCCAATCCTGCCTGTGATGGACTACGGTCTATATCTTCCTGATCCTTAAACAGTCCCAAGGCAATAAAACCGCGACTTTGATTCAACTGAAAACCTTTATCCATTTTATACCACAACTCATTAGCAGCCTCATCCTTATCAAGGATATCAGTAGTCTGATAAGTAAAATTAGCTCGGAGTTGTAGATTTACCTGACCTATTTGCTGAGTGAAAGCTATATTACCATCCCATCCGAAAGATTTCATTTTACCCACATTTGCCATTGGAGTCTGGTCAGCAAGTCCGGTCGTTAATGGCATTTGGTTACGCTGCATAAAAATATCATCACGTTTATCCACAAAATAGTCTACAGCTCCTGTGAATTTCCCATTGAGAACGCTGAAATCAACTCCTATATCATACTTTTTGGCTACCTCCCATGTCAAATTCGGAGTTCCTAAAGTTTTAATACGATAAGCTTGTACTCTATTAGTTCTAAATTCACCAAAATAATAAGAACCTCCATCATCCGTACTTACCAAAGAAATATAGGGAAAACGACGCCCTTGCAATTCATCATTACCCACCTCACCATAAGAAGCTCTGATTTTGAACATATCCAACCAAGGAGCGGCCTTCTTTATAAACGATTCTTCCGAAACGACCCATCCGGCAGATACGGCAGGGAAAAAGCCAAATTGTTTACCACTCTCAAAGTTTTCCGAACCAGTATATCCCCAGTTAAATTCAGCCATGTATCTATCTTTAAAAGCATACGTAAAGCGGCCAGAATAAGCTAAATTACGGTGTGGTATCGACCCTATCAAATCACTCTCATCAAAGTTTATATCTGAAGTTTCCTGTTGATAAACCATGGCAAACGCACCAACACGATGTTTCTGTGCAAACAGTCGACTATAGTCTAATGACGCTTGCAAATAATAGCGTTTGTCCCCACTCACCTCTTTTCTTTGACTCATTGCGGAAGCATTCTGCAATCTTTTCAAAACCAACTGGCCTTTCTCATCCCGATAGGACTCTGCTTCCCAAAGTTCTTCTTCCTTAGAACGAACTATCGTATTTTTGTTATATGTATCAAATGCAAAGACCCCGGAGAATTTCAACCCCTCTGTAATAAACTTTAAGTCTTGTTCCAAAGCCACACTAGTTTCAATCTTATTCTCCCAAATGGTGCGGTACCCCGTTTGCGTCATCCGATATTCTGGAGTTTTTGCCCCATTCACACTTGCCCACTGACCAGAAGACCATTTACGCGGTGACGAAAGCGGAGTAAAAGCAGCAAAAGATTCCCAAATATCTCCCGAACTGCTAGAAGGAGAATTGCGATTTACCAGCCATCCACCGACATTTACTTTCAAAACAGTTGTACGAGTCAGATTCATATCTACATTAGCGCGGTAGTTATAACGTTCGTATGTAGAATTAGTATTATATTTATTTTCTGAACTGGAAGTTCGATAACGTCCGTCTTCACTTGTATATTGCCCCGATACGAAATAACGTACATTATCACTACCTCCTGAAAAACTTATATTCGCATAATAACTCGGTGCGCCACTTTTCAACATCAAATCTCTCCAGTCTATATTCGGATATAAATCTGAATCGAGCCCGTGTTGAATAATAGACATTTCTTCGTCAGTATATAATGGAGACTCATAACGTCCTACTCTCGCTTCATTTGCTAAACGCGCCCAATCATAAGCACTGGCATATTCAGGCACTTTTACAGGAGTATTCCAGTTGAAGCCTGCCTTCACATTTATCTTTACTTTTCCTTTTTCACCGCGCTTGGTAGTAATCAGAACCACTCCATTTGCACCACGCTGTCCGTAAATAGCAGTAGCCGACGCATCTTTCAAAACAGAAAATGATTCAATATCTTCTACCGGAATCTCATTAAAGCTACGTTCAACACCATCTACGAGAATCAAAGCACCCGATTTTGCACCAAACGTACTCATACCACGAATCCAAAACTCAGACATATTTTCACCCGGTTCACCGCTACTCTGCATAGCTATAATACCAGGTACAACACCAGCTAACGCATTGGAAAGATTAGCACCCGGAGCATTCAGCTGTTTGATATCAACATTAGTAATAGCTCCTGTCAGTGTCTTCTTTTTCTGAACACCGCTAGATGTTATCACAACCTCATCGATCTTTGTATTATCTTCTACAATCTTTATCTTTAAATTGTTTCGATCTTTAATGGATAATACAGGAATCTCAACTGTCTGGTAACCAATGAAAGTCACCTGAATCACATCATAGGGCCCCACTTTAATAGAAAACTCTCCATCAAGATTAGTAACCGTACCCACACCCGGCTGATTTTTAGCAATAATCGACGCACCGGCAACAGGACCAAGATTATCTTCTACTACACCCTTGATTACAAATTCTTGCTTGTTCGTTTGTGCCCATGCAGTATTCGGCACAAACAGCATTACCATCAAGAGTAATACGATATATTTTTGAATATTCATGGATAATTCTTTTAATAAATTATTTATTCTACTGTCACACGACGAATGACATGGTTATCACGGTCAGCCACATATATTGAGTTATCCGGATACACCGTTACACATTCCGGCTGATTGAATTTTGCCTCTTCTGGCAGTCCGTCTCCAAAACCACTTTGCTCCGGTCGCCCGGCATATAAAGTAGCAGAACCTGCAGGAGTAATTTTCCGAATGATATGGTTATTACGTTCAGGTACAAACATATTGCCATCCTCATCAAATGCCATTTGTTCCGGCTTGTTCAAACGCACAGTAGCTCCTGTCCCATTTACATAACCACTCTCGTCCCATGCTCCGACAAAAAGAACCGGTACACCGAAAGTACGAGTAGAAGCATCATAAGGAACCTGATAGATACAATGACGATTACACACCGCTACATAAAGAATAGTACCTTCGGAGTTAAAAGTCATGCGGGTTTCTATTTCCATTGCATTGTTTATTCTGAAAAGAGGAGTGAAATCCTCATACTCCGGACCATCATAACGATAGATATAACCAGTTCCTTTATTGCAAAAGAATACTTCTCCTGTTTTCGGATGTACGGCAAGCCCTGTAGTTCCGACTTTCTTTGCTCTACAAAGTCCTCTTACATCCACAAAACCACCTTCTCGTGTCACATAAATAATGTTGAAGTCTGTTTTCGTATTTTCCTCATCTGTATATGAATACTGAGAAATATACAGTGTATCCTGATCCGGACTGAAAGCCAAACATGTAGGCGATTGGAACGGACCGCTAGAACACTGCACCAATGTTTCCACTTCACCGTTACGAGCACGGCGCAAAGCACCATTCTGTGTCTGACCACGACCTTCATCTACAAAAAATACCGTTCCGTCTTTATCAGTCAGCAAGAACCACGTCCTTTGCAGCTTAGAATTAGCATAGCTACCATCTTCACGGCCATTCATACCGTGTTGTCCCACCATAGTCGTCACATTACGTTTAAACTGATAACGGAATTTTGTCTCAGAAGCATACTCTTCTATATTATCGTCTTTACCTATAAACAGACGAACATAGCCTGTATCTGCACGTGCAGGGACAATGGCATAGATTACCTCATCGTCCATTCCTACAATAGCCGCTTCCTTATTATTAACAGTAACTTTCACATAATTGGGATCCGAACCAAAATTCTTTCCGCGGATAATCAATTGGGTGCCAATACCACCACTGTCAGGAGAGAAACTTTCAAACACTGATGGTGCATTCAAATCAGGAGGAAAAGTTTTACTTTGATTTATTGGGGTCAAATCATTGTTACACCCCCAAAATACAGACATCCCTATAAATAAAGATAATCCGATTTCAAGCTTGCGCTTCTTTAATAATTCAATTTTCATAAGTTATTTAAATTTAATTCAAACAAAAAAAATAAAAGATAAAGGAAAACACTACATACAAAAAGATAAGATGAGTGGAGGAGGATCGTGTGGTTGATTCATAGTTCTCAAGATATTTAGTTATACAAATTATATATTCTTGCTTTTCTAATGCAGCAGCAAAATTAGTATGTTTGCCAGATTTCTTATATTTCGACCATTATCTTTTGCTTCACACGGCAGGGATATTTACTATTTTGGCATGATTTGATAATATTTCTACCTCAATTAAAGAATCAAAATCCTCGCCAATAAAACAGAGATTAAATCAACAGGAATGATGAAAAGGCATTATGCCTCATATTTACCTTTCTGGCACCAACGTTTACTACAGACGTTTCAGGCTTTTCACCCTTCCTTTCCAACAGAACAGGAGACATATTATCATCCGGTCTACTTCCGGACTTCCTCCAAGTTTTTCATTCGGAATTCTTTTGGCGTACATCCATACTTTTCACGAAATACTTTAAAGAAAGTAACCTTATTTGAGAAGCCCGATTCAAAGACTATTTCATCAATCGTCTTCTGGGTCTTCAACAATAAATCCTTGGCCACATGCAAACGACACTCCTTTATCAAAATCGTAGGACTTTCTTCACCAATTTCTTCCATTTTCCGGTAAAGGCTGCGGACACTGATTGCCAAATGATCGGCTATAAAACGAGGAGTCAGTTCTTTTTCCTGAATATGGTCATTGATTATCTTCAAAACAGATTGCTGGAATTTCTTTGATTCTTTATGTGTCAGTTTTCCGTCCGTTTTTTCAAAAGAACTGATCGCTGAACTGAAATAGTCTTTCAGCACCTCCTTACGCTCTAGCATCTGGCAGACGGAAATGCGAAGATATTCCGCATTAAACGGTTTGGTGATATACATCTCTGCCCCTGCAGAAAGTGCAGCCATCTGCTGCTCCATTTCATGCCGTCCGGATACCATGATAATAGGAATGTGAGCCGTTTCTTTCACTGATTTAATTCGCTTCGTCAGTTCAATGCCTCCAATTCCCGGCATCATGACATCACAGATAATCACATTGGGATAGACTTCATTCATGACCTGTTCAATCCGCTCCGGATCTTGCAAAGTAACCACATTGAAATCGTTAGAGAAGATTTCACCAATGAACCACAACATTTCCAGTTCATCATCGATAACCAGTAGCGTTGGCCTCATCTTGTCAAATTCATAGTGAGGAAGTTTCAAGGCAAGTTGCGACTCTATCTTAGGGATATACTCCGAAGTTATTCGTTTAGAAGATGATACACCAGTGCTCACTTTCAATGGAGGTAATGACAACGTAAACAAAACCCAGCCGTCAGGAGTATTTTCCACTTTCAACGTTCCATTCAGCAGTTGGGCCATATTGTAAGAGATAGCAAGCCCCAGACCATTGCGGGAGAAGTTCTTTTCATCCTGATTTTCAAAGCTATCCAAAATAGCATAACGGTTGAATACATACTGGAAGTCTTCTTCCTTGATTGTACTTCCCTCATTGGCAACCCGGAGGACCAGCAGGTTTTCATCATTGGTATCCACTTCTATTTTAATACTTTTCCCATCCGGGGTGTATTTGAAAGCATTGGATATCAGATTGATAATAATGGTATTCAAAAAACCTTTGTCTGAGTTCCAGGAAACTTGCTCCGGTATCTTACTCAAGAAAGTGATATTTCGGGATTTAGCCATATCAACAAAGATCTTTGCCGTATTTTTCATTAAAGAAGATACATTCAAAGTCTCTATACGCACTTCCCGATTCCCCGTTTCGATACGGCGGAACTCGATCAGTTCGTGAATCAAGTTATTCAAGCGTTCCGCATTCGTCTGAATCATCTGAACGTAATCAATGACAAATTTGCTGAGTCCTTTCGATGACAGAATACGCCCGCAAGGACCATAGATAAGGGTCAATGGAGTACAAAATTCATGAGCTATGTTAGTGAAGAAACGAAGTTTCGACTCAAATACATTCTTTTGATGGCGCTGCTCTATTTCATTGAGCAGTTCCTGCTTTTTCCGCTTAGTACGGAGGATAAATGAGCGTACCAGCAGAGTGACCATCAGCAGCAGACATAAAGTATAAATAAGATATGCCCACCAAGAAGCATACCACGGGTCACCTATCCGGATTAACAAAGAATAGACATCACTCTCTTTATCAAATACACTATTGTAGTATTTCACCAATAAGGTATATTCGCCGGGGGCCATATTCGTAAAGGAGACAGAACTTTCTTTTCCATTATTGATCCATTGGTCACTCAAGCCTTTTAACTTATAGGAATAGGTACAGTTATTTCCGGTCAAGTAATCGACAGAAGTGAATGAAACTGCAAAGAAGTTCTGGTCATATTTCAGGTTCAACACTTCATTCTCCTTTTTCCGGGTGATGAATTCTCCCAGATTGTATTGTTCTCCAAAGATAGAGAGTTTATCAAAATAAATGGGAGGCATATAAAGCTGTTCGGGACGTCCGTCTGCCTGAATGGCTACAAATCCGTTGATTCCTCCAAAGAACAAGGTGCCTGTTTGCGGATCTCTGTAAGAAGCACCATCACTAAATTCAACAACTTTAAGCCCGTCACCAAAACCATAAGAACGGAATACATCTCTTTTGGTATCAAAATTAATCAAGCCTTGATTTGTACTCAGCCAGAAGTTATCAGGTGAGTGCCTCAGAATGGCATGAATAGTACTATTCAGAAAACCGTCTTTCGCATTAAACAGTTTATAAGAGTTTTCTGAAGTATACTTGATTACTCCATAAGTAGTACCGATCAAATAATTGTTTGCGTCATCTTTAACAATGGGCACTACCTTGTTCAGATTCATATTCTCATACTTATGAGTGGTCAACGGCTCCAATCCATTACTGATTTCATTGAAACGAAATACTCCAGACCCCATATTGCCGAATAGTAACCCCAAGCTGTCTCCTTTGCAAATGGTAAAGAAACAATTGGAACCGAACTCTCCGGCATTAGCCACATAGCGCTGCATATTTTCAAGAACCGGATGGTCCGGTGTGCCTCCGATACGCGCTCTTACTATTCCCATTCCCACACTAGCCAACCACAATTCCGAATCTTCCGTTTCATAAATATCATGTATATATTTAATCTCCTCGTTATCAATCCAGAGAGGAATTTTCTTAATACGTCGTTCACGATACGAATAAAAATTCAATCCTTCCTCATCACCAATCCATAGTAAGTTACGGTTACTTCCCTTGATACAATAGACCGCATTGCTACCCAAACCACTGTTAGATATTGTCAAGACCTCCGAACGGCAGTCTGAAATATCCTTATCTACCTCATAATCATAGATCTTAAGTATACCATTTCCTTTAGTGCCGATCCAGAAAGTACGTTCTTTGTCAAGCAACAGCGCACGCACGGGACGCTCTATCTTTTCGGTATAGTTACTCAACACAACCGACTTTATAGAATAAAGAGGATTCGAATAAAGATAAACACCCTGCCCATCTGTAGCTATCCAGATAAGATCCTGAAAGCGATCTTTCACCAAGCTGAACACTCCGCTGTTTATAGGTAACGGCTGAATCTGATATTCATTGCTGCCTTTTGGCTTTTCCAATATAAGAACACCATCAATCATTAATCCGACAAAGAAGCTATCATGATATTTAATAATCGTGGAAATTCTGTCATGTGCCTGTATTTTCGTCCCCAAATTAACAACAAACTCTTTCTGCTTGCTTTCAATATAAAATGTATAAAGATTGTATTCCTTATCTACATAATAGATAGTCCCGTCATCATGAGTACAATAAATCAACGGTGTGTGGTGTTCCAAACCACTTTTTTGTGACGTCAACGTAATATTACCAGTAACGGAATCCTGCTGAAGATCGTAACACCGATTATACCCTCTCATTATTACCCACATGCGATTATTATTATCAAAGAAGAAAGTAATAACATCTGAAATCGGAATACCAGCAACATTGATTTTTTTAAAGACCCCTTCCTTTTTATGAAAATAGTAAACGCAGTCGCTATCCTTAATAATAAATAAGGTACCATGATTATCCTTATTCATCGGAAACAGTTTCTGAAATTCATAAAAACGTGTAATAGAATTCGTTTTACGGTCAAGACGAATCAAACTATAATAAGTCTGAAACCAATAAGTATCGTCACCGGTATAGATAATATTATCAATTTGATTGCCGGACAAGTAACCTTCCTTGTCACAGATCTTAAACTCTTCGACCGCCCGGCCATCATAGACATTGAGTCCATCACAAGTGCCAATCCACATCAGTCCTTTGTCGTCCTGGCACAGCGAAGTTATAGCACTGTTAGACATATATTCTTTGTCAGCAACCTGTTTCAGATTATAGGCGCCGGCTGTATTCATCAGTATATTAAGGCAGCAGAAGAAAAGTAAAATACAATGTTTTTTCATGGCATAGAATCCTTAGATTTGCAATATGACAAAGGTAAACAAAAAAACTATCCAGCACTTTTTTGGCGCAGAATATATGTAAAAATGCGTGCCAGTTTGGTTAATTACAGCGCCACGGAGCGATTTAGTATTTCCACTTCCTGCAGATGCATTCCTTTTCTCTCTATTTTCGTCACAGAAACTAATTTTATACATAAATTCATTTGTTCATGAAAACACATCTTTCATTTAAACACCTGTTATTTATTGGGGGTGCGGTGCTGTACAGCATGCATATTTCTGCCGTCAAGAATCCGGTAGACTATGTCAGTACGCTGGTAGGAACGCAATCCAAGTTTGAGTTATCGACCGGAAATACATATCCTGCTACGGCATTGCCGTGGGGAATGAACTTCTGGACACCGCAAACCGGCAAAATGGGCGACGGCTGGGCATACACTTACAATGCCGACAAAATCCGTGGCTTCAAACAAACACACCAGCCTAGTCCGTGGATGAACGATTATGGTCAGTTTGCCATCATGCCAATCACCGGCGGACTCGTATTCGACCAAGACCAACGTGCCAGTTGGTTCTCGCACAAAGCGGAAGTTGCCAAACCTTATTATTATAAGGTGTATCTCGCAGACCACGACGTTACTACGGAACTTGTACCCACGGAGCGTGCCGTTATGTTCCGTTTCACGTATCCGGAAACCAAGAATGCTTATGTCATTCTCGATGCATTCGATAAAGGTTCGTATGTAAAGGTGATTCCGGAAGAGAACAAAATCATCGGTTATTCCACCAGGAATAGCGGCGGGGTGCCGGAGAACTTCAAGAATTATTTTGTCATCAAGTTCGACAAGCCGTTTACCTTTACTTCCGGTGTAAAAGAGAATAACATCCTCCCGAACGAAACAGAAGTTGAGGGCAATCATACCGGAGCAATCATCGGATTCGCCACCAAGAAAGGAGAAATCGTTCATGCCCGTGTAGCTTCTTCCTTTATCAGCTACGAACAGGCGGAACTGAATCTCAAAGAATTGGGCAACAACAGCTTCGACCAGTTAGTCACTAAAGGAAAAGATATCTGGAACCGTGAAATGAGCAAAGTTGATGTAGAAGATGACAATATCGACAACCTGCGTACTTTCTATTCGTGCTTGTATCGTTCCATGCTGTTCCCACGCAGTTTCTATGAAATAGATGCCAAAGGTCAGGTAGTGCACTACAGCCCTTACAATGGCAAAGTACTGCCCGGCTATATGTTCACAGATACCGGTTTCTGGGATACTTTCCGTTGCCTGTTCCCGTTCCTGAACCTGATGTATCCGTCTATGAACCAGAAGATGCAGGAAGGTCTGGTCAATGCTTATAAAGAAAGCGGCTTCCTACCGGAATGGGCAAGTCCCGGACACCGTGACTGCATGGTGGGCAACAACTCCGCTTCTGTTGTAGCCGACGCCTATATAAAAGGGCTCCGCGGATATGACATCGAAACGCTTTGGGAAGCATTGAAACACGATGCAAACGCCCATCTTCGCGGTACCGCCTCCGGACGTGTAGCTTACGAAGCATACAACCAACTGGGATATGTCCCCAACAATATCGGTGTAGGTCAGAATGTTGCCCGCACGCTGGAATATGCTTACAACGACTGGACTATCTACACATTAGGAAAGAAACTGGGCAAACCGGCAAGCGAAATCGATATCTTCAAGCAACGTGCCCTCAACTACAAGAACGTTTACCAACCGGAACGTAAACTGATGGTAGGTAAGGACGACAAGGGGGTATTCAACCCGAAATTTGATGCAGTAGACTGGAGCGGTGAGTTCTGCGAAGGTAACAGCTGGCACTGGAGTTTCTGCGTATTCCACGATCCGGAAGGCTTAATCAATCTGATGGGAGGCAAGAAAGAGTTCAATACTATGATGGATTCCGTCTTTATCATTCCGGGTAAACTAGGCATGGAAAGCCGTGGCATGATTCATGAAATGCGCGAAATGCAAGTAATGAACATGGGGCAATACGCTCATGGCAATCAGCCCATCCAGCACATGGTTTACCTTTACAACTATTCGGGAGAACCCTGGAAAGCTCAATACTGGGTACGCGAAATCATGGATAAGCTGTATACAGCAGGTCCCGACGGATACTGCGGCGACGAAGACAACGGTCAGACTTCTGCCTGGTATGTCTTCTCGGCTTTAGGATTCTACACCGTTTGTCCGGGAACAGATCAATATATTCTGGGAACTCCTCTTTTCAAGTCAGCCAAACTGCATCTGGAAAATGGGAAAACCGTCACCATTAAAGCGAACAACAATAGCGCCGACAACCGTTATGTGAAGGATATGAAGGTAAATGGCAAAACATTCACACGCAATTATCTGACACACGACCAATTGTTGAAGGGTGCGAATATCCAGTACCAGATGAGTCCGACTCCGAACAAACAACGGGGAACGACTGAAAAAGATATTCCCTACTCCCTCTCATTTGAATAAAATGTCGTATTTTTGGATGCTTTAAAGAATGATCTAATCCAAACAAACTAAAGAAAACATGAAACTAAGAAACCTTTTATTTATCGTCCTTGCGGCCATAGTCTTCTGCAACTGCCAGAGCTATCAGCCTACTTCGCTTACAGTTGCCTCCTACAACCTGAGAAATGCCAATGGTTCCGACTCCGCCCGCGGAAACGGTTGGGGACAGCGTTATCCGGTGATTGCCCAGATTGTGCAATACCATGACTTCGATATTTTCGGCACACAGGAATGTTTCCTTCACCAATTGAAAGATATGAAAGAAGCTCTCCCCGGTTATGACTATATCGGCGTAGGACGCGATGACGGTAAAGATAAAGGTGAACACTCTGCTATCTTCTACCGCACTGACAAATTCGATATCGTAGAGAAAGGAGATTTCTGGTTGTCGGAAACTCCGGACGTCCCGAGCAAAGGCTGGGATGCCGTATTGCCTCGTATTTGCAGCTGGGGACATTTCAAATGCAAAGATACCGGTTTTGAGTTCCTGTTCTTCAATCTCCACATGGACCATATCGGCAAGAAAGCCCGTGTGGAGAGCGCTTTCCTCGTACAGGAAAAGATGAAGGAGCTGGGAAGAGGCAAAAATCTGCCGGCCATCCTGACGGGTGACTTCAATGTCGACCAGACTCACCAGTCATACGATGCATTTGTCAGCAAAGGAGTACTTTGTGATTCTTATGAGAAATGTGACTACCGATATGCGACCAACGGTACTTTCAACAATTTCGATCCGAACAGTTTTACCGAAAGCCGCATCGACCATATCTTCGTTTCCCCTTCTTTCCACGTCAAGAGATACGGTGTGCTGACAGATACCTATCGGAGTGTACGGGAAAACAGTAAAAAGGAGGACGTGAGAGATTGTCCGGAGGAAATCACAATTAAGGCTTATGAAGCACGTACGCCATCCGACCACTTCCCTGTAAAAGTGGAACTGGAGTTTGACCAACGTCAGCAAAAATAAACCCGAATACTTCATTTTATAATCTGATACTGATATGAGAAATATATGTTTTGTAGCCTGCATGTTCTTGTGCCTTGTTTCCGCTTCCGGAAAAACGGCTAAGAATCATCCCTTCATATCCATTGCCGACTCCATTCTCGACAATGTCCTGAATTTATATCAGACGGAGGACGGACTGCTTACCGAAACATATCCCGTGAATCCCGACCAGAAAATCACTTATCTGGCGGGTGGAGCCCAACAGAACGGAACGCTGAAAGCCTCCTTCCTGTGGCCCTATTCCGGAATGATGTCCGGTTGCGTGGCCATGTACCAGGCCACCGGAGACAAAAAGTACAAGAAGATACTGGAAAAGCGCATCCTGCCCGGACTGGAACAGTACTGGGACGGGGAACGCCTTCCGGCATGCTATCAGTCATACCCCGCCAAATACGGCCAGCATGGACGCTACTACGATGACAACATCTGGATTGCACTGGATTATTGTGATTATTATCGTCTCACCCACAAAGCCGACTATCTGAAAAAAGCCATCGCACTGTACGAATACATCTACAGCGGATGGAGCGACGAACTCGGCGGAGGAATCTTCTGGTGTGAACAGCAGAAAGAAGCGAAGCATACCTGTTCCAATGCTCCGTCAACAGTACTCGGTGTCAAGCTATACCGCCTGACAAAGGACAAAAAGTATCTGGACAAAGCAAAGGAAACTTACGCATGGACCAGAAAGAACTTATGTGATCCCACCGATTTCCTTTACTGGGACAATATCAACCTGAAAGGAAGCGTCTCTAAAGATAAATATGCCTACAACAGTGGACAGATGATTCAGGCAGGCGTATTGCTGTACGAGGAAACAGGAGACGAACAATACTTGCGCGATGCCCAGAAGACAGCCGCAGGGACCGATGCCTTTTTCCGTTCGAAAGCCGATAAGAAAGATCCGTCAATCAAGGTACACAAAGACATGTCATGGTTTAATGTGATTTTGTTCAGAGGCTTCAAGGCGCTGGAGAAGATTGACCACAACCCGACTTATGTCAATGCGATGGCGGAGAATGCTCTCCATGCATGGAGAAATTACCGGGATGCCAACGGATTGCTGGGAAGAGACTGGTCGGGACATAACGAGGAACCTTACAAATGGCTGCTGGATAATGCCTGCCTGATCGAGTTATTCGCCGAGATCGAGAAATGAAACTTTGATTATTAACCATTACATGAATTAAAGAAAACAATCACCATGAATATAACCAAAACACTTTGCCTTTGCGCGGCACTTTCGGGCGCTGCCGGCATACAAGCAATGGAAAACTGCGAACTTGTCACTAAACAAGACAACACGCGGGTCAACACTTATCAGACCAACCGACCCGAAGTATCCAAACGCCTGTTCGTATCGCAGGAAGTGGAGCAACAAATTGCCCGCATCAAGCAATTACTGACGAATGCGAAACTGGCCTGGATGTTCGAAAACTGTTTCCCGAACACACTGGATACGACCGTTCATTTTGACGGAAAAGAGGATACTTTCGTATACACCGGAGACATCCACGCCATGTGGCTTCGCGATTCCGGTGCCCAGGTATGGCCGTATGTGCAGCTTGCCAATAAAGATCCCGAACTGAAAAAGATGCTGGCAGGAGTCATCAACCGCCAATTCAAATGTATCAATATCGACCCATACGCCAACGCCTTCAATATGAACTCCGAAGGAGGCGAATGGATGAGTGACCTGACGGACATGAAACCGGAACTTCACGAACGCAAATGGGAAATCGACTCCCTGTGTTATCCGATCCGTCTGGCTTACCATTACTGGAAAACAACGGGGGATGCCAGCGTCTTCTCCGACGAATGGCTGCAGGCTATTGCAAACGTACTGAAAACATTCAAGGAACAACAGCGCAAGGACGATGCGAAAGGTCCGTACAGATTCCAACGCAAAACCGAACGCGCACTCGACACCATGACCAACGACGGCTGGGGTAATCCGGTGAAACCTGTCGGACTGATCGCTTCCGCTTTCCGCCCTTCGGATGACGCTACAACCTTCCAGTTCCTCGTTCCTTCCAACTTCTTTGCCGTAACTTCTCTGCGCAAAGCAGCCGAAATACTGAACACAGTGAACAAGAAACCGGCTTTGGCCAAAGAATGTACCACATTGGCGGATGAAGTTGAAAAAGCATTGAAGAAATATGCTGTCTACAACCACCCGAAATATGGTAAAATCTATGCTTTCGAGGTAGACGGATTCGGCAACCAACTGCTGATGGATGATGCCAACGTGCCGAGCCTCATCGCTTTACCTTATCTGGGCGACGTGAAAGTGAACGATCCGATTTACCAAAACACCCGCAAGTTTGTGTGGAGCGAAGACAATCCTTATTTCTTCAAAGGCACTGCCGGAGAAGGTATCGGCGGTCCGCACATCGGATACGACATGATCTGGCCTATGAGCATTATGATGAAAGCGTTTACCAGCCAGAATGATGCAGAAATCAAGACTTGTATCAAGATGCTGATGGATACCGATGCAGGCACCGGCTTCATGCATGAATCATTCAACAAAAACGATCCGAAAAACTTTACCCGTGCATGGTTTGCATGGCAAAACACACTGTTCGGAGAACTCATCCTCAAACTGGTCAATGAAGGAAAGGCAGACTTACTGAACAGTATTCAGTAGTTTCTACCTCGCCCCTTACTTGCAAGATAACTGCTTCATACGGTGAAACCGATGGTTCCATGCATTGGAACCAATCGTTTCATTGTATGAAACAAGGAGTTTCATGCCTTTGAAACTAAAGTTTCACACCGTTGGAACTAGAGTTTCCCGCCCATGAAACTTTGGTTTCGCACCGATGAAACTTTAGTTTCATACCGATGAAACTCTGGTATCAAGGCGAGGAAACCAACTCTTCTCGCCACAGTGACAGCAGAAATACTGTCACACTGCTATCACACCGTGCCGTCACCTCAAAACTTACACATACTCAGCCTTTTACCCTTGTTTATGTGACAGATGACAGCAAATATTTATTTTTATTTTAAATGTAGAGAGTATATATTACTCCCCCAATAATAATTTATATAATATGAAATCAACCTTTTTATTTCTAGTTGCTACAACCATGATGACCTGT
>OMAW01000567.1_pt1 | contig 18676 bp, 18 predicted proteins | sample 1644731 | NCBI WGS metagenome assembly OMAW01 (sample SAMEA103958133, study PRJEB25191) | human gut metagenome | biome: human-associated habitat [ENVO:00009003]; feature: intestine environment [ENVO:2100002]; material: feces | place: Germany | collected 2013/2015 | reverse complement strand
CCATTTTCGCAATGATATTGGCAGTAGCCGGAGCTACTACAAAAACATCAGCCCAGTTTGCCAGAGCGATATGCTCAACATTAAATTCCTGGTTACTGTTCCACATAGAAGTCGCAACAGCGTTGCCGCTGATTTCCTTAAATGTCAGCGGCGTAACAAACTGTCGGGCATGCTCTGTCATAACGACACGCACCTCGGCCCCCTGCTTGCGCAGACGGCTTACCAGATCGACAGCTTTATAAACGGCGATACCGCCAGTAACGCCTAAAACGATTTTCTTTCCTTTTAGCAACAAGGCACTAAGCCCCCTTATCTCAGCGTACTTTACGCTCGTAAGTAATAACGTCGTCAGCGATCTCGCGTAAAGCGGTGCTTACTTCTTTCTGAGGCATATTCTGATTGCCTACTGTCAGTTCACGGGCACGTTTGGCAGCTAAAATCACCAGGGTGTATTTACTGTCAACTTTCTCTGCTAAATAATCGATAGAAGGGTCAACCATACTCATATTTCTCTCTCCTTATGTGCCGCATGGCAAATTTCATTGATAATAAAATAAGTTCTGGCAGCACGGTAACGTTCTGCTTCCATGATCGTCAAAACTTTGCTGGTAGCTTTCTGCGCCACATCATTGACGACTATATAATCATATTCGTTGGCATAAGCCAGTTCACCTGTTGCCGAAGCTAAACGGCGTTTAATAACGTCTTCGCTGTCCGTGCCGCGTTTATAAATGCGCGAGCATAATTCATCAAGTGATGGTGGTACGATAAACACAAATACTCCATCAGGAAAGCGTTTTTTGATCTGCATCGCGCCCTGGATATCAATCTCCAAAATAACATCCTTACCCTGATTCAGCAGTTCCATAACATAAGAACGGGGCGTACCGTAATAATTTCCATAAACCTCGGCATATTCCAGCAGTTCTCCCTCTGCGATCATCTGCTTTACTTCTTCCACAGATTTAAAAAAGTAATTCACGCCGTCAACTTCGCCGTTACGCGCCTGTCTGGTAGTAACTGAAACGGAATAAGCCAAGTCGGGAAGCTTTTCCCTAAGCATCTGACAAATCGTTCCCTTGCCGGCTCCTGAAGGCCCGGACAAAACTAATAATAACCCCTGCGGCTTCACGATTAGCCCACCTTCCGTTTTATTTATTCTTCGTCTTCGTCGTCAGTCTGCACTAAACGGTTGGCGACTGTTTCCGGCTGCACAGCCGATAAAATAATATGACCGCTGTCAGTCACGATAACCGCTCTGGTTCTGCGGCCATAAGTGGCATCAATCAGCATACCTCTGTCGCGCGCTTCCTGAATAATCCTTTTGATAGGAGCAGATTCAGGACTGATGATAGAAATGATCCTGTTGGCAGCTACAATATTGCCAAAGCCAATATTGATCAATTTGATATCCATACTTTCACCCTTTCCCCATTACTCGATATTCTGGATCTGTTCCCTGATTTTTTCTATCTCAGCTTTGATCTCCACAACAACTTGCGCCAAAGTATAATCGTTGGCTTTGGAAGCAATGGTATTTGCCTCGCGGTTGAATTCCTGGATAAGAAAATCGAGCTTGCGACCGACAGGCTGATCTGCATCAATGATCAGCCTGAATTGTTTAATATGGCTTTTCAGTCTAACGATCTCCTCAGTAATACTGGTACGGTCAGCAAAAATAGCGACTTCCTGCAGCAATCGTTCCGGTTCAATGACCTGGTTATGTTTCGCAAGCAGTTCGTTGATCCTGTCGCTCAGGCGAATCTGGTATTCTTCAACTACCTGCGGCGAACGTTCTTCGATTACTGCCAGTTTTTCGGCAATCAGATCGGCACGTTTAATGAAATCACCATAGATATTACTGCCCTCGGTCTCACGCATAGCGACAAGATTACTGATAGCCTGACGCAAAGCCTGTTCCAGCTTCGGCCAAACACTCTCAACGTCAAAAAAACCTTCTTGTGCATTGATCACATCCGGGCAGCGTGACAAATATAAAATTTCCGACTGCTCGTTAAGCTTATAGTCTTCACAGCCGATAGCGGAACCAACATCACGCAAAGCGTTATGATACGCCAGTACCAAAGCTTTATCTACTTTAATCGAAACGTTTTCTGTATTGGTATAAGAAGCATTGATAAAAACATCGATGCGTCCACGATTAACAGATTTTAAAATAGTCTTACGGATTCTGTCTTCTACCGGATTCAAAAAACGCGGTAAGCGAATAGCTACCTCGTTATAACGGTGATTGACCGTTTTCATTTCAATCGTTACTGAAAACTGCTCGTCTTCATATTCACCCCGGCCGAAGCCAGTCATACTTTTCAGCAAGCTAAAACCTCCTAAATTTTATGATGATTCATTTTATTTTAATAACGCAGGATCCACGGCAAATTCTCGTCCGCCGCAATAAGCGTCCTTAATGACCAGTAAATAAGGTTTGTCAACATTGAATTCTGCCTGATCAAAATAAAAATTATACTGCAGCTGGCAGATCTTCTGCTTTACTTCCACAGACTCAGATTTGACATCCGATTTCGTTTTCTGCTCCAGATCGATGTCTGCAGGCTTGATTTTATTTTCCTTCAAGGCATCCAGCTGTTTTTGCAGTGCTGCCGCTTTTTCCTGGATCGTTTCCATCCGATCCAGCTTTTTCTGTACCTCCACATCAACGACAGGCTTATTGACCGCCTTGTCAAGATATCTGCCGTCTAAATAGTCGCTGTGGTATGGTGTGACAAAATTCCCATTTTGCACAAGCTGCACTTCCAAATCTTTTTCATTCAGAATTATCGGTGCGTTGATCACCGCACGTATAACTAGCACGCCATCGTAACGCGCTACCAGTTCTTTAGAATTCTCCACACTTATATCGGCAGCCTCCTGCGTTTTTCCTGCGGTATCCAGAGCCGTCAGCAGATAAGGAGTATAAACTATGATCCTTTCCTCATCACGATAAGGATTGGTTTCAAAACTTTCAGCAATTACCCACGGCTGCAGCATAACTGCGTCATTTTTTTCACCCTGATAGCTTTTACCATAGGCAATAGCCGCTTCTAAATTCTGATCAGTAGCTGGAAGCGCCGCTTCTGCCTGCAGGCAAAAGACAACCAGGCACAGCACCAAAAGCAGATTTTTCATAATCGTATCCCCTTCCGATTATTTGCTAATCGCGAAATCTGTTGTATACTTATTCTTGAACTATTATTATATCTTATTCTGCTTTCACGTGCAAATCAAAATCACTAAAAAACGAAGTAAAAAGGAGCAAATCAATGAATTTAGAAGGTTTGACCTTGCATATTTTAACAAATAAACTAAAAGAAGAGCTTTTAGGCAGTAAGATCTACAAGGTTTTTATGCCCTCATACGAGTCGCTGCTGCTGCTTGTAAAACGCGAACGCGATACTGCGGCATTGCTTGCTGATTTCAGCTGCGGTTCACCGATGCTGTACCTGCCGAATAATTTACCCGAACGTCCCGAAAGTCCTCCGGCTTTTTGTATGCTGCTGCGCAAGCATCTGGAAGAAGGCCGTATAACCAGAATCGAGCAAAGCGGTCTGGATCGTATCATTACCATAGATATTGATACAATCGGTACCGCTAGACAAATAGTTACTAAACAACTGATTTTTGAACTGACCGGCAAAAACAGCAATATCATTTTTGCCGAAAACGGTCTGATTTTCGACAGCTTGAAGCATGTTAATAAAGCAATGAGTTCTTTCCGGCAGATCATGCCTAATCTGCCTTATCTTGCGCCGCCTCAGCAGACCGGACTTTCTATTTTAACAGCTCCAGCTAATGCAATCATTGAGGCAATGCACGAATTTAAAACTAAAAATAGCTTAGCTGCTTTGATCGCTGCCACTACAGGCATTGGCAAAATAACCGCATCCGAGCTTTTAGCTGCGGCTGGTATAGATAGCAACACAACTGCTTTGACTGCAGAGGAAGAACAACGTCTTGCCAATGCAATCTATTCATTACAGCAATCAGCTAATCAGCAAACATCAGCGCCGGTATATGCTGTCATCAGCCGTACTAATCAGGTCAAGACTATTCTGCCTTTTGCGCCCACGATTTTGGAACCAGGCTGTAATACTAAACAACTGCCAGATATCAACAGCGCACTTAATTATGCAGTCACCCTGACGCCAATTCAATTACCTGAACAGGAAACACTGCAAAAATTAGTCATCGGCGAAAGCCAGCGTCTGGAAAAGAAGCTGCCGGTTTTGGAAAAAGATCTGCTTACCGCTGATAAAGCTGAAGCACAGCGGATGATCGCCGATACCATCATGGCTAATATTTATCAGATCAGCAAGGGACAAAGTTCCTGCCAACTGCTTAATATTTATGACAACGAGCCGCTTGAAATCCAATTATCCCCCTTACTTTCACCTACTGAAAACGCACAGGCTTATTATAAACGGTACAATAAATATAAACGTGCACAAAGCGAAGTCCAAAACCAAATTGAAACGACCAGGGAGATGCTCAATTACCTGGCTTCCATTGACGCTTCACTGACTACGGCAACAACCAAGAACGAAATTGCTGAAATAAAACAGGAACTTATCACCGCAGGACTGCTGCAGAATCAGGGCAAAAAACATAAAGGTCAGGAGCCAAAATCGGAGCCGCTGCTCATAAAGCTTTCCAAAGAAACGACCTTATATATCGGTAAAAATAATAAACAAAACGACTACGTGACTTTTACATTAGCACGCGGTAAGGATCTGTGGTTCCATACTAAAAACATTCCCGGATCACATGTCATATTAAAAACAACGCTGCCCCAGGCAACGGCAAGTGATATTGCAGCAGCAGTTCTACTGGCCGCTTATTTCAGCAAAAGCCGCAGTGGCAGCAAAGTACCTGTAGACTGTACCGAGCGGCGTTTTGTCAAGAAACCCAATGGCGCTAAACCTGGGTTTGTGATCTATACCGATCAAACAACCTACTATGCTACGCCTGATGAAGCAGCGGCTCAAAAACTTTTAAGCAAATAATAAAAACACCTGGTTTACCGACCAGGTGTTTTTATTTTACAATGATTATTTTTACAATATCTTTAAAGCCAGCAGCCCTAAATATTCCTTTAACGCCATTGCAGAAAGCTCCAGCGCAAACCCCTGCGGCATAAAGCTAAAAATACTTAGCTGCATTTTTCCGCTCAGCTGATAATCACAGGGAAAAGGCACTATGTCCAAACCTTTATCCGCAAAATTCAGTACACTGCGCGGCATATGAAAAGCAGAGGTCACCAATACGATTTTCTGCCACTGCTGTTCACGGCACAACGCAGCAACATTAACAGCATTTTCAGTTGTATTTCTTGCTTCGGTATCAGTAAAAATCTGTTGTGGCGGTACACTCAGCTCTAGCAGCACTTTTTCTGCCACTGTAGCTTCTGTACCACTGTCGGCAAAAACCTGCCCACCGCTGATAATGATCGGGATATCTAATCGTTTCTGCAAACGCACCCCGGTGATCAGTCTATTCATAGAGACCGCCGACAAGGCCTCTCTACCACTGATATCAGGCACATCCCTGACAGCTCCGCCACCAAGAACAACTACAACATCAGTTTTACCGATTATTTTTTCCAACGCCGGAGGAACATACTGCTTTTCCAGTCCCTGCATCAGCATTCCGGCAACAGGAAGAATCGAAAACAGATATAAAGTGACCGTTACTGCTGTTAAAGGATAACGAAGTCTGCTGCGTTTCTTAAAACAATAACCGCACAGTAAAAACAGCATTACAATAATACCGCCGGGCGGCAGCAGCCAGCCCGAAATAAACTTATGTACATACAGCATATTACTTACATTCCTTCACCAGCATCTCATACATCTGTCTGAAAATCTCCGGCTGTAAATTGATCTTATTTAAAATCGTATAACGCTTACGGACTTCTTTGGCAAACATCCAGGCTTTGATAAATTCTTCTTCAGTAATATTCAAAGTTTTTGGGCTAACGGAAATATCGTAAGCTTCCAGAAAATCCAGCAGAATATGATGGTCACGTCCCTGAAGACGGCAGGCTACGACACTGCCAAGAGCTACCAAAATACCATGTGGGATATTATGCTCAAACAGCTCATCCATAGCGTGACAGAATAAATGTTCCGACCCGCTGCAAGGACGTGAATTACCAGCTATCTGCATCGCCAGCCCGCTCAAGACCAGTGACTGGGCCAGCATTTGAATCCCGGGAACTGTCGTCAGTGATTTAGCTTCAGAATATAAAAGCGAAGTAAACGCCGTTTCAGAAAGCATATAGGCAAAATCGTTAGGACGATCGCTGTTTTCTTCACAACCCAGCTTCCAATCATACAGTGCCGTATAATTACTGATCGTATCACCGACACCGGCTTTCATCAAAAGCCTCGGCGCGTCAAAAACAATATCAGTATCGATCAATAATCCGTCAGGAATTTTAGAAGTAAAAGAATGTTTGCGGCCGTTTTCTGCAAACAATACGGAAACAGGAGAAGCAACGCCGTCATTGCTAAGTGTAGTCGGTATCGCTATATAAGCTACGTTGGCAACAAAAGCAGCATACTTGGCCGTATCCAGTGCTGTACCGCCGCCCAAACCAATGATCAGGCTGATATTGTTCATTGCTACCTTTTTAGCAACATCAACAGCAAAATCAAAGGAACTCTCCTGAACGGTAATGATTTCAAAATCCAGTAACTGTTTCAATAGAACAACGACTTTTTTCTCTAAAGTCTGTAAAAGTCCGTCTGTCGTTAAAATCAAAGTTTTGGTATGAATAAGTTTAGGCATATATAAACTTAGATTTTTATTGAGGTCCTGAACTGCGTTTTCTTTGACCTGCATAAACAACGGCAAGGAATAATTACTCATCATTTAACCTCCCGGCGTAGTTTTATTAGCATATTATCTATTCCCTATTATATAGCAAAATCATTGTTACTAACAGCATTATTACTAAAACAAAACAATATTTTACAAAACTCTGTCACCTTAACAGGAAAATAAAAAAGCCTGCCGAAAAGGCAGGCTCTGATACTCAAAATTATTTACGGATACCAAGCTTAGCAATGATAGCGCGATAACGTTCGATATCTTTAGCCATCAGATAGTTCAGCAGACCACGACGTTGACCAACCATTTTCAACAGGCCGCGACGGGAATGATGATCTTTCTTATGTTCTTTCAGATGCTCGGTCAAATATTTGATGCGTTCGCTCAAAACAGCGATTTGTACTTCCGGAGATCCGGTGTCGCCTTCATGACGTGCATTTTCAAGAATGAGTTGTTGTTTTCTTTCAGCTGTTAACATTGTAATTCCTCCATTTTTTTATAATCCCCAAAGCATAGAGGTCGTTGGAGAAGCGAGCATCCAAGCCTTGGTTGAAGTACTTATGTAGTATACCACACTTGACTTTTAAAGACAACTATTTTTTGTAACATTGGAAATAGTTTTTAATATTTTCGCGGTCTTCAGTAATACGTGCTTTCAGCTCATCGATACTGGCAAACTTTTCTTCACCACGTATATATTTATAAAAGTAAACAGTGATCTCCCTGCCATACAGGTCGCCTTTAAAATCAAACAGATTTACCTCCAGACGTGCATGCTCCACATCGCCAAAAGTAGGGTTATTGCCGATATTGGCCATACCGAAATACAGTTTATCGCCTACCTTGACCTTGACCGCATAACCACCAGTTGCCGGCACAGCAGTTTCACTGCGCTGCAGTTCGATATTCGCAGTTGGAAAACCAATTGTCCTGCCGCGCTGCGCCCCATGCGTAACTATACCGGTGAGCGCATAAGCACGCCCCAGCATCTGATTAGCATGCTCCACATGCCCTGCCTGGATCAGACTTCTGATGCCAGTACTGCTGATAACGTTTTTACCGCATTTGACCAGTTGCCTGATAATCACGGTAAAGTGATCGTGCAATCCGGTACGCTGCAAAGTATCTGTTTTACCGCTGCCTAAAAAACCATAGCTGAAATTTTCACCTACTACTAAGCATCGATAATTAAATACAGCCAGTTTTTTCAAAAACTCATCCGGCGATAATCCGGCTAAATCATGATCAAAAGGTACGTTCACCAAAATATCAACGCCTAATTTTTCCAGGTATTTTATTTTTTGCTGCTGCGTAATAATTCGCACTGGCACTAAATCAGGCTTGATCAGGGATAAGGGATGATTGCTGAATGTAAAAACAATCAGCTTCAAACCATGCTTTTGGGCATAATCACGTGCTGTTTTTATAATATCCTGATGACCTAAATGCAGCCCATCAAAAGTTCCCAAAGCAATAACACTGGGACTATATTCAGTTTTCACAGCTTCTAATGAAGTAATGATTTCCATATCTGCCTCAATCTAAATCATTTCCGCATCTGCTTGAAATTGTTTCAATATTTTTTCAGCTTTAACGAGCTCGGACTCTGCACTGCCAATGCCAAGAAAATCACCTGTAATCGTTTTCAAGCGGTATGTACCGTTTGAAATGCCTCGCACAGTGGTCTTTACCCCCTGAGTAATCCGCAGCGCCTGCTTATCTGTCAAAACCAGTTCCTGTAAATCCTGCACTGCTGCTTCGGCAGGAAGCAGATAAGCATACGGTGCAGCGGCAATTTCTTCCAGAGTTTTGGCCTCTGACAGGTAAAAATCTCCTACCTGTTTGCGTAATAAAAAGCTCATTGTGCCGCACATACCAAGTTCTGCCGCAATATCTTCCAGCAAAGTCCTTACATAAGTTCCTTTTGAACATACAATATCAAGTATTAAAGAAGTACCAGTTTTATGAAGCAGCTCTAAAGCATCAACAGTAATGCTCCGTGCTTCCCGTTCAACTTCAATCCCCTGCCGTGCCAGCTGATAAAGCTTCTGACCATCTTTTTTTATAGCAGAGTACATGGGCGGAATCTGTTTTTGTTCACCGATAAATTTTTGCAGAGTTTCTTGAATTTCGGCTTCAGTAACAACACGAACCTCTGAACTGGCAATGATCGTACCACTGTCGTCTCCTGTGTCTGTCTTGATACCGAATTTCAGTTCAGCCCGGTAATTTTTACGGCCTTCGACTGCATATTCCAACAGCCTTGTTGCCGTACCGATAAAAACAGGCAGTACTCCCGCGGCATCAGGATCAAGTGTGCCGCCGTGTCCGATTTTCTTAGTTTGCAAAGTCCTGCGCAGAAAGCCGACCACATCGTGAGACGTCATTCCACAGGGCTTGAGTACATTCAAAATGCCTGATGTCATACTAATTTTTCCTTTAAAGCTTTCAAAAGCTGCTGCTGCGCTTCAGGTAAAGAGGCTTCGATAGTACAGCCTGCCGCGCGCAGATGACCGCCGCCGCCGAAGGTAATAGCGATTTCAGAAACATCAAGGTTACGAGACCGCATACTGACACGGGTAACAGCTTTTTCCACAGCTTTAAACATAATAGCAACTTCGACGCCTTCAATATACCTTGGATAAGAAATGAAGGTATCTGTATCAACATCTTTGTCATACATTTCGTTATTAATAGAAATATATGCAATTTTACCATCAGCATCAAAGGTCAATGTTTCCAGAACCTTTGTCAGCATCTCGATATTAGAGCGCGGCTTAATCTCCATACTGTCAGAAATTTCATTGGGTTTTACCCCTATTTCCAATAAAGCTGCAGCTATCCGCATCGTTTTCGGCATCGTATTAGAATATTTGAAAGAACCGCAGTCCGTATACAGCGCCGTATAGATACACGTTGCCATCTCCAGATCCACTTCAACTCCTAATGTATCAATCAACTCATACATAATTTCACCAGTAGCAGCCGCAGCTGTATCAAGATACAAATAATCGGCATATTCGGTGTTAGAAATATGATGGTCAATATTGAGTGTTTTAGGAGCACTGACACACTGTGACACGTTACCGGCTCTATCTAAAGAACTGGCGTCGATCACGACTAACAGATCCGCAGCTATCCGCTCATCATTTTGAAAACGGACAAAGCTTTCGATACCGGGTAAAAATTTATAGACCTTTGAGATTTCATCATCAACAGTCACAATGACATCTTTCCCAAGCTTCTGCAAAGCTTTCATCAAACTCAAAGCAGAGCCCAGCGTATCACCGTCTGGGCTCACATGAGAACATAATACTATTTTATTGGCAGCCTGCAGTAAAGCGGCTGTTTCCTGCAGGGAACAATGCTTACTCATGCGAGGGACCTTCCTCTTCTTTGATTTTCTTCAGCAATCCCTCGATATGTGCACTATACTCCATCGAAGTATCTTTTACTAAAATCAAATTAGGAGCAAAGCGGAGGCGAATCCGCTTTGCTATTTCCGTACGCATAAAGCCAAGTGCTTTATTCAATCCCTGCCAGGCGGCTTCATGATCCTTTTCCGGACCATAAAGACTGACATATACTTTAGCAATGCTCATATCGTCAGTAAGCTCAACACCGGTAATGGTAACAAACTGGATCCGTGGATCTTTGATATCCATCAGCAGCATTTTACTAAGCTCCTGTTTGATTGCTTCCTGTACTTTTTCTACTCTTAATCTAGCCATAGTTCACCTATTCGACGGCGACTTCTTCCATAGTGAAGACTTCGAACACGTCGCCTTCTTTCAAATCGCGGAATTTTTCCAAAGTAACACCGCATTCATAGCCTGCAGCGACTTCCTTCACATCGTCTTTGAAACGTCGTAAAGTGTCGATTTCGTCTTCGTTGATGACGATACCGTCTCTAACTACGCGCACTTTAGAAGTATTGGTGATCTTACCTTCCAGCACATAGCAGCCAGCAATCAGCATTTTCGAAATAGTGATCATCTGACGAACCTCTACACGGCCCTGGATAGTCTCCTGGAATTTCGGTGCCAGCATACCTTTAATAGCAGCTTCAACGTCATTCAAAGCGTCATAAATAACGCGGTAAGTACGAACATCTACCTTCTCTGCTTCCGCTGCTTTACGGGCGTTAGCATCAGGACGAACATTAAAGCCGATAATGAGGGCATTGGCGGCTGAGGCCAGCATAACATCGGACTCGGTAATAGCACCTACACCAGCATGTACAACAACGACTTTAACTTCGTCATTTTTTATATTCTGCAAAGAAGAACGCAAAGCTTCGATAGTACCTTGAACGTCGGCTTTAACGACGATATTCAGGTCTTTAATCTCGCCCTCTTGAATACGTTGGAACAAATCATCCAGCGAAACTTTGGAATTCTGCTGAATTTCTTCAATACGTTTTTTCGCAACACGCTTTTCAGCAACACTGCGGGCAATCTTTTCATCAGTAGAATCAAGAATATCACCGGCCAGCGGCACATCGTTCAAGCCTAAAACCTCTACAGGCGTAGAAGGCAGTGCTTTTTTGACTTTTTCACCACGGTCATTGACCATTGCACGCACCTTGCCATAAGCAGTACCGGCAATAATAGTATCACCGATCTGCAAAGTGCCGCGCTGAACTAAAACAGTAGCGACAGGGCCGCGGCCTTTATCAAGCTGCGCTTCAATAATCGTACCATGAGCAGGCAGACTTGGATTAGCTTTCAGATCCTGCATTTCTGCAACCAGCAGAATCATTTCCAACAGTTCGGAAATACCTGTTTTCTGATGTGCGGAAACCGGAACCATGATAGTGTCGCCGCCCCAGTCTTCCGGGATCAGCTCATGCTCAGCAAGCTGCTGTTTTACATGATCCGGATTAGCTCCGGGACGATCCATTTTATTAATGGCAACGATAATAGGTACCTTTGCTGCTTTTGCATGGTTAATAGCTTCGAGCGTCTGCGGCATAACACCGTCATCTGCAGCAACTACCAAAATAGCAACATCTGTTACCTGTGCTCCACGCGCACGCATAGCTGTAAAAGCTTCGTGACCGGGAGTATCAAGGAAAACAATCTTTTTGCCCTGATAATTAACCTGATAAGCACCGATATGCTGCGTAATACCGCCAGCTTCTCTTGCTGTAACATTAGCCTTGCGAATAGCGTCAAGCAGAGAAGTTTTACCATGGTCAACGTGACCCATAACAGTGATTACCGGCGGCCTCGGCAAACGTTTAGCCGGATCATCTTCCACTTCCGGAATTTCAGTCGGATCCTCTTCAGGCGGTAACGCGGCAACTTCGACATCAAATTCACTGCCGACCAACAATGCCGTATCAAAGTCGATATCCTGATTGATAGTAACGATCACGCCCAACATGAACAAAGATTTGATAACTTCGCTGACTTCACGTTTCAGCAGGTTGGCAAAATCTTTGACATTGATAGTTTCGCCGATCTCTACATAAGTAGGTTTCTGAACCTCTACTACAGGCTGCTGCACGCGCGGAACATTATTATTGCCGCCCTGGCGTTTATTACTGCGTCCCATATGATTATTACTGCGGTTAGGACGGCTGTCTTTAGTTGCATAAGAACCTTTGATCTGCGGTTTATCTTTACGGGCATTTTTATTAAAAGGTTTATTATTGGCACCAGCAGGACGAGCAGTATTGGCCTGCGGACGCTGTGCACCGGTACCGCCTTGCTGCGGACGTGCATTATTATTGTTATTCATATTTCCCTGTTGCGGGCGCGCATTACCCTGCTGCTGCGGGCGCGCTGCGTTAGCATTATGCTGACCAGGCTGCTGCCCGCGCGGGCCTATATAAATGCCCCCCTGAGGACGCTGCTGCGGTCTGTTTCCCTGCTGCGGGCGTTGTCCCTGTTGATTATTGGGACGATTTTGCGTATTAACGCCCTGGTTAGGACGGTTTTGATTAAACCTCTGACCTTGATTTTGGGTATTAGGACGTTGCCCCTGCTGTTGCTGTGGGCGCTGACCTTGTTGGTTGTTAGGACGATTCTGCTGGCTGATGCCCTGATTAGGACGGTTTTGACCTGCGTTCTGCCCCTGCTGATGATTAACGGCAGCAGGACGCGGACCCTGATTGTTGGGACGTTGTCCCTGATTGTTGGGACGCTGACCCTGATTGTTGGGACGCTGACCCTGTTGTTGCTGCGGACGCTGTGTATTCGCAGCGGAATTCGGTTGAGTTTGCACCTGCTTCGGAGCAGCTTCAGCCTGCTTAACCGGCTCTTTTTTCACTATATGTTGCGGTGCAGGAGCAGCCTTCTTCTCCTGTACAGGCTTCCTGGCCGAGTTTTTCACTACCAAATCTCTAACCGTATCGTCTACAGTGCTTAACGTACTTTTTACCTGAATGTTATTTTTAGCTAAAATATCGATTACTTCCTGGTTTGTTTTACCAAGTTCTTTTGCTATCTCATATACTCTATGCTTACCCATTCATCCACCTCCAAGCGTATTTATGTCATATATTTTTATTTATCATATTCGCAAAGCTGTTATCCAAAACAACTACTGCGGTTCTTTTAGCCTTGCCAATCGCCCAGCCCAGTTCATCTCTGGTCAGGCATTCAACCACGGGTGTATCAGACATCTCTGCCATAAAATACATATCTTTTTTAGAATTTTCAGCAGCATCTGCGGCCACAAGCAATAGCTTAGCTTTACCGTTTTTCAGAGCAGATCTTACAGCATAGTCGCCTGATGCCAGTTTACCTGCTTTCTGTGCCAATCCTAAGGCAAAAGTCACACCATTATTCGCCATCAGGCAAATCCTCCAGCAATTTGGCATAAACTTCTTCGCTGACCGGCTTTTCCAAGGCCCGTTCCAAACGTTTTTCCTTCACTGCTTTTGTGATGCATTCTTTAGATTGGCAAACATAAGCTCCACGACCTGCCTTTTTCCCAGTCAAATCAAGGCTTATCTCACCTTCCGGAGAACGTACTATTCTCAGCAGAGCTTTTTTCTCTTTCATTTCATTACAGCCCACACATTTACGTTGAGGGATCTTTTTAATCTTCGTCTGCTTCATAGGCTACACCAACTTCTTGTGCTCCCTGTTCTGCTTCTTCGGCAGCCTGAGATTCACTTTTGATATCTATCTTCCAGCCTGTCAGCTTCGCTGCCAGACGTGCGTTTTGTCCTTCTTTACCAATTGCCAGAGACAACTGATAGTCAGGCACTATAACGCGGCAGATTTTTTCTTCTTCCAGAACTTCAGTACTGACAACCTTAGCTGGCGATAAGGCATTAGCCACATATTGGTCAGGCTCGGAACTGTATTTGACGATATCGATTTTTTCACCGCGCAGCTCATTAACAATAGTCTGAACACGCATACCTTTATGTCCAACACAGGCGCCGACCGGATCAATATTCTCATCCTTAGTATAAACGGATATCTTAGAACGCATACCAGGTTCACGAGCTACTGACTTAATCTCGACCAATCCGTCGTGAATTTCAGGAACTTCCAGCTCGAACAGTCTTTTCAGCAATCCCGGATGTGTTCGGGAAACCATAATCTGTGGGCCTTTGCTTGTCTTTTTTACTTCCACGATATAGGTTTTCATCCTATCATGATATTGATAAATTTCTCCGGGGATCTGCTCGTTAGGAGTCAAAATAGCCTCGGCCTTACCTAAATCAATATAAACATTTTTATTTTCCATACGTTGAATGATACCGGTTACGATATCATTCTCTCTGCTGGAAAATTTCTCGAAAACCATGCCGCGTTCTGCTTCACGGATACGCTGTACAACAACCTGTTTGGCATTTTGTGCTGCAATACGACCAAAGTTACGTGGAGTCACCTCAGTTTCTACAATATCATCGACTTCATAGCGAGGATCTATTTTACGGGCTTCCTCCAGAGAAATCTCATTAGGATCGTCGCCTACCTCTGCCACAATATGACGCTGTGCATATATGTGAAGTTCACCTGTTACTTTGTTCATATCAACACGGACATTCTGGTTAGAACCAAAATTCTTTTTATAAGCTGTTACAAGAGCTTCTTCGACCGCCTGGAACAGGAGTTCCGGATCAATCCCCTTCTCTTTTCCCAATTCCCCTATTGCCAGAATAAAATCTGCGTTCACGTTTCTTAATCCTCCTATACTTTATAATCTTTAAAAATCAATATGCGGTCTGATCATTGCGATAAGTTTTCGGTCAATGCTGACCGGATTTTTGGCTTCTTTTCCCTTGATAATCGTTTTTATTTCTATTGTCTCATCGCTGTGACTTATTAAAATTCCAACCAGGTCTTTTAAGCCTTCCCACGGAGCAAAAAAGGAAATATCAACTTTACTTCCATAAGCTGCTGTAAAATCTTTATCTTTTTTCAACGGGCGGTCAATGCCTGGTGATGAAACTTCCAGGTAATATTTCTCTTTAATCGGATCTTTTTCATCTAAAACTGTAGTCAGTTTTTCACTTACTAATTGGCAATCGTCGATTTCAACTCCACCCGGTTTATCAATGTAGATACGCAGATACCAATCTTTTTCACGCACATATTCTACATCTACCAAAGTCAGATCGGTACCATCTAAGAGCGGCGTTACCAAATCAGCAATCAAAGCTTCCAGAGCTTCCTTCTGCACAATACTCACCTCCGGTCTGTAATTTATCTTAAATAAGCGGAAAGAGCGGGTATAGCACCCACTCTCTCAAAAGAAGTCATAAATTTTCTGCTTATATTATACCACCCTGTAAGATTAATTACAAGTTTTTTGTTAACTTCCCTACAATATATATGGCAAAATTCAAACTTTTATCAAGCCCAGTCACAAATTTCAGTTTTTCAGAAAAACAAATTCCTTTGCGGTGGATTGCTCCTTCTGATATTTATATCCTAAACAGTCAAATTTTTTTGTGTCTTCAATGTGTAAAATATTATGCTCGGCACACCAGCGCACCATTTCACCACGGGCCATCTTCGCTTCAGTAGCTTTAACCTTTACTTTACCGTCCTGCCAAATACCAAAAATACAGCTGACATATTCCACTTCCGGCGTCAAATATTTTTCTATAACTTTACTGTATTCTTTTGATGCCAGGTTAAGAATGCTTTTATCGTTTTGCGTCAGCTCAAAATAAAGCCTGCTTCCCCAAAAGTCATACAGATTTTTACACCCGGCAGCCGGCAGCTTTGCCTGCATCTCCAAACGATAAGGAACAACACCGTCCATTGCTTTTAAAATACCATAAAATCCTGATAAAATATTTAAATGTTCTGCCACATAATCAAGCTGTCCATTTTCAAAAACACGCGGTGCCATATATTGATACTGGATACCGTCATAAGCCAATACTGCCGGGGTAAGATTAGCACGCAGACACATAGTCTGTAAACGCTTATAGTTTAATGCCGCAATCTCATCGTTACATTGCCACAACTTTTTTAGATCATCATACTGCATCTTTCTCAGCTCTGCCAGTAAAACTTCTGTATCTTTTAAAAAGCGCGGTTCTGCCGCAGAAACAAGGTCATCATTATCAATACGCATTTTTTTTGCTGGGGAAATAATTATCTGCATCGTATCCTCCTGCAAGTATTTATCAAAAAGCGCGTCCTTATACAAGAACGCGCTTTTGATTCTTAACCTTTCAAATAGGCTAAAATTTCTTCAGCATTAGTATCAGGATTAGCATTGGGATATGCTTTTTCGATCATACCTTTTTCATCAACGATATAAGTCGTTCTCACTACTCCCATTGATACCTTGCCATACAATTTCTTTTCCTGCCATACATCATAAGCTTCGATGGCCTGACGTTCAGGATCAGCTAAAAGAATAAAAGGCAGCTCCTGTTTCGCGGCAAAATTAGCATGAGATTTTACGCTGTCTTTACTGATGCCGATAACCTCAATGCCCATTTTTTTATACTCACCGTAATTATTGCGAAAAGAACAGGCCTGACGTGTACACCCCGGTGTAGAATCCTTAGGATAAAAATAGACAACTACTTTTTTCCCTAAAAAATCCTTCAGGCTCACAATATTACCATCTTTGTCCTGCAACGAAAATTCCGGTGCTTTTACTCCTGCTTCTAACATACTAATCGCCTCCTAATGTCAGAATAAATCTATCTGATCTGTTTCAGGCAAATCCCCTAAGGCTCCGTGTTCTGCCAATTTTTCAACTACAGCTTTACCAACCTTGGCTCTTACCCGCAGATCTTCCTGGGAAATAAAAGGATGACCGATTTCTCTGGCTTCGCTGATACTTTGAGCGGCAGTAACACCAATTCCTCCCAAAGCAGCAAGCGGCGGCCTCAATCCCTTTTCAGTGACGGTAAAACGCGTCGGATGGGATTTATACAAATCGATACGTTCCATTTCAAAACCACGAGCCAGCATTTCAATCACCAACTCCAGATACGTCACCGTATCTTTATCTCTGTTACTTGCTTTATAGCCCTGTGCATAAACATCTTTAATATAACGTTTCATATAATCAACGCCTTTGACAACATGATCCATATCAAAGTCCGGTGCACGCACAGTAAAGTATGCCGCATAGAATTCACGTGGATAATGCACTTTACAGTATGCTATACGATAAGCCATCATAACATATGCCACTGCATGCGCCTTCGGAAAAAGATACTGGACCTTATTACAGGATTCAATATACCATTCCGGCACCTTTGCGGCACGCATCGCTTCAAGCATGGGTGCTTCCAGACCGCCTTTAGCCGCCTTGCCTTTACGAACATATTCCATAATTTTAAAGGACATACTGGGATCTACGCCTTTCGCGATCAGATTAGTCATAATATCATCACGCGTCGAAATCGTTTCCTCACTGGGTTTACCCTCGCGAATCAGATCCTGCGCATTGTTCAGCCATACATCAGTACCATGCGAATAGCCTGATACCCTGACAACCTGACTGAAATTTTTAGGCTGAACATCCTGAATCATCTGCCGTACAAACTGTGTACCACATTCAGGAATACCATAAGTGCCAACGGCACTGCCGATCTGCTCAGGTGTTACGCCGAAAGCCTCAGTCGAACGGAAGATAGACATAGTTTTTTCATCGCCGACGGGTATCTGCTGCGGTGGAATATTTGTCAATTCCTCCAGCATTTTGATAACCGTAGGATCGTCGTGACCAAGTATATCGAGCTTAACCAGACGGTCGTTGATCGAGTGATAATCAAAGTGAGTAGTTACTGTTTCCGAATCTTTTTCATCGGCCGGTCTGTTCATCGGCGAAATATAATGAATATCCATATTGCGCGGTACAACCATGATACCGCCTGGATGCTGGCCAGTAGTTCGTTTAATACCGGCAAAGCCTTCTACAAGACCTGCAACATGTGCCGAATGCACATGCAGATTTTTTGCCTCATAATATTTTTTGACATAACCAAAAGCCGTTTTGATAGCAATCGTTGAAATCGTACCGGCGCGGCAAACATTATCGCGTCCGAAAAGTTCTTCTGTATATTTATGTGCTGTCGGCTGATAATCTCCGGAAAAGTTCAAATCAATATCAGGTACTTTATCACCATGGAAACCCATAAACACGGCAAACGGAATATCGTGCCCATCACGGATCATCTCTGTACCGCACTCAGGACATGCTTTAGCAGGCAAGTCAAAACCTGACGCAACTTCTTCTTTCATGAAGAACTCGCTGTGTTTACATTGTGGACAGCGGTAATGCGGTTTCAGCGGATTGACCTCTGTAATATCGATCATAGTCGCTACAAAAGAAGAACCGACAGAACCACGGGACCCAACCAGATAACCATCGTCCAAAGATTTTC
>OMAW01000563.1_pt1 | contig 18787 bp, 12 predicted proteins | sample 1644731 | NCBI WGS metagenome assembly OMAW01 (sample SAMEA103958133, study PRJEB25191) | human gut metagenome | biome: human-associated habitat [ENVO:00009003]; feature: intestine environment [ENVO:2100002]; material: feces | place: Germany | collected 2013/2015 | reverse complement strand
TTTCCTCTATCTGCTTAAAGTGCTGTTCTTCAAGCTGACGGGCATATTTCAGCGAACTTACCTCACGCTCAAGCACAGCCTTTTTCTCAATATCGGATATAAAATACATATAGACAATGTCCGCAACGATAAACGTTATGAACGAAACCGTCAGAATAACATTGGACTTTTGCTCCGCTCCCTGATAATTACCGTGCGTCTGATTCAGATGATCGGCTACAACTCCTATTATCGCAAGCATCTCGGCAAACGGAAAAAGTATAAGGCTCAGATTTAGCTTTGAGGATATTCTTTTATTTACTATCCTGTTCCACAGCAATGCATAAAGATATTTGAAAGGAATACAGATAACCGCAAATACAATCGCACTTACCATTCTGCTGAACGTGTAAAATTCGCTGACATCATAAAAATCATTCATTCCGAGCAAGTTCAACAAGCCCAGCAGCAAAAGCTCAAGTCCTACGTTTATCAGCATATCGAAGCAACAGAAAATGAACGATTTGACAAAATTCGACTCCGACAACAGCTTGAGTACAAGAAACACGACGAAAAACAATACTATCGACTTTATAGGTGCGTAAAAATCGAAAAATACAGACGGCACCAGTATCACCGCCGTAGCCATAATCATTATCGCCATATAAACAGGCTTCGTCACCTTGACCTTAAAACACAGCGAATATGACCACCCTGTAATAATTCCGTGCGTGAAATAAGCAATCAGCGTACCCCACGCAAAAATATTTTCCGTGTTTATCAAATCCATTTTTATCCCCCAAAAAGCTCTTACGGATAATCAGGCAAAATCCTCTGTCTGACGTTCCTTCATCTGCATAACGAGCGTACAGGTATATTCGCCGTTCTTTTCCGACTTTTCAAACCTTCCCGAATAAATCTGCGCTATATCACCGAGTATCTGCTGTCCGTAGCCGTGAAGCGAGGAATCGTCCTCTCTTGAGATCTCAACACCCGATACATAATTTCTGACGGTTATATACACGCTTACCGAATCGCTCACCGCATCGACATTGATTATTTTCTTGTCGCTGTCTTTTTCCGTGAAGCCACGCTCCGCTCGGATAGCGTTGTCGATCATATTCGCAAACGCACTGCAAAGATGATGCTGTGTTATTCCGGCGGAATCGGGAATGTCTATCTTTGTTACAAGCTGTATGCCGTACTTTTCAGCCTCTTTGTTCTTCTCGGATATCACCGCATTTACTACCGGAATCGAGCAATACCGGTATTCCTGCGTATTTCTCACAGTATTTTCAAGCTCGCCTATCAGTTCCTCAGCCTGTTCTATATGTCTGCTGTGCACCATACTTTTTATGCTTGCAAGCTGATTATTTATATCGTGACGTATCTTCGCCACCTCATAACGCTTTTCCTCTATCTGCTTAAAGTGCTGTTCTTCAAGCTGACGGGCATATTTCAGCGAGCTTACCTCACGTTCAAGCGCTGCCTTTTTCTCAAGATCCGCCATAAAATAAAGATACACTATATCTGCGACAAGAAACGTAAGGAACGAAATTGTCAGCACCAGTGTCGAATTTGCCTGAACCATAGGGTGCTGCTTTGCATCGGCATTGCCTGCGTGATCGGCGACCATACCGACCATTGCAAAGGTCTGTGCCGCAGGAAATAATATCAGACTTAAATTGAGCCTTGAGGACGTACTTTTATTTACTATCCTGTTCCACAGCAGTGCTATGAGATATTTGAACGGTATACAAATCACTGTAAACATAAGCGACGATATCATACGGTTGAACGTATAGACGTCGTTTACATCCTGAAAATCGTTGATACCGATTAATGTAACCGTCATCATTAGCAGCATTTCAAGCGTAATATTTACAAGCATATCAAGGCAGAGAAAGATAAACGGCTTAACGAAATCGGATTCAGACGACAACTTGAACACAACAAACACAAGAATAAACAAAACCGCCGCCTTTATCGGAAAATAAATCTGAAAAAAGGTCGGCGGTACGATTGCAATGCAGGAAACAAGGATAATCAATACCGTAAACAAGACCTTAGAAATCCTGATTTTGAAGCACTGCGAAAATGTCCATCCCGTAATAATGACCTGCGATATTGAAGATACAAGTATCGCCCATGCGTATATATTGTCAACATTAATTATTTTCATATTTTTCCCGTCCGTTTTATTTCTGAAGATGGTTTCTGTATGCTTCTATGAATTCGGTCTTTTTGGAGCGTGACACGGAAATATCCGGCTTTCCTTCTATAAGAATATAATCGCCCGTGAAGCCTTTGATTTTATTGAGATTGACAAAATAGCTCTTGTGACATCTGACAAAAAACGACGGAAGCTGCTCGATAAGGTCGTCCAGCTTTCCCTGTGTTGTATACTTTTTTGTTCGGGTAATGTAATTGAGATTGTGACCGGCAGATTCAATGTACAAAATATCATCCGCTTTCAATGTCACATATTCATACTTGCCGGTTCTGACGGTTACTTCCGCTTTTTTGTTTCTTATAAGCATCTCTGCTTTAGCAAAGACCCTGAGCATAGTTTCTCTGTCGATAGGCTTTTTCAGAAACCCTGCAACATTCTCTTTTTGCATAAAAATATCTTCTATGTATTTTTCGGTATAAGCGGTGACTATCACTATCTGGGTATAACCTGATTTCTTCGTGATACAATCCAGATAATCAAGTCCGTTGCCCTCACTGCCGAACTCTATATCAAGCATAACAATATCAGCGACCTCATCAGAGCCGATGTATTCATTCGGATACTGCATAAAAGTGAAATCATTTTCACAAAATACATCTTTGAAATTATCTTTGAAACTGTTCAGGTATTCTTCGTTATCATCTATATAGCAAATTCTCATATTATACACCTCATTTTGTATTATATCATTTAAATCTGTATGATGCAAGTAAAAAAATGTTAATATCTCGCCAAATAGCTACACTCAAAAAGTAAAAATCGAAAGATAGGTGAATAGTAAGTGCCTTACCGCTATAATATGATTAAGTCAGCTTAAACTAACATTATTCGGAAAATAAAATAAAAATCTGTTGCTGTATTCATATATATTTCCATGTCAAAATAAACTATGTATATTTATTGTATATTTTGAGAATATTATCAGACGGTTGTATCAAATATACTTGTATGTATACCGGTCGTTATGTTGAATGATAATTATATGCGTCGGAGTATGGCGAATAAAAAACAAGCCGTATTTCTACGACTTTTAAAATCTCCGCAGTCAGAAAGATAAGGCGATGGCACTGAGGCTGAATCGTTAAAATGAAAATCGGAGCGTAACGTGATTTTTACTCTGCACTGTGGCAATGATTCCTGTAGTATATCGGTGTAACGCCGTACAGCTTTTTGAATCTGCGGCAGAAATAGCCGATGTTCTCAAATCCTGTTTCATGCGCTATGGTGCAAACGCTGTTTTCGGTATCAACAAGGAGCTTTGACGCACGTTTCAGTCTGTATTCTACAACGTAATTTATCGGCGATGTATGCAGGTATGTCCTGAAAATATTGAGAACACTGCTTTTGCTTATAAGAACTGTTCGGGCAATATCGTCCAGTGTTATCTGACCGCTGTAATTATCGTGAATATACTGCATCATTATCTGAAGCTTAGCCTGCGTCTGTGCGGAATGCACGGACATAGAACCGCAATCTGTTATCAGTATGCTTTCATATAAAAGACGCCATAGTTTCAGCAGCAGCTCTGCTGTTTTCATTTCAAACGCTGTGCCTGAACCCTGCACGGCAAATACCGACCTCATTGTTTCTATAATGCTGTGGTGCGCTGTTTCTTCGGCGGAAAAAATCACACATTCAGTAGTTGATTCGATTATCGGTCTGATGTATCTGCTGTATATAAGACTGCCCTGCGGCGCAAGCAGAACAGGTGAAAAAACAATGTTAGGAATGATGGCGCTGTCTTTGGCTTCAAACCTGTGTATTACCTGAGAGTTTATAAAGATTCCATCGCCGGAGCTGAGAACATACCTGTTTCCGCCCACCAGAAAATCAGCCATACCCTGCTGTACATAAACAAATTCGACCTCCGGGTGCCAGTGCCAGTCGATACAGTGAAAGTCGAAATCCCAGATGTCCTCATAATAGTAGCAGAAGGGATATTCTTCGCTGCCGTGACTTGCAGTTTCACGCAAAGTTTCATCCGTTATTATCCTGTCCTTTTTGATTTCATCACTCATATTCTCACCTTATTTACGATATTGTGTAATAAAAATGTGATTTTGTGCATTGAAATGTTATGATGCTTGCTATATAATCTGATTATATCAATCGTCAAGGAGTTTGTCAATATGGCTGTGAATTACAGAAAAACACTTATATCCTGCTATCTTGGATTCATCACACAAGCAATAGCGGCTAATTTCGCCCCGCTTCTATTTCTCACATTTCACAACGGCTATGGTATCCCGCTTGGAAAAATCGCCCTTATCTCGTCGGTATTTTTTGTTACTCAGCTTATCATAGATGTGCTGTGCGCACGTTTCGCCGACAAAATCGGCTATCGGAAATGCGTTATCGGTTCGCAGGCTTTTTCGGCACTGGGACTTATCGGACTTGCCTTTTTGCCTGAACTGCTTCCCGACCCGTTCACAGGAATAATCGTAAGCACAATCATATATGCAATGGGAAGCGGTCTTACCGAGGTGCTTGTAAGTCCGATAGTTGAAGCCTGCCCGTTTGAGCATAAAGAAGCCGCAATGAGTCTGCTGCATTCATTCTACTGCTGGGGTTCGGTCGGAGTCATACTCATTTCAACACTGTTTTTTACTGTTTTCGGCATAGAAAACTGGAAGTGGCTCTCTTGTATCTGGGCGATAATTCCACTTGTGAACATATACAATTTTTCAGTATGTCCCATTGAACATCCTGTCGAAGACGGCAAAGGTATGCGTATCCGTGACCTGCTCAGAGTACCGCTGTTCTGGCTTGCGATACTGCTTATGGTATGTGCGGGAGCCTCGGAGCTTTCAATGGCGCAGTGGGCGTCGGCATTTGCAGAATCCGCTCTCGGACTGACTAAATCAGTCGGAGATATTGCAGGACCGTGTATGTTTGCGGTGACAATGGGCATAAACCGTACGCTCTACGGGAAGTACGGCGAAAAGCTCGATCTTATGAAATTTATGATAGGCTCGGCAATGCTGTGTCTGATCTGTTATATCACCGCCTCCCTGTCGGGAATACCTGTAATCGGTCTTCTCGGCTGCATAATGTGCGGATTCTCGGTAGGTATCATGTGGCCGGGATCTATCAGCATCTGCTCAGGCAAAATATCCACCGGCGGTACTGCAATGTTTGCACTTCTCGCTATGGCAGGTGACCTCGGCGGAGCGCTCGGTCCTGCTATTGTAGGAAATATCACCCAGAATGCAGGTAATGATATGCAGAAAGGTATGCTTTCGGGCTGTGCATTTCCCTTGATACTTATGATAGCGCTCCTGCTGCTGAACAGAGCCGGACGTAAAAATAACTGATCATATCCGGCAGGTTTATGCAAAGCTACAATAGAAAAAAGGCACCATGTATCAAAACGTGATGCCTTTTTGTTTTTCATACGATGCCGGCGGTCAATTTACGGATTTCATAGAACCTGTTCTGCATTTCTGAACTGCGACGGGGTAATACTCTCTAACCTTTTAAAAATCTTGCAAAAATAACTGCTGTCACAGAAGCCTGTTTCTTCAGCTATCTGCTCGACAGTTTTCCGTGTTTCCGCCAGAAGCATTTTGGCTGCTTGTATCTTACGCTTTGTGATGTATTCCATCGGTCGACAGTTCAGGGTCTGTCTGAATAATCTGCACAGATGCTGTGAAGAAACGCCTGCTGCTTTACTTATGGATTCAAGACCTGGCTGTTTCATATAATTCTCGTCAATATAAGCAATTGCCTTCGTTACTGCAGGGGCGATTTGTACACTGCCTTTTCCTTTCGTTGCAAGACGGCTCAATTCAATAAAAAAGCTGTACAGATAGCCCGACGCTCTGAAATTTCCGTCAACCTTGTCAGAGAGAAGTGCCTCGTGCATACATCTGAAACAGTGGTCAAGATATGTAATTTCTTCCTTTGGAAGAGGAAAGATTTTCGGTTTGTCGAAGCCGAGTGCTTTAAGCATATCGGTGCAGGATTTTCCTGACGGTTTTATCCAATGCGTATCCCAGGATTCGTCCGTTGAATAATACTCATGCGGACAGCCGGCAGGAATAAAGAATGCGGTGTACGGATTTATTATATGTTTCTCCCCATTTATTATAAGTACGCCGCTGCCTTTTGTACAATAAAGAGCCTTGGCATAATTGTCACCATTGCCGCAGATTACATGATACTGCCATTCGTTCAGCCCTACGCTCACCAAAAAGACAGGAAGACTGCCTTCTTTACTGATTATCGGATAATCGTAGAATTTCAAAATTAATTCACCGCCTGTGCTAAAATCGTTATATCTTAATAATATCATTCATTGACTTGTTTGTCAATAAGCGTTATAATCTGTTAAAATACAAAGGGGTGATTTTTTGAGAACAGTCAGGGAACTAAACGATTTCTGGAGATTCACAAAGCTTCCGGCAGGAATGAATATATCGAAAGATTATGCTATCTCTCCCGAATATGAAGATACATCATGGCAGCCTGTTGAACTTCCGCATACATACAACTCCGAAGACAGCACAGGCAGAATGACAGCTGCAGACGGTGGGGACTACTACCGTGGAACTGTATGCTACCGCAGAAACCTTGCGCTGAGTTTTGAAGAATGCAACGGAAAAGAACTCTATCTGGAATTTGAAGGTGCAAATACTGTTGCGGAAGTCTATATAAATGGCAGATCTGCAGGAAAGCACAGCGGAGGGTATTCAGCATTCAGATTTGATATTACGGACTATATATACCCAAGCAAAGACAATCTGATAGCTGTTATCGTATCGAATGCTCCCACCGATTATATTGCACCGATAACCGACAATGGCGATTTCACAAAAATGGGCGGCTTGTACAGGGGTGTAAAGCTTATTGCAGTCGAGCCTGTTCATATTGCTCTGAACGACAGCGGCTCCTGCGGAGTATATATAACCCCACGCAATATTTCAGAAACATCCGCGGATATAGGCATACTTGTCAAGCTGGATAAAGCAGAAACCGCAGAGGCTAAAGCTGTGATATATGATCCGCAGGGAAAGCCTGTAACAGAGTTTTTCGGCAGAGCGGACAAAGACAGGATAACGCTTTCGGGAAAAATCAACTGCCCGAAACTTTGGAACGGAGTAAACTCTCCCACCCTTTATCGTGCGGAGATAACCTTATTCTACAACGGAAAACCCGTCGATAGCATTGAACAGGAATTCGGAATACGCTCGTACCGCATAGATGCCGATAATGGATTTTTCCTCAACGGCAAGCCATATCCGCTCCATGGGGTAAACTACCACCAGGACAGTTACGAATCCGGCTGGGCAATGACTGACGCTCAGCGTGAGCGGGATTATCATATCATTCGTGACATGGGCTGTACCACTGTAAGAATGGCTCACTACCAGCATTGTGACCACGAATATTCATTATGCGACAGGCTGGGTCTGTGCGTTTGGACGGAGATAGGCATAATCAATAAAATGTCTGCCGATGAAAGCGATGCTCATGTCCTTTCAGACGGCTTTGGAGATAACGCAAAACAGCAGCTTCGTGAGCTTATCAGGCAGAATTACAATCACCCGTCAGTTATTGTCTGGGGATTGTCCAACGAACTTCACCAGATGAACGATGAAATATTCGGGCTTTACAGCGAGCTTTATGAAATTGCTTGTAAAGAGGATGATACAAGGCTGAAAACCTTTGCAGACAATCAGTTTTACGGCAGATTTCTGGAGCTTCCTGCCGATGTGGTCGGGTATAACCGTTATTTTGGCTGGTATAAGGAAGCCGGCAGTGCGGAGAATTTCGGCGAATGGCTTGATCTATACCATAACGAAAAGGAAAAGCGACCTGTCTGCATTTCCGAATACGGCGGCGGTGGGGCAATTTCGCAGCACAAGGACAATGTGAATTGGGAAAGCGACATAGACCCTGTCGGAGTACGGCATTATGAGAACTATCAGTCGCAGCTGCATGAGATATTGTGGAAACAATTCTCGGTCAGAAAGTACCTGTGGGCTGAATTTATATGGTGTATGTTCGATTTTGCGTCCTACGGGCGAACAGAGGGAGATACAAAGTCGCAAAACGACAAAGGACTTTGCACAAGGGAACGTATTCCAAAGGACGTATATTTCTTTTACAGGTCCGTATGGAGCAGCGAAAAAACCGTTTATATAACTGAACGCAGGCATGAATTCAGGGCTTGTGATGTGCCTTTTGTAAAGGTTTATTCAAATGCGGACGCAGTGGAGCTTTGTATAAATGATGTTTCGTACAGCAGAATATCCCGATGCGAACTTCCCGATGACGAGAACACTGTTTTCGTGTGGAAAAATATAAAGATAAAATCCGACACAAAGAACAAAATATGTGCGAAAGCATATTTCAGCGACGGAACATCAAGAACCGACTATGCATTCTGGACAGGTAAATAAATGTGTCTGTATGTTTTTATTCATCATAATAGAGGTCGATTATGAACGCTGTTATTCTGATGCTCGCTGTAACAGCCTGCTATACAATATGCTCGCTGAATGATAAATACGCCGCTGCCAAAGCTAACTTCTCCGGCGATGAATTTACATTTCTTATGTGTTCGTCGATGTCGGTGTTCCTTGCTTTAAGTCTGCCGTTTCAGAATTTAAGTTTCAGCTTGACTTGGCAATCGTTTTTATCGGTATTGCTGGTTGCAATGTGCAAAATGCTTGAATTCCAGATGAGCGCACGGGTGCTGAAACAGCTTTCTGCTTTTGAGCTGAAAGCGTGGCTCGGGATAACCCTGTTTGCGTCTTATTTCACTGATATTCTTTTCGGGTCTGAACTCAATATTATCAAACTGATTTGTATATTTGCAACAGCCGCAGGCCTTGTATTTATTGCAAAGTCGTCTAAATGTGGCAGTGTAAACTATAAACAGATAATTCTGCCATTGGTGCTGTATCTTGTTTCAAAATATGGGTATGGGCTGGTTATAAGGAGTTTCTCTCCGTATGCTTCATCAACAATGCAGCTTCTTCCGGCTATGGTGATAATTTCGCTGATAATGCTGCCGAGAGTTCATATCAGGGAGCTTATTAAGAATAATCGAAGCGGCGTTGTTAAGGTAGTGCTTGCCAGAATTCCCAATACGCTCGGAATGCTGCTTGAAAATGCGGTTATATCTATAAGCCTTGCAAATTACTCGTTCATTCAGCCGATGATTCTTGTAACGCTTTTCGTGATAGGTCTGATCCGCAGAGAAAAGCGTTCACGGCTCAATTTAATCGGAAGTATTATCTGCATCGTGGGTATAGTGGCTTTTCAGTTGGCATAAATCTTAAACATTCTGCATCAAACTTACTTCTGAAAAGCTTTGATACTTATCACCCCAACTTTATATATTGTTAGTGGCTAAATTTCACAGTTCTGAACCACAGATTGAATTTTAATATATGCAGATGTTGCTGTAATGGGTTAAAAGTAGATTTTTATGGAGGCGGCACTAAGGTTAGAACAGTAAAATAACAGAGCCGCAGGACTGCTCAACTTTTAATGAGCAGGTCTTACGGCTTATTGCTAATTTTATGAATAACTAAAAAGTGTACACCCCCTTCCCGACGTTTAATTTGTGCCTTCGATCTGACGGAATTATCCTTACTCTGAGATGGACGGCGATTCAATTTATATTGCGTCCGAGTTGCGTTTGCGTTCCTTGTTTTTTGTGGAAGTCGGTGCTGCTATTATCGTTGAATCTACTATCGTTCCCTTTTTCAGGATCAGTCCTTTTGCTGCGAGTTGCTCTACCACCTGTGAAAAAAGCTTTTCCTGCAGCTCGTTTTTTGAGATGGCAGTCTTTTTTTTACAGCGCCTCGGTCTGTCGTTTATTGATCATCACAATATTCTTGCCGTCACTGCAGTATCTTTTTTCTGTATTCTGCCGGAGAAAATCCGGTCACCTGCCTGAACTGCCGTGAGAAGAATTTTTCATCATCGTAACCGCAGCTTACTGCTGTCGCATAAATGCTCATGGCGGTAGAATACAGTAAGTAGCAGGCTTTCATTACCCTTGAATTTATGCAGTCGCGGTTGTAACTTACATCAAAGCACTGCCGGTAAATCAAGCGGAAATGCCCCTCGCTGACGCACATTTTTCTGCTGACTTCCGAAAGCTTAGGCATCTTATTAGGCATTGAAATTATCCTGTCCCTTATGTCGGCAAGCTCGTTATAATGCGGAAGTTTTCTTCGTTCGCTTATCAGACCGACATCGTGCTCTGCATTCAGCAATACGGCTGAGCGCAGTTCTCCGACCAGCGTGTTATCGGAACTGTGGTATGTGATAATAACCTGCCGTTCATCGTGCCGTGAATAAACCTCGTTGTGGAGCGATATTTTCAGTTTCTCAGGAAACATTCCGTTTTCCCTTTTGAACAGGATAAGAAATGTGTTGTCATCGGTCCGGCAGCATATTTCATGCTTAGCGCATACACGTTTTATTGCTGACGCTGTTTCTGCGATTATATCGCTGCGGTGGTTTTCGCCAAACAGGTATTCTCCGCCGTCCGGGAAACTAAGCCTTACCGCCTGAATGCAGAAGTTATGCCCGGCTTCCTCCACAATGCTTTCAAATTCACGAAGATTGTAGAACCCCGTCAGCGAATCATACAGTGCGAATTGCCGCTGGCATTGCGTGAGATAGTGGATATCATTCTTCATTCGCAGAAATTCCAGCGTATCCGCAACAGTCTTGTTCCAGTCGCGGAAGCTGAAATCATAGCTCGCCGGGCGGTTGTATTCCAGCACCGTATACCCGTAAAGCCTTGTCTGAAAGCACACGGGATTCACATAGAAAATCGCAGGGGAATCGTGCTCCGTAATGAACGGCACGGGAGTTTCGCCACTGCTGAACTTTATCGGAGGTTCTGAATACTCGTTACCTATCGCACAGCACAGGAACTCACCACCGTTGAAACGTTCACTGTTCCATGCGCTGTCAAGGCACAGAAACAGCCTGTCAGCGCCGTGCAGCAGGTAGAAAAACTCGCTTACCGCTCCGGTGTATTCCTCAAGAGTACGCGATGTGGTGAGCCTGCCGGAAAACTGTGCCACGGTGCTCATAATGGTGTGATACTGGTCTATCTTTTCCGCAACAAGCTCATCTAAAAGATGCAAACAGCAGACGCCGCAGGAGCAGGTGTTTCCGCTTACGAACCTGTCGGAATTGTCTTGAATAGGACTGCCGCCGAGAATAGCATCCACAGCGTCCCGTCCCATTTTACGGCGGTTTCTGCGGTAAGTCGTCAGCAGCGGATAGTGATATATCCTTCCTGCGGTATGGTCGCCGCCGGTCAGGTCGTAGCCCGTTACTGTCAGCTCACCGGGAATATCCACTCCTGCCTCCGAAAGAACATCACACAGCCCGAACGCCATGAAATCGTTGGTGCATATCACCGCCTGAGGTCGCGGAATTTCACCGCTGAGATACCGCCGGGCAAGTTCCTCGCCTGAATCGTTCCAGAAGTTCCCGTAATACACTCTGATATTATCAAAGCTTATTCCGTGCTTTACGAATGCGCGCTTGCAGCCGTTCAGACGCTTTTGCGAAGAGGCGTTGTCCCTGCTTCCCGTCAGTATGTCGATGTCCGTGAAACCGTGAACCGTTATCAGATGTTCCGTCATTTTCTCCAGGTCGGTTTCATCGTCGGAATAAACGCTCTTAAATCCATCCAACTCCCCGTCAATAACAATGGCGGGGATTTTTGCAGCTCTTATTTTATCGATTGTATCGTTGATTATTTTTATATCCCGGAATGCCTCGGCTGTGACAATAACGCCGTCAAATAAATCCGGCTCAATCAGAGAGTAAATTATGTTCTCATAATTCAGCAGATTATCGTCCTGCCAGTGGTTGTATATGTTTGAGTAAACCACAACATCGGTGTCTTTCCGGAATGCGGCTTCGGATATTCCGTATAATATATCGCGCTGTTCGGATGCGTCGGCTCTTGCGGTAATGACCGCTATTCTTCTGCGCATAATATCACCCCGTTTACAGTATAGCTTAATTCCGTACTAAAGTCAAGAGCAAAAGTGCATATTATGACTAAAAGGTGGATTAAATGAATATATGCTGTTGAATTTCTGCATTGCAATGTGTATAATAAAATTAAAGCAATACCGTGCAAAGATTGTGCGTGTATTGTGCAATATGACGAAAAAATGTAAGCAAGACACGTACAAAATCCAATAAATGGTTTTTGCGCGGTGTTGCCAAAAAAACAATGAGGTGATGCTAATGAAAATAAGCGAAAATTGCTACAAGCTGGAAAATACGGCTAATCCAATTTCGCCGAATGTATTCTGCGCCGACCCGACAGGCGTTGAGTACAACGGCAGACTTTATATTTACGGCACTAACGACCATCAGGAATACGAGGCAGTCGGCGATGACGGAAAGAACGGCTATGCTCACATAAAATCCATCGTTATGCTGTCAACTGACGATATGGTGAACTGGGAATACCATGGCTTCATAGACGTCGCAAAAATAGCACCTTGGATAGTGAATTCATGGGCGCCGTCCATAACTTCCAGAGTTGAGGCGGACGGAAAAACTCATTTTTACCTTTACTTTTCGAACAGCGGCTGCGGTGTAGGAGTGCTTACGGCGGAACACCCTCTCGGACCGTGGAGCGACCCTCTCGGAAAGCCGCTAATCTATCAGAATATGCCGGGGCTTGAAAACTGTCCTGCGCCCTTTGACCCGGGAGTATGCATCGACGAAAACGGCACAGGCTGGCTTACTTTTGGCGGCGGAAATGCTGCAGACGGCGGTGTTGTACATACCAATGTGCCTAAGGTAGCACGTCTGGGTGCGGATATGCTTTCGTTTGACAGCGAGTTCGTTTCTATTGACGCCCCGTATTTCTTGGAGGCAAGCGAGCTGAATTACATCGACGGCACCTATTATTACACCTACTGCAACGACTGGCAGAACCGCAGCAAGTGGGACCGCAAGGACATTCCTGAGCCGCCTACATGCAGTATGGCATACATGACCACAAAAACTCCCCTTGACGCAGACAGCTGGGAATACAGGGGTGCATATTTCTACAATTCCGGTCAGAATGCCAACGGCGAATCCGGAATGCGCTGGGGCAACAATCACACGCATTTCTGCGAGTTTAAGGGAACGAACTACATTGTCCACCACACGCTCCTTCTTGAAGAACTGACAGGCGGCACAGCAGGTTACCGCAGCATTATGGTTGATTATCTCCCGATGAATGCGGCTGACGGAGAGATCCCGATAACAGCCGCAACGCGTCAGGGCGTATCTCAGATAAAGCTTCTTGACCCCTACGCTGAAAACAGCGGCGCAGTTATGTTTACGTCTGCCGATATAGGGTACACAGATGGTAACGACCCTGCCGCAAAGAGCAAGGCAAACGGCTCATGGATCTATGTAAGAGGTGCGGATTTCGGTTATGGTGCTTCCGCTTTCACCGCTGATGTTAAAGGCAAGGGCAGAATCGAGGTTCGCCTTGACAGCATTTCCGGCAAGGCAGTATCTTACATTGAATTTGACAACGCTGATTATGCTAAGGTTCGTTCTACTGAATTCAGTAAGTTTGACGGCAGAAATCACAATATCTATCTGGTATTTTCCGGTGCGGATATTGAACTGAGATCGTGGCAGTTCACAAAGGGCAACGAGGAACTCCGTCCCGAGGAGAACATCTCAGATACCGAGATAAAGTACGAAACTCTTATACTTACCGGTCAGGCTGCAAATCCCGGTCCAAGTCCGTCGGCATATCTCGAAATGACCGGTGACGGTGAGTATTCCGTGAAGTCCACCTCATTTGAAAAAGAGAGCGAGTTGCTTAACTTCGGTTTCATCAACGTTGACCCGGACGCAAAATACAAAGTGCTTGTCAAGTCCGTAGGTCTTGAAACGGAAAACGGTATCGTTGAAGTCCCTGTAAACGCAGAGCTTGACCCGACAAGCAGCTCCGCAAATGGACTTGCTAACGGCTGGATGGGCGCTGAGATAGGTTCCGTGGTTTACGGCACCAAGGAATGCGGAATAGTTGCCGCAAAAACCACTGTCGATTGGATAGGCTACCGTTTTGCGCTCATAAAAAACGGTGAGGAAATTCCCTTTACATCAATAACCTACAATCTTGAAATAAGTGGGCTTATCCTTGATTAAGGTGAGAAAATCATAATTTGGGAGGATCTTCAATGAACCGTGTTTCTGCTATTAAAATTATAGGAAGCATAGGATTGGGTATTTCAATGTTATTGAACGGATGTACCACAAATAGTATTACTGATGACAATGTGTCCGGAAACGACCTTACCGCAACGGAGGTTATCCGGCTCATGGGCAACGGAATAAACCTCGGCAACACGCTGGAGGCATACAATCACAAAAGCTATGTGGAGTTAGGGGTAGATCCCACTTCCTTTGAAACGCTATGGGGACAGCCTGTCACCACAAGGGATATGATAGACGATATGAAAGCTATGGGCTTCGATACTCTCCGCATTCCTGTGGCATGGACCAATGGCATAAATTACGAGAGCGGAGATTACACCATTGACGAGCGGCTCATGAACCGTGTCGATGAGGTAGTCAATTATGCTCTTGACGCTGATATGTATGTTATACTGAATGAACACTGGGACGGAAGCTGGTGGGGAATGTTCGGCTCCGCCGACGAGGCAGTTCGTGAAAAAGGAATGGCACTTTATAAGTCCATGTGGACGCAGATAAGCGAGCATTTTTCCGATTATTCCTACAAGCTGATATTTGAATCTGCAAATGAGGAACTTTGTCACAGACTCAACGATAGCGACGTCACCGGAACAGACGGAGTTCTCAGCGAGGACGAATGCTACGAAACAACGAACAGAATTAACAGCGAATTTGTTAAGCTGGTACGTTCGACCGGCGGCAAAAATGCAGACAGATTCCTGCTTATCGCAGGGTACAACACCGACTTCAGAAAAACATGCGATGACAGATACCAAATGCCGGAGGACACTGCAAAGGACAAGCTTCTGCTTTCAGTACATTATTACACGCCGTGGGACTATTGCAGTGACGGCAATGCAAAACGGTGGGGAACTCCCGGCGATTACGAGGAGCAGAATTCCCTTTTTCAGATGCTGACTAAATTCACAGACCGGGGATACGGCGTGGTTATAGGCGAATATGCCGTTATGGGTGCGGCGAATAAACCCAATAGGGATAAGTTTTACGCCAATCTTCTGGATAACTGCGACCTGTATAATTACTGCCCCGTCCTCTGGGACTGCAGCGATTTTTACGAAAGGGCGCTCAGAAAAACTACCGATGAAAACATAGCAAGGATGTACAGCGACAGACGCGCTTCGAACGAAGAAGGCAAGGATTATTCCGAGATCCAGTCTGCCGCAAGGGAGAGAATGGACAAGTCAACAAAGGCGGCTGAAGACGAATTTATGGCGGGCGTATCCATTCCGGCTTCTGATGATACCGCAGTGGCATGGATAATGTACCAGAGTCTTGATTCTTCAGTTCAGTACTGTGTCGGCAACAAGTACGACCCGACGGAAATGACCTTGGGTATCGTTGCAAACAATGCTGTGATAACCGGTGAGGGAACCTACACCGTCAGTCTGGATTTCTCGAATTGCGGTATTCCAAAGGGAGTGCTTTTCTCGGCTCTCGGGATTTACAACGGCGAGAAGTTCTTCCCTGGCTATACTATCTCTATTGATGAGATTAAGGTAAACGGCGAAGTCCGTGAGCTATCCGGCAAGGAATATACCTGTTCCGACGACGGTAACTGCACGAGAGTAAACCTCTATAACCAGTGGGTAACATCTATCCCCGATGACAGCAGATGTGCCGATGGCGACAAATCCGGTCTGTCTGCGACTGTTCTTTCCGTCAAAGACAATGAGATACTTTCGACGCTGGAAATAACATTCACTTATTCAGCGCCATAAATCAGATTACCTGTGATATTCAAAATCAAAACCGACGGATTCCACCAGCACAGTGATCCGTCGGTTTATGTGTAAAGGCATTGGAGGAACCATTATGAATTATACAAAATCAGTTGAAAAATGGGGCGTTTTCGAGTTTAGCTCCGAGGGAACCACCGCTGGCAACCCATTTCTGGAACGCAGTATCACTGCGCTATTTGAAAGCGATTCCGAGCGCAAAACCGTAAATGGTTTTTACGATGGGAACGGAATATACAAAGTAAGATTCATGCCATCGTTTGAGGAAGAATACCATTTTACGGTCTGCGGGAATTTTTCTGACAGTAAATACGAAGGAACTTTTTCTGTCACGCCGCCGTCGGAAAATAATCACGGCTGCGTAAAGGTACATAACAAATATCATTTTCAATATTCCGACGGAACACCTTATTATCCTGTCGGCACGACCTGTTATGTATGGAATCTGCAAAGCGATGACCTTATCGCACAAACTCTTGAAACTCTGAGAAATTCCCCGTTCAACAAGATACGTTTCTGCGTATTTCCTAAAAGCTACTGCTACAATTCACGTGAGCCGCGCTCCTATCCATACGAGGGTACTCCGGTTGACGGAAGTGCTATCACAGAGGACAATGTGTGGGGCTACACTCCGGATTCCAAGGGCAACAACTGGGATTTCGAGAGGTTTAACCCCAAGCATTTTCAGCATATTGAATACTGTATCACCGAGCTTCAAAAGCTGGGTATTGAGGCAGATATTATCCTCTTTCACCCGTATGACCGCTGGGGCTTTTCAACAATGACACCGGAGCAAAACGAACTTTATCTGAAATACACAGCGGCAAGGTTTTCGGCTTTCAGAAATGTATGGTGGGCATTTGCTAATGAATATGACCTGATAAAAAACAAGAGCATTGAGGACTGGGAACGATATGCGCAGATAATCGTAGAAAGCGACCCGTATGATCACCTGCGATCAATACATAACGGTAATCAGTTTTACGATCATACAAAGTCATGGATAACGCACTGCAGCATTCAGCGTTCTCCGGAGGGAACATCCGAGTGGAGAAAAAGCTATGGCAAACCGATAGTAATTGACGAAATGCTATACGAGGGAAATATCCAGTATGCGTGGGGCAATATTTCGCCGCAAGAGCTTATTCGGAGGTTCTGGGAAGCACTTTGCCGCGGCGGCTACGGTGGTCATGGCGAAACCTACATAGACGATAAGGCGGTATGGTGGTCTCATGGCGGAGAGCTTAAAGGTGACAGCCCGGAACGAATAGCTTTTATGCGAAAAATACTTGAGGAAGCTCCGGACGGCGGATTGCGACCCAAAAACATGGAATGGGACGAGTTATGTGTGGTTCCGGAAGATGAAAATCTAGCTGATGAAACCGGTTATCACCTGTTTTATCACGGGATTTCGCGTCCGGGATTCAGATATTATCATATTGACGATAATAATATATACACCGTCGACATTATAGACACATGGAACATGACGGTTGAGAATGTCGGAAGTTTTAAGGGACGTTTCAGAATTGATTTGCCCACAAGAGAGTATCTTGCGGTTAGAATTAAGAAAGCTGAGGATGGGATAGAATAATATTCGCCCAGAGAGGTGACCTATTATTCTACAATTCTAGCGTATTCAGACTTGGGTAAAGCTGTAGCTTGCAGACGGGACATAAATTTAAGCCCACTCGGTGAACTTCAGTATGAAAACGATCTGTACGCCGACAGCATATATCAAAGGCTGATTGACGGGCTTCGAAACAGTGAATGCGAATATGGACATACCACCTAAAAAAGTGGACATATCTACATACCAATCGTTAAAAGGTTTAGCCTGAAAAAATCAAACTGGCTCTGCGGTGACAGTTTTTTTGTCACCGCAGAGCCTTCTTTCGTTAAATTGTATCGATAAATCCCATTAAATAAAGACTTTCGGATAAAGAAAACGGACACCAATCACGATACGCAGTGTATCAAAATTGGTGTCCTGTTTTGGTGTAGGTGACGGGACTTGAACCCACACGACTTATGCGTCACTAGCACCTGAAGCTAGCGCTCTCTGTCTGCGGAACAAGTTCCGCTTCCACGAAATCGAAGATTTCGTGCTGTGGAACAAGTTCCGCTACCACCAAATCAAAGATTTGGTGCAATTCCGCCACTGCTGTTTTAAAATGTATCAGCAATAAAAAAACAAGCCGTATTTCTACGACTTGTTTTGGTGCAGGTGACGGGACTTGAACCCACACGACTATGCGTCACTAGCACCTGAAGCTAGCGCTTGTCAAACTGCGGAACAAGTTCCGCTTCCACCAAATCAAAAATTTGGTGCAATTCCGCCACTGCTGTTTTAAAATGTATCAGAAATAAAAAAACAAGCCGTATTTCTACGACTTGTCTTGGTGCAGGTGACGGGACTTGAACCCACACGACCTTGCGATCACTAGCACCTGAAGCTAGCGCTCTCTGTCTGCGGAAACGCCAAGCATTTCCGCTTCCACCAAATCAAAGATTTGGTGCAATTCCGCCATTGCTGTTTTGAAATGTTTCAGCAATAAAAAAACAAGCCGTATTTCTACGACTTGTCTTGGTGCAGGTGACGGGACTT
>OMAW01000554.1_pt1 | contig 19028 bp, 15 predicted proteins | sample 1644731 | NCBI WGS metagenome assembly OMAW01 (sample SAMEA103958133, study PRJEB25191) | human gut metagenome | biome: human-associated habitat [ENVO:00009003]; feature: intestine environment [ENVO:2100002]; material: feces | place: Germany | collected 2013/2015 | reverse complement strand
CCGCCGTGTCGGTTTACACCGACTTGATTTATGTTATACTATAATCATAAATCGCCAAATCACCGAAAAAATAATCTGACTTCTGCTCGAAAGGATAAATATGGGATTTCTTATTATTGATGGCAACAGCATATTAAACCGTGCATTCTACGGTATCCGTGTGCTGACAAATTCAAGAGGTGTTGCCACAAATGCCGTAACAGGTTTTATGAACACTCTGCTTATGCTTGAAAAGGATGTAAATCCGGATATGATAGCGGTAGCTTTCGACCTTAAAGCGCCGACATTCCGCCATAAGATGTACGACGGCTATAAGGCAAACCGCAAGGGTATGCCCGAAGACCTTGCTCAACAGCTCCCCTATATGAAAAAGATAATCACCGCAATGGGAATAACCATTATCGAAAAAGAGGGCTTTGAAGCCGATGATATAATCGGAACTGTTTCAGCCGCCTGTGCGGATAAGAAGATACCCTGTACAGTGTCAACCGGCGACCGTGACTCGTTCCAGCTTGTAAATGATTACGTTACCGTAAGACTTGCCAAGACAAAAGGCGACATTTACTACACGCCCGATGTTATTATGGAAGAGTACGGTGTGACTCCGAAACAGATGATAGAAGTAAAGGCGCTTATGGGCGATTCGAGCGACAATATTCCGGGTGTTCCCGGCATAGGTGAAAAGACCGCTCTTTCACTTATAAAGGAATTTGCAAGCGTGGACGGAGTTTATGAAAACATTGATTCAACGCTTATCACAAAGGGTGTACGCACAAAGCTCGAAAACGGCAAGGAAAGCTGTTATATGAGCAGACAGCTTGCCGAAATATGCCTTACCGCACCTATTGATACCGAGCTTTCGCATTATGTTCCTAAAGAACGTGACGATGCCGAGCTTGCAAGATTGCTGTCGGAGCTTGAAATGTACAAGATGCTCCAGAAGCTGAAGCTGCACCCGACTTCCGCTCCGGCAGGCTCAAAGGAGGCTTTGGAAGAATCCGCCGCAAAGAAGATACCCGCAATGCCTGCAGGCGATATAGTTCTGACGCAGGAGGGAAGCGTATACGCAGGCGCAGTAGGCGCTCCGGTAAAATTGTCCGACGGGGAGCTTAAAGCCTATGCCGACAGCGACAGCACGAAGTACACCTTTGATATAAAGGAAACGCTGACCGTTACCGGCTGTGAAAGGCTTAAGAACAACCGTTTTGATACAACGCTTGCGGCTTACCTTGTCGACCCCGATTCAAACGATTACAGCCTGTCAAGGCTCTGCGCTCAGTACGGAGTTCCGGAGGGAAACAGCATACAGGAAAAGTCGATAACCGTTGCCGCCCTCAACGATATACTTAATTGCAAAATCAGTGAAACAGGCTCTGCGGCAGTCCTTACCGATATAGAGATACCTCTTGCCACTGTGCTTGTAGCTATGGAGCGTGAGGGTGTAAGCATTGACGCAGACGGTATAAAGGCTTTCGGTAAAGAGGTTTGCGAAAAGGCAGAAAAAATCAGCCGTGAGATTTATGAATACGCAGGTTATGAATTCAATATAGGCTCGCCCAAACAGCTCGGAAGCGTGCTTTTTGAAAAACTTGCATTGCCCAGCGCCAAAAAGACAAAAACAGGCTATTCCACAAACGCCGATGTGCTTGAAAGCCTTATGGACAAGCACCCTATAGTTCCGCTGATAACCGAATACCGTGCGCTTACAAAGCTGCAGAACACTTATGTCACGGGACTTCTGAAGGTAGTAGGCGAGGACGGCAGGATTCATTCGACTTTCAAGCAGACAGAAACAAGAACAGGAAGAATTTCAAGCGCCGAGCCGAATATTCAGAATATCCCCGTAAGAACGCCGCTTGGCAGGGAGATGAGAAGATTCTTCACGGCAAAAGACGGCTACCTGCTTGTCGATGCCGACTATTCACAGATCGAACTGCGTGTGCTGGCTCATATTTCGGGCGACGAGATAATGAAGAAAGCGTTCCTTGACGGTGTGGATATTCATACCGTTACCGCATCTCAGGTGTTCAATCAGCCGATAGAGTGGGTAACGCCCGACCTCAGAAGCAAGGCGAAAGCGGTCAACTTCGGCATCGTCTACGGAATAGGCGCATTCTCGCTGTCAAAGGACATCGGTGTTTCAGTGCCGAAAGCAAGCGAATATATCCGCTCCTATCTTTCCAAATATTCCGGCATAGCTCACTATATGGAGCAGACCGTTGCGAAGGCTAAGCGTGACGGCTATGTTGAAACCATGTTCGGCAGAAGAAGATATATCAAAGAGCTTGCCGCAAAGAATAAGAATCTGCAGGCTTTCGGCGAGCGTGTCGCAAAGAACACCCCCATACAGGGTACAGCCGCCGATATAATTAAAATTGCGATGATAAAAGTTTACAACAGACTGAAAGAAAGCGGTCTGGATGCAAGGCTGATACTTCAGGTTCACGATGAACTTATTGTAGAGGCAAAAGAAGATTGCGCAGAAAAGGTAGCCTTACTTTTAAAGGAAGAAATGGAGAATGCCGTAAAACTCACCGTTCCTATGACGGTAGATGTAAATATTGGCAAAACGTGGTATGATACTCATTGAAAATGACTGTTTGACAGATAAAGGCAAAATCACGGCTTTAAATCATCATAATTCATCAATCTGTAGCGACATTGCAGTGATTGAAAAAAAGTGTTTTTCTGTGCCGTGGACAGAGCGAAGCATTGAGTCGCAGGTGTTCACTGAAGGTTCGATTAATGCCGTTATTCGTGATGATAAAGCCGAAAACAAGCCGGTAGGCTTTATCTGCGGTCAGAGCGTATCCGATGAATGCGAGCTGTATCGCATAGCAGTGCTTCCCGAATACAGACATCAGTGCATCGCCACACAATTAATGGAATATTTTATAAATAAATGCAAAAATAACGGCATAAAAAGCATTTTTCTTGAAGTCCGCTGTGATAACGAGCCGGCAAAAAAGCTGTATGAAAAGCACGGCTTTACTCAGGTCGGCAGACGCAGAAACTATTATACAGAGCCGGTTTGCGACGCTTTGATATATAAAGCGGAATTGTAAAACGTCATATTTACGGCAGGAACGGTATTTTTCCGCACCTGCCGTTTTTAATCCGATAATTCTGAACAAACCGCACAACAAAGCCATTTATGACACTTCGGCAACAGCAGGAATATCTCGTCCGAAACCGTACTTTCCCGTTCCTGCCATATTACTGCGTACATTCTCTGATTGCCACAAACCGCACAACAAAGCCATTTATGACACTTCGGTAACAGCAGGAATATCTCGTCCGAAACCGCACTTTCCCGTTCCTGCCGTGTTACTGCGTACATTCTCTGATTGCCACAAACCGCATAACAAAGCCATTTGTGACACTTCGGCAACAGCAGGAAAACCTCGTCCGAAACCGTATATTCCCGTTCCTGCCGTATTACTGCGTACATTCTCCGATTGCCACAAACCGCATAACAAAGCCATTTATGGCACTTCAGCAACAGCAGGAATATCTCGTCCGAAACCGTACATTCCCGTTCCTGCTGTGTTACTGCGTACATTTTCCGATTACCGCAAACCGCATAACAAAGCCATTTATGACAATTCGGCAACAGCAGGAATATCTCGTTTTCAACCGTAGATTCCTGTTCCTGCCGTATTACTGCGTACATTCTCTGATTGCTACAAACCGCATTGCTATGCGATTCGCAGTGCGTTCAGCCCCGCCGTTTCGCTATCGCACGAAACCCACCGACTATTCCAAAGGCGGAACTTGAAGCGGCTCACAGCCGCAGTTGGAATTTGAAGCGGCACATTGCCGCAAAAACGGCAGGCACATTTTATCCGTGCCTGCCGTCTTATTTTTTCAATATAACGCTGTCAAACCGCATTGTAAAGCCAAATAATCGCTATACACAGCAAACCGCTTCACACGATTTTCTGTTTTACTCTGCTTCTGACAAGTCATATGCCTTAACCGCCGTAAACCGCATTGCTATGCGATTTGCTGTGCGTTCAGCCCCGCCGTTTCATTATCCTGCGGATAGCTCCGACAATGTCAAAGGCGGAACTTGAAGCGGCACTGCCGCCCGCCGTTTCGCTATCCTGCGGATAGCACCGACTGTTCCAAAGGCGGAATTGTCAGCGGCGACCCGCCGCTTAGATCATGCTTTCCTGCCAGCAGTCAGGCGCTGTAAGACCGAGCATCTTAACGATGGTGGGAGCAACGTTTGCCAGACCGTACTTGGTGGGAACGCCGGGAGCGTACTTTGTATCGTCCTTGATAGTGTACATGACTTCCTTATCATAGATGATGAAAGGAACGGGGTTGAGCGAGTGAGCTGTTCTTACCTGAATCTCACCCTTCTTGTTCTTTTCAAGCATCTCGTCTGCGTTGCCGTGATCGGCGGTTACTACGAGCGTAACACCGTACTCATCGCAAACCTTGATAAGTCTTGAAAGGCCGAGGTCAACCGCTTCAACACCGATTATTGTTGAGTCGAGGCTGCCTGTGTGTCCGACCATATCGCCGTTGGGGTAGTTGCAACGGATAAAGTCATACTTCTTGCTCTTTATTACTTCGATAAGATCGTCTGTTATCTCAGCGGACTTCATCCACGGACGCTGATCGAATGAAACGTTGTCGGAGGGTATCTCCTTGTATGTTTCAAGCTCTTCGCTGAACTTATCGCTCTTATTGCCGTTCCAGAAGTAAGTTACATGGCCGTACTTCTGTGTTTCGGATACGGCATATTCGTTAAGACCTGCGGCAACGAGTACCTCTGTGAGAGTGTTTGTAATCTCGGGAGGATTTACAAGGAAGCGTGCAGGAAGCTTTAAGTCGCCGTCATACTGCAGCATACCTGCGAAGCATACGTCGGGCTTTGCGCCTCTGTCAAATGCAGTGAAATCGTCATCATCGAATGCCATTGAAAGCTCGATAGCACGGTCGCCTCTGAAGTTGAAGAGGATAACGCTGTCCTTGTCAACTATCTTACCTACAGGCTCGCCGTTCTCAGCGATTACGAATGCAGGGAGATCCTGGTCGATGATGCCATCGTTTTCCTTACGGTAGGTCTCAACAGCTTCCATAGCTGATGCAAACTGTCTGCCCTCGCCCTTGACGTGAGTCTTCCAGCCAAGCTCAACCATAGGCCAGTCAGCCTGATAACGATCCATAGTAACCTTCATACGTCCGCCGCCGCTTGCTATCTTACCGTCAAAAGCGCCGTCCGCATTAAGTTCCTTGAGGAAGCTCTCAAGCTGTTCAATATATATCGGTGCAGAAGTAGCGGGTACATCTCTTCCGTCGAGCAGAATGTGCACTCTTGCCTTCTTGATGCCCTCGTTCTTGGCTTCTGTCAGCATCTTGAACAGGTGCTTGATATTTGAGTGAACGTTACCGTCTGATAAAAGACCGATGAAGTGCAGGGTGCTGTTGTTAGCCTTGCAGTTGTCAACGAGTTCCTTCCAAGCCTCAGACTGGTACATCTTTCCGCTTTCGATAGATTCGTTAACAAGCTTTGCGCCCTGTGAGTAGATCTGACCGCAGCCGAGTGCGTTGTGACCTACCTCTGAGTTGCCCATATCGTCATCTGTAGGCAGACCTACAGCGTCACCGTGAGCCTTTAACCGAGTGTTGGGGCATTCTCTTAAAAGTCTGTCAAGAGTAGGAGTGTTGGCGAGTGTAACTGCATCGCCAAGACCTGTCTTTGAAAAGCCTACGCCGTCCATAACAACGAGTAAAACGGGTTTTGCCATTTGTTTAGTCGTCCTTTCGTAAATATCCGATTTTTGATTAGCCGTTTACGGCAGCCTTGATGATAGTTGTGAAATCTGCAGCCTTGAGTGAAGCACCGCCGATAAGACCGCCGTCAACGTTTGTCTTTGAGAGCAGTTCTTCAGCGTTCTTTGCGTTCATAGAGCCACCGTACTGGATTGTGATTGTTTCTGCGACATCTGCACCGTAGAGCTTAGCGAGTGTAGCACGGATGAAAGCGCAAACCTCTTCAGCCTGATCTGCTGTAGCTGTCTTGCCTGTACCGATAGCCCAAACGGGTTCGTAAGCGATTATGCACTTCTTGAGGTCATCTGCGGAGATGCCGAAGAAATCAAGCTTTATCTGACGTGCGATAACTTCTTCCGTAATGTTGCATTCACGCTCCCAGAGAAGCTCGCCTACGCATACGATAGGCTTTAAGCCTGCTTCAAGAGCAGCCTTTGTTCTCTTGTTTACTGTTTCGTCTGTTTCAGCAAAGTACTGACGGCGCTCGGAGTGACCGAGTACAACATATTCAACACCCATTTCAGCGAGCATATCAGCTGAAATTTCGCCTGTGAAAGCGCCGCTCTTTTCAAAGTGGCAGTTCTCAGCGCCGATCTTTATGTTTGTGCCTGCTGTTACAGCGAGAGCTGTTTCAAGGTTTGTGAAGGGAACGCAGGCTACGACCTCAACGTCCTTTACATCAGCAACCATAGGCTTTAATTCTTCTAAAAGAGCCTTAGCCTCGGGTCTTGTCTTATTCATCTTCCAGTTACCTGCGATAACTGCTTTTCTTACTGTCTTTTTCATGATACAGTGTTCCTTTCGTTTTTTATTATAAATTGCTTATTACACAACAATAAGGGCGGAGAATATCCGCCCTCAGAAATGTCATCAACTTTATAAATGAAGTTTCATCGGAATATCCCTAACCCCATACCCCTTCCCCTCGGCGAAGGATTGTGTATGCTTGGTTAGCTTTGCGTCATGCAAAGCTCTTGGGCATACACGCCCGGCATCCGTGCCGGGCTGAGAGTGGGGGATTCGCCCCTGCGACCCCATTTAAATCAGATGCTTTATGACAATCTGAGGGCAGAATAATCTGCCCTCGTTATTTTTACTTGTCCTGAATGCAAGCGATACCGGGAAGTACCTTACCTTCGAGGTATTCAAGAGAAGCACCGCCGCCTGTTGAGATGTGGCTCATCTTGTCTGCATAACCGAGGTTGATAGCAGCTGTAGCCGAGTCGCCGCCGCCGATGATCGTTGTAGCGTCTGCCTCTGCAAGAGCTTCGCAGACAGCAACTGTACCCTTCTTTAATACGGGGTTTTCAAATACGCCCATAGGACCGTTCCATACAACTGTCTTAGCTGACTTAGCTGCATCAGCGAACAGAGCCATTGTCTTAGGACCGATGTCAAGACCCATCATATCAGCAGGAATCTTGTCAGCGTCAACAACGCTTACTTCGATCTCAGCGTCGATAGGATCGGGGAATTCCTTTGCAATTGTTGTATCAATGGGGAGAAGGAGCTTCTTGCCGAGCTTTTCAGCCTTTTCAATCATTTCCTTGCAGTAGTCGATCTTCTCGTTGTCAACGAGTGATGTACCTACTTCATAGCCCTTAGCCTTTAAGAATGTGTAAGCCATACCGCCGCCGATGATAAGTGTGTCGCACTTTTCGAGGAGGTTTGATATAACGTTCAGCTTGTCTGCAACCTTAGCACCGCCGAGGATAGCAACGAAAGGTCTTACGGGGTTTTCAACAGCGTTGCCTAAGAACTCGATTTCCTTGTTCATAAGGTAGCCTACTGCTGTTTCCTTAACAAACTTTGTAACGCCTACTGTAGAAGCGTGTGCTCTGTGTGCAGAACCGAAAGCGTCCATTACGAATACATCGTCGTCAACGAGATCTGCAAGCTCCTTAGAGAATGCTTCACCGTTCTTTGTTTCTTCAGCGCCACGGAAACGTGTGTTTTCAAGAACAACTATCTCGCCGTCCTTCATTTCTGCAACTGCCTTCTTTGCGTTTTCGCCTACTACCGTATCGTCCTTAGCGAAAACAACCTTTGTATTAACAAGCTCTGCAAGTCTTTCTGCAGCAGCCTTAAGAGAGAACTTCTCCTCGGGACCGTTCTTCGGCTTGCCGAGATGTGAACAAAGAACTATCTTTGCGCCGTTCTCAACTAACTTATTGATTGTGGGAAGTGCGGCCTGGATTCTGTTGTCGTTTGTGATCTTGCCGTCCTTCATAGGTACGTTGAAGTCTACACGAACAAGGACTTTTCTGCCCTTTACCTGTAAATCTTCTACATTCTTCTTGTTTAATTTGCTCATGGTAATAATCCTTTCGCTTTTACTTTATTTGTATGAGGCTGTCCTCAAGAAATACAAATTCCACGCATATTTTTATACTTCTGCGCTCATATTTTATTTTACCAAAAAAGCGGATAAAATGCAAGTACTTTTTATAAAGAAATCGAATAAAACAGCACGGCGTAAATCCGCAAATTTTTCAGTCCGTCAGCACATTTGAATATATCACTCTTTTTCGGGGCGTTACATTGCACTTTGCGAAAAGATCGCTTACCGTCACAAACGTATATCCCTGCCTTTTAAGCTCCGGTATTATCGTATCGAGCGCCTGTACCGTGCGGAAATTGCCCTCCATATCGTGCAGAAGTATTATCATACCGTTTTGCGCCTGCTTAATTATTCGCTTACTGCGTTCTTCTGCGGATATTTCGTCAAGCCAGTCCTCCGCACCGTTTCCGCAGATAAATGTCAGCGGTATATCGTCATACATACTGTCGCAAAGCGCAATATACGGCGGACGGAAAAATTTCGGGGCGATACCGCCTGTTATCTGCTTTATCTTGTCGTTCGTGTATTCAATTTCAGCCTTTATTTCTTCGCTTGTCTGCTGAGGCATCGCACGGTGTGTTCTGCTGTGGTTGCATATCTCACAGCCGTACTCAAAGCATTCACGGGCTGTTCTTGCGCTTTCCTCGTTTATGTTATCGCCTACAAGGAAAAAGCTGCCCGTAACGTTATGCTTTTTCAGCATTTCAAGCACCTGCGGGGTTGTGACCGTGTTCGGTCCGTCGTCAAATGTAAGCGCTATGTACTTATTCTCCATCTTCTGCTCCTTTTTTTCTTGCAGGATACAACACATCTACAAAGCGGAACAGCGACAGCGAAAATACGATATTCGTCACGCTGTTGCAGAAATAATATCCCATAAAATTAGTTCTTTCGACCGAGCCGTAAAAAACGAAAACGCTCGAAAAGTATATAAGCCCCGTAATAAGATATATCGCAGGACATATCATAGCGGCTTTTCTGCTCATTGTACCTCGCACAAGCTGTATCATAACTATCGAGTCCAGAAGAAGAAATATATCCATAACAAGATACAGCGTTACATTATATTCTCCGCCGGAAACAAAGCCGTTTTCCGATATGAACGACAAGTCATACACAAGGCTCGGCGCTATGCCTATAATGCACATATAGGGGATAAGGGTGAACATTTTTCTGCTTCCCCTGTAATAAAAGACCGCTACAGAAACAGAAAACCACAGATACATTATAAGAGTAGACGGTATAGATGCCGCATACGCTCCGCAGTTTATACAGCCTGCCGATATAATGTGCGGCATATAGTCGATTATCTCAAATACGCCCTGTACCCCGACAAGCAGTGACAGCACAAACAATAACAATGCGTGCGCCAGCAGAAACGTTTCGCTTTTTTCGGTTTGCGTTTTATTGCTCAGCATGAATTACCTCCGTTTCTGCGGACTCAATATCAACAAGACATTTTTTCCGCCATTTGCCGCCCTTATATCTGATAAGACACATTACAGCTGTCAGCACCCAGGTAAGACAGGTCGTTGTCCATACCGCCCACATTCCCACTCCGGGTATATTAACAAGTATTGCCGCAAAGCCTATTCTGCCTACTACCTCGGCAAGTCCGTTCAGGAAGGCAAACCCTACATCTCCCGCACCGTTTAAAAGTCCTCTTGTCGTGTGGATGAAGCCCAGCGGAACATAGAAGCAGGCAGACAGCAAAAGCGCCTTTGCGCCTATATCTATAACCTGTTCTTCGGTAACGAAGAAGCCGACTATATATCTGCTTGTAAAAGCGAATACACCGAGCATCAGCAAACCGAAAGCGGTCGATATAAGCATTGAACGGTGATAGCCTTTTACCACCCTGTCGGGCTTTGCCGCTCCGACATTCTGACCCGCAAAGGTCGAAAGTGCCGTGCCGAGCGAATTGAAGGGCTGTTGTATAAGCTGTTCTACACGCATTGTCGCAGTGTATGCGGCAACTACTATATCTCCGAATGAGTTTGCGGTCTTCTGAAGCGAAATCATCGACACGGAAACAAGCGCATTCTGCAAAGCTATGGGAGTACCCGTTTTCATACAACGTACAAACTGCTCCCTGCGAAGCCTGAGATGCTCTCTTTTCAGCCGGAAATATTCGTTTTTCTTTACCGCAAACAAAATACTTCCGACAGCGGAAACTCCCTGTGCGATAACTGTAGCGAGCGCCGCACCGACTACCCCCATACCGAATACCATTACAAAAAGCAGGTCAAGTCCTACATTCAGTATACTTGCGACAATAAGGAAATACAGCGGAGTTTTTGAATCCCCGAGCGCACGAAGCACCGAGTTTATCCAGTTGTAGCCTGCTACCGCAATCGTTCCTGCACAGGCTGTACGCATATAGTCCGCAGCGTTTGCGAGTATGTTCTGCGGAGTGTCGAGCATCTGCAAAAGAAGATGTGCAAAGGCTACCGAAATAATCGTCAGCCCCAGCCCTACAAAGCCGAGCGCATAAGCTGAGTTTGCGATAAAACGCTTTACATCGTCGTGCCGCCCCGCTCCGAAGCTCTGCGCTATCAGTATTCCCGCACCTGCCGAAAGTCCGTTACACAGCGTGTAAAACAGGAACGTTATCGAGCCTGTCGCACCGACCGCCGCCAGTGCCTCGTGACCGAGATAACGTCCGACTATTACCGAATCGACTATATTATAAAACTGCTGGAACAGATTTCCCGCAAGCAATGGCAGAGTGAACATAAGTATGTGCTTAAGCTCACTTCCCTGCGTCATATTTCTTACATATTTGTTCATATATTCTACCGTACAACATTGTTTCGTTTTGTTCGGGCAAAGCCCATAGATATAGAAATTATAACCCTTTTTTACGGTACTGTCAATAACGCCTCGTGCTTAATATATTGTAACTGTGTACAAATAAGGACGGGGAATACTGTCGGAATGACGAAAAATGTAACGTCGGGAATTGTCGCACCGCCGTGAATATTGACAAACGGTGCGGAATATGACATAATTATCTTGGATAAGTATCCGGTAAACAAAACAGCTGAGATAATCCGAAAGGAAAAGCAAATGAAATTAAGAAAACGGATAATCGCCGGTTTTCTGTCGGCACTGTTCATATTATGTTCCGTGTCGCTTCCGGTTGCGGCGGCGGCTGACCCGTACACCTGGGACGGCACCTCCGTGCTTGCGGCGGACAGAACCTATTACATAAAAAGCAATATAACACTCGGCAAAAGCCTTACTGTACCGGCAGGTACTGTGATGGTACTGCTCAGCGGAACATCCGTTACCGTACCATACGGTATTACCCTTGATATAAAGGGCAGACTTGTTGCGGATAACGGCGCATCGCTTATAATAAACGGCACGCTCAATACCTACGGCGGTTCTGCTCTGGATATTGACGGTACGATGTCTGCAAGCGGAAGATCTGCGGTTTCGCTGTCGGGAGTTACGCTGCTTTCCGATACGGCACAGACGGCATTCGCAGGCACTCTTGATGTGAATTCGGACTTTACCTCTTACGGCGAGATAGGTGTGACAGGCACTGCTCGCTTCAATGCAAAAAGCTATATCGGCGGAAAGCTGGAGATAAGAAACAATGCGCAGGTCATAAACACAGGCGCTATGACGCTCGGAAACGATTGTTCATATACGCTGAAGGGTATGTTCACCAACAGCGGTAGCGGAAGCTGTACGGATAACCGCAGAGCGACAGACGCTTCTGCAATGTCTGTCGAAACTATATCGCTGTATACAACAGACGCACTGACGGGAATTGACGTTTCGTGGGCGCAGGGCGACACGATAGACTGGGCAAAGGTTAAAAGTTCGGGCATCGACTTTGCTATGATACGTTCAAGCCGTGGCAGGATAAGCGATGAGTACCCTATGACGAGCGATACATATTTCCACGAAAACATGAAAGGCGCTATGCAAAACGGCATTCCTGCCGGAGTGTATCACTACTGCTATGCCGAAACGGTCGAAGAAGCGAGAGATGAGGCTAAATTCGTACTCAGCCTTATTTCCGGCTATGAGATAAGCTACCCTGTAGTATTTGATATAGAGGATCAGTGGTATGTAAAGAACGGCTATTCAAAGCAGACCCTCACCGCAATGGCAGAAGCGTTCTGCGAGGAGATTGCAAACGCAGGCTATCTGCCTGTCGTATATTCCTACGCTTCGTTTTTCAACAGCTACCTTGATATGACGGCGCTTTCAAAGTATCCCGTGTGGGTGGCTCACGTTGACACCGACAAGCCTGCATACAGCGGAACATATTTTATGTGGCAGTATTCGTGGGAGGGCAGTATCAGCGGAATCGACGGCGATGTTGATATGGATCACTGCTATGTTGACTTTGATGCGTATACAAGGAAGTTCGGGCTGAATGGGAGGAAGTAAGTTTGCGGTTAGCCTAACAAATAGACGTAAATATAAAAGTATAAAATAGCTTCATTTGAAAAATCAACATGGTTGAATTTTTCTTTTAGATATGCTATACTATATTTGATATTATGGATTTAATTTTAAAGGATTTTTATGAACTATAAAACTGTGAAACCATTTATTAAATGGGCAGGCGGAAAGAGCCAGCTGCTTAATGAAATCCGGGCAAAATATCCCGAAACAATAGATAAATACTGCGAACCCTTTGTTGGCGGCGGTGCGGTACTCCTTGATGTGCTTGCGAACTGCCATCCCAAGGAAGTGTTAATTAACGATATAAACGCTGAACTTATAGGCACTTATAAGCAAATCAGAGATAACATTGATGATGTTGTTGCTTTTCTCGCTGAACTTCAAGAACTGTTTTGGGAAAAAGACGACGCTGCCCGCAAAGAAATGTATATGGCAAAACGGGTGCGGTTTAACCAACTAATATCCGCTAATTCAACGGGTGTTGAAACAGCTGTCCTCTTTATTTTCCTAAATAAGACTTGTTTTAACGGGCTTTATAGAGTTAATGGAAAAGGTGCTTTCAATGTTCCGATAGGTTCATATAAAAAGCCTCCTATCTGCGATGAAGAAAATCTTCGCAAGATAAGCGGTTTATTAAAAAATGTAACCGTACAATTTGGAGATTATTCCGAGTGTAAGTCTTTCATTGATAGCCAAACTTTTGTATATATTGACCCGCCCTACCGCCCTTTGAATGCAACTTCATCATTTACTTCATACACGGAGAATGGCTTTGGTGACAAGGAACAGATAGAACTTGGGAAATTTGTTGACGAGATTTCAGCAAAGGGAGCAAAGGTCGTTGTAAGCAACTCCGATCCAAAGAACAGCGATGAAAGCGACAGCTTTTTTGATGACCTGTATTCAAGCTATACGATTATGCGTGTTTCTGCAAAGCGTATGATTAACAGCAAGGCTTCGGGTAGAGGAAGTATCAATGAGCTTTTGATTTGTAATTGTTGAGGTGAATCACATGGGAATTCCACAACCTAATTGGACAACTGTTAATTATTCGAAAAAACAAATTGAAAAAGCAGGAAAACAAATAACTGAATTTGATGATAATAGTTATGAATATAACGAAGCTGTTAAAATTGTAAATAATTGGCGTGAAGCTCATGCTTATCCTCTGTATTATATATTTAAATATTTGAAAAAATTTCCTCTAATGATAATTATTGCATAGTAGCTGAACGACTAAAAAGATTAGATTCTATAATCGAAAAAATGAAAAGATTTCCAGGTATGAGTTTATCTAGAATGCAGGATTTAGGGGGATGTAGATTAATTACCAACTCAGTTGAAAAAGTATATGAATATTCAGAAAAATGCAAAAATTCAAGTATTAAGCATGAGTTAAAAAAAGAATTCGATTATATAAAACAGCCTCAAAATAGTGGATATAGAGGTGTGCACTTGATATACAAGTATCATAGTGAAAAAAGTGAATATGATGGTATGCTAATTGAAATACAAATTCGCACCCATCTTCAACACATTTGGGCAACTGCAGTAGAGACGATGGGAATCTATTTAAACCAAAATTTGAAAGCAGGTCAAGGCTCAAAAGATATTAATAGATTCTTTGCCCTAATATCATCTTTATTTGCATATATCGAACAACAGCCTCTGGTCCCCGGTACTCCCAATGATATAGACGAAATAATACATGAGATTGAATCGTTAAATGCCCAATATAATTATTTGGGTTTTTTAGACGCTGTACAAGTGATAACAGATATGCAGGGCTCGAATAAAGATGACGAATCATATTTTCTTCTGTGTTTAGAGCACAAATTAAACAAACTAGTAATATCCAAGTATCAACCAAGTGAAGTTGACGAAGCTAACGAAAAATATCATTCATTAGAATTAAATAGCGACAATAATGTGGTGCTCGTAAGAGCAACTTCTTTTGAAGCGCTAAAAAAAGCGTATCCGAATTATTTAAATATTCATAATTTTATTGAAATAATAAAATATTGTTTACAAAATGATATAAACAACATTTACACTAATCTTAAGGAGTGCTTAATCATGAAACGTAATTTTACAGATTGGTTATCAAAATTTCATAAAAGCATTGCAAACTATGGATATTACATAGATTTTGACAAGGTGTATCATAATGTCAACGATATAAAGGTAGAACTTAACATTCTTAATTCTCTTATTGGTTCAACAGATATAGAGAACGATTTTAAGAATATTATTACCAAGTACCCTGAGACATTGAAGTGTATTCCTATTCTTCTTGCAGTAAGGGCTAACGAGATCTACGCTATTGACGGCGATGGTGAGTTTTCGTATAATTTCAAGAAGGCTAAATACTCTCCGGAACAGTATGCAGTATTTATGCGTAAAACCGGATTGTTTGAACTGCTTGAAAAACACATAATTCATACCCTTGTTGATTATGTTACCGGTGTTGAAACCGGACTGGACTCAAACGGTCGCAAAAATCGTGGCGGTCATCTGATGGAAGATTTGGTCGAGAGTTACATTGTTAAAGCGGGTTTTGAGAAGAACAAGACCTATTTTAAGGAAATGTATATCCACGAGATTACCGAGAAATGGGGCATTGATCTTTCTGCTATTTCAAACAGCGGTAAAATGGAAAAGCGTTTCGATTTTGTTATCAAGACCGATAAAACTATCTACGGAATTGAAACGAATTTCTATGCGAGTGGCGGCTCAAAGCTGAACGAAACCGCTCGCAGCTATAAGCAGATAGCACAGGAGGTTGCTACCATAAACGGCTTTGAATTTGTATGGTTTACCGATGGTTCAGGTTGGACAAGCGCAAGGCACAATCTTGAGGAAACTTTTGACGTTATGGAGCACATTTACTCCATTGATGATTTGGAACATGAGATATTTAATCAGTTGAAATAAGAGGTTTTTGATATGGTAAAAAACGGAAAAGGCGGAGGAAACACAAAAACTGGATTAATTTTTGAAGGTAAAACCGATTTGGGAGCCTTTCTTTCCACGCAAAAAGGATATGAGATTAGAACAATCACTGAGAACGTGAGTTACAATGGAACAAAGCAAAAAGTTTGCGTGAGAACCGTTTTCTTTAACAATGAAAAAGTTGCAGAACTCTACAAGAAAAATGAGATTTATACATCGTTATTGAAGAAACTTAACATCAATTGGGAAATGTACATTTCTAAAAAACTTTTACCAGATGATAGCATATTTGTAATTATAAAAAACACAGTATATATTATCGAATGCAAACACCAACAGGTCGGCGGGTCAGTTGATGAGAAACTCCAAACATGTGACTTTAAAAAGAAAGAATACAAAAAACTATTTTCCAAAGCAAATATAGATGTCGAGTATATCTATTTGCTAGATGATTGGTTCAGAAATCCTAAATACAAAGATGTGTTGGATTATATTCATAGTGTCGGCTGTGACTACTATTTTGAATACATCCCGCTATATCGATTTGGAATGCCAGTTCCTAACGAGAAAGGACAATAATGTCTAAAAAAATCACTAAGTGGCAACCTGATGATTTCGAACTTGAAATGACCACCCACTGGTCGTTCCCCAAGCGAGGAGACTGGGCTACTCACGACGCAAAATGGAGAGGAAACTGGTCGCCGTACATACCGAGAAATATCATTCTTCGATATTCGCAAGAGGGTGATTTAGTCCTCGACCAGTTTGCCGGAGGCGGCACAACGCTTGTTGAAGCAAAGCTACTTAACCGTGATATTATCGGAATTGATATAAACGATGTTGCTCTTGAACGCTGCCGTGAAAAGACGGCTTTCGACTATGAGCCTGCAAAGGGTAAGGTATATATCAATAAGGGAGACGCTCGACATCTTGATAGCATACCCGATGATAGCATAGACCTTATCTGCACACACCCGCCATACGCTGATATAATCAAGTATAGTGACGGTATTGATGGCGATCTATCGCAACTCAAAATCAAGGACTTTCTGGAACAAATGAAGCCTGTTGCTGAAGAAAGTTACCGAGTTTTGAAAAAGGGTAAGTTTTGTGCTATTCTCATGGGCGATACCCGTCAAAAGGGTTGCATGATCCCCATGAGCTTTGATGTCATGAAGATTTTTCAAGACGCAGGTTTTACGCTCAAAGAGCTTATCATCAAGGAACAGCATAACTGTAGAGCAACAGGATATTGGAAAACCAACAGTGTAAAGTACAATTTTCTGCTGATTGCTCATGAATATTTGTTTGTTTTCAGAAAATGACCTTAATAACATCGGCGGCCCGGTAACATTACCGAGCCGCCGCTCTATATTGCTTTATATAACCGCTTAATCTGTGTTTTTGTTTGTCATTTCCGATTCAGGTTCAACCGGCAAAGCAACATTCTTCTGCCAGTATCCGTACTTCTTCCTCTTTACGATAAGGAACATCAGCGACAGCAGGAAAGCGAAAAATTCCGCAACAACATTTGCCATCCATATACCGTCAACACCGAAAATAAGGGGCAGTATAAGGATGCTTGAAACCTGGAATATAAGCGTTCTCATAAACGACACAGCCGCAGAGATAGCGCCGTTTCCGAGTGCGGTGAAGAACGATGACGTGAATATATTGAAGCCTGCAAGCAAAAAGCACAGCGAGAATATCCTGAAAGCGTGACGTGTCTGCTCGTAAAGCTCTGCGTCATAGCCGACAAATATCTTTGCGAGAGGGCTTGCAAGCACCGCCGACAATGCGACAAGCGTAACTCCCGCTATTGCCGCAAAGCAAAGGCTCTTTTTGAGCATATTGTTCAGTTCATAACGGTTCTGCGCTCCGTAGTTGAAGCCTATCACGGGTGCGCATCCGATAGCATATCCGACAAATATCGCTATGAAAATAAACTGCACATACATCATTACGCCAAAGGTCGAAACGCCGTTTTCGCCTATGTATTTCATAAGCTGGAAGTTGTAGATTATACTTACGACCGATGAGGAAATGCTCGACATAAGCTCCGATGAACCGTTCGCACAGGCACGCAGGAGCGGCCTTATCTCAAGCCTTGTCTTAGTAAGACGCAGTATGCTTGAGTTCGGACGGAGAAAGTAGATAAGAGGGAATATTCCGCCGACACATTCGCTGATGCCCGTAGCAAATGCCGCACCTGCAACGCCAAAGTCCATAAGACCTACAAATACAGCGTCAAGTATGATATTCGTACAGCCTGCCATAATAGTTGAAATAAGTCCGAGTTTAGGCTTCTCGGCGGCGATAAAAAAGCTCTGGAATACGTTCTGGAGCATAAAAGCCGTTGTAAATGATATTACTATTCTGCCGTAAAGCACACAGTCGCCCAGCATTTCGGGAGTTGCACCGAAGAACACCGCAACGTTTTCGGTAAAGATAAGACCGAATGTTGTGAGTACCGCACCGAGTATCACCGTCAGCATTATCATCATTGTGAAATAGCGTTTTGCCGTCTTTTCGTCACCCTCGCCGAGCTTCTGAGAAACAAGCGCCGTTCCGCCCGTGCCGACCATAAAACCCACACCGCCGAGTATCATTACAAACGGCATTATAAGATTGATAGATGCAAAAGAGGTCTTGCCGGCAAAATTCGATACGAAAAAGCCGTCAACCACGCCGTATATAGATATAAACACCATCATAGCCACCGACGGCAGTACAAACCTGAAAAGCCGTCCTGCTGTAAAGTGATCCGAAAGTTTTATCTTGCTCATTTTCCCTTTGTTCTCCTTTTGTATCTTTATATTTTTGCCGTCTGACTTTTAAGAAGTACGCTGTACAGCTTCATAAGCGCAGTCATATTCTCACTTTCTTCATCTGTCATATTGCCGAGTGCGGCGCATTCCGCTTCTATCACCTTATCTACCGTCTGTTCGCACAGCTTTGTTCCGCTTTTTGTAAGGCTGATATTCTTTGTGTGCGCACCTGCCGGAGTAAGCGTTATATACCCCTCGCTTTCGAGCTTTTTCAGTGCGGAGTTTACCGTCTGCTTAGGCTGATACAGCACGGTGCAGACATCGCTTTGCGTTATGTTGCCCGGCTCCATACGCAGTGTGTACAGCGTCCAGAAAGCCGCTTCCGAAAACCCGTAGCGCTTTGCTATATTTCTGTAGCAATCATCTATTGATTTCAGTACATTATTATATTCATACAGTTTTTTTCTGTTGTTTTTATTATCCAAGCTGATTCTCCTTGTCGGCAAATGTTTAAGTCCGAAATCGGACTGAGAGATATTATAATCCGATTTCGGACTATTGTCAAGAGTTTTTCTGCAAAAAAATAAAAACTGTGCCTGAAACAGACACAGTTTTGCTTGTAGAAAAAGTCTGTTTTTGAAACAAACTTCTAACTCACTATCCCTATCCCCCTGCCCCCTTTCCCCGGGAAAGGGGGATTTTACTGGGGCTACCGCCCCTAGTCCCTGTCGGGGGCTCCGCCCCTGCGACCC
>OMAW01000553.1_pt1 | contig 19082 bp, 17 predicted proteins | sample 1644731 | NCBI WGS metagenome assembly OMAW01 (sample SAMEA103958133, study PRJEB25191) | human gut metagenome | biome: human-associated habitat [ENVO:00009003]; feature: intestine environment [ENVO:2100002]; material: feces | place: Germany | collected 2013/2015 | reverse complement strand
ACTTCACTCAGCCGAGCCTGCAAATAATTTTGCGCATAAATCTTGACGGGACCTGAATGGGTCGCAGAGAAAAGAATAATTACAAAAGAGGGAGTAAAACATTTTCGGTGTTTCACTCCCTCTTAGTATGTGGTGACAATTTGCATTATGGTCATAAGGGTCAGTCTGGTAAAAAGGTTCTCCCCCCACACAGCATATGAGAAAATCCCATTTATACTTCAATGCTCCCTGTAGCATCTCGTGAAAAAATCGCTTTAATTAGCGCTGCTATAATGCAGGGATATATTCTTGCAGTTTCATTAGAGATTGTCCAAACTTGGTTGTTTTCGTCGGGATCTGCACCGTGGTCTGCCGCATTGCGGACTTGTCCAACGAATTCAATCATCCCTCGATGTTTTTTCGAAATGTGTGCAGATAATGCATCTCGCTTTTGCAGTATCCCATTTCTACCGCTTAAAGAGACTCCTTTTCTTACTGCAAAATCAGCTAAAAAAGATTCAAATGCATTCGCCGCACAAACAACGATAGAACGAACATCCATTGTCCCAGAATGAGTTTTCTGCAATGCCTCAATCAAAGGGGCAAACACATTGGATGTATTAACAAAAGTATACAGATTTTCCCCCCAATACGTACGCAACGAGTTTTCGGTAATGTTTGCCGAGCGAAGCGCAGCTTCAATAATACCTACAGCATCCACATCCTCAACAAAGCTATATAAGTTTGCGCCTTCGCTTTTAAGCGCCTTTGCGTAGGTAGCAATGCTTATAAGCGTATTTTTCACGTCTCTCTCGTTGGAGGTCATCATATGTAGGGTTTTCGTTTGGCGACAAGCAAGCTCAATGGATTTTGTAAAACCGTATCGTGTCTTGAATGTATTATATGGAGCATATTGCTCCAAAATCAAGCGCATAAACACGGCCTTCTGCTCGTCTGATGATGCAGATACAAGCTTCCGGGCCAAAAATGATGGAGACCCATAACAGCCTCGTGAACTATCAAACACAATTAACTGAAGTTCACATGCCATCTGAAGTGCCTTAAGAACCTGATCGTCAGTTGCTATTCCCGTGAACTCTGCGATGAAATCCTTTGCCGCTTCAGAGCCTTTTGCGATGACAGCATCAACAACTGCAACAATATCCTCAGCAGTAGTAAGCACTATGTTATAACTCATACTGCACCTACTTTCTCTGTTATGAATAGCTTAATCATTCAGACAACTCGTAAAGCAGTTGACTAATTTTTTCGCCGAGTCCATCAATATCTGCTGGTGTACAGTTGATATTGATGTTGATGACAATAGAGTTCTTTGCCGAAATTGTTGCAACGGGAAGCGCTTGTTGGGCAACTGGTTCTGAATGCGTTTGCTCAGCAGATATGGTATTTGATGCAACAGATACTCGGGCAGAGCTTGGTTCATCCAGGACAGATAGCTTGCCGTCAACCTCTGACAATACCCCAACACTCTTAAAAATTTCAATCAGTGCTCCAGCTCCTGCGCGAGATTCCTTAGCATCTTTGAGTCCTGAAGAATAAATAATGTGATTAATGAAACTCGAACGATCCATGCCATTACGAATTCGGACAGCAGACAACATCCGGTTTAAAAAATCAACTTCAGCAATAATCTCTTTCCAAATCCGTTCAACTTCATCTGTAATTTTTGAGGTATATGCTCGTCCTAAAGCGCGTCCCGTTTCGGTTGCTGCTTTTTTATTGCCCTCCGTGATCAAACCCACTTGTACCATAAAACCATTGTTCTTGCTTACAATAGTACGAGGCACTCCAGTGGCTTGGGTTATCTCGTCCAATGATAGTGCGGTTCCTTCTTTCGTATTCGCATACGCTTGGAACAGTTTAATCAGCTCCTCATACGATGAGCACGGAAGTTTAAAGGTCTCTGCCATTTTCTATTCCTCCAATTCTTTTATTTGATGATATTTCTGTTGAAACATCAAAGCTACAAGCACCTAAATTATTATTCGCAACCGTATTAGTATTCAAAGCTTTGACGCTAAATTTAATGCAACAATATTGACTATATCGAGTGTCATTAGATTCACGAAAAACTTAGCGTTTCCATGAAGAACAGATTTTGTACATTACACATTTAGCTAAATTGTATTTGCAGAGATTATTTGTTAATTTAGTATTCTCCAAACCTTTTTGCCAACTGCATAAACGACGAGTTTGGCATTACCTGCTTGGACGGGATAAACAGATACCGCCACTGTTTATAGCCGTTGGCTTTGCCCCAGCGAGAGGCGACTTCACAATATTGGATGCCACGCTTTTTCTTCGCAATCACATCCGGGGCATTCAGCTTGTCCTCACCCTTGACCTCTACAAGATAAATGGTGTTCTCGGTTTCTACCACAAAGTCTGGCTCATAGTTATGACCGCGGTTATAGGTGATATTGAACTCCTGCGGAGCAGGGCGGAGCCAATTCTGTACATCATCTGATTCCGTTTCCAGGATCCGTGCCAACAGCAACTCTGGGCGGCTATCAAATTTAGCGGTGCTGAACACGCCTCGTTTGATTCCCTCAAACAGTACGGACTGGATGTTTTCTGTATACGCATCAGAGAACAAGTTTACACGCTGAGAACAGCTATAGGACTGCTGCAGATTATACGTTCTTGTCCCAACCACTTCTTCTTGCAAAAAGCCATTTTCATAGTAGAAGTGCTGGAGCATTTGTTTATAGATTTTATTGCCAATATCCCGCTTGTACATCATAATGATGTTTTGCATTCCGTTTGTGCCATATCGGGTTTCGTAATGGTCGCAGACCTGAGTAATCAGCTTAAACAGCAGTTTGGAACACTTTTCGTAATCGACTTCCGGTTTTTCACGCAGCTGTTCCAGAATGACTTTTTTAGGATTGTATCCTTCAAAGTCAATAGCGTCTCCCTTGATGCGCTGCCGATCCTGCATATCCTCCAGATTCTGAACGAGCAGCTCATTCTTGATCGGCACATGGGTAAAATCTGCTATGTCCAAATCAAAGTCTACGAACACATATTCCTCAACACCGGCATCCGTTACCTTGATACGGGGAATCGGAATAAATTTGTTCACGGCATCTCTGTGCGTTTCCTCGGTTTGGTAGAGCATCCATGCTGCCAGCGGCATTTCATTCTCCTTGAAGGTCTGTCCCAGATCCTTATCCTCAGCGACCTTCTGTTTGACTGTTTCTACAATTTGCTGTGCCTGCACAGGGGTGACCGTATGCGCCGGGGTATGCTGAATGTGCTGTTCAACCTCTGCTTTGATCAAGTCAGCTGCCTTCTTGATCAGTGCATCTGTGGTATCCGTCTTTTCAATTTGAGTATGAGCATACGCTTTTTCCAGCTCGGCATCCGGATTGGTTTCTATTGTCAGCTGAGTATAGACCACTTCTTCGGGCTTGATTTCTTCTGCTTTAATGACATTCCCAGCCTTAAAAATAGAATCACCCTTCTGTGCCTCCGCCAGAATATCATTGAATTTCTCATGGGCAGTCAGCATGACGGCATCCACATCCCGATCACCGGTGCGCTCTCCATAGGGTAGGCGCAAGCCGCGACCGACCATCTGCTCTCGCAGAATTTTGGATGCGGCCGTCCGAAGCGGAACGATGGTATAGAGGTTGTTGACGTCCCAACCTTCTTTGAGCATATTGACATGGATCACGATCTCCACCGGATTTTCCGGATTTTCCACATCCAGAAGCAGACGAGTGTTCGCTTCGGTCTCTGCGCCTTTCTGTTTAGAGTGGACGATGATTGTTTTGTTGCGATATGCGCCACTACGGAATTCGTCTGACTTTACGAATTGCTCCACCCAGGTTGCGTGATCCGTATCCTTGCAAACTACGAGCATAAACGGCTTCACCACAGGCTTACCGTGATTGGCGGCGTAGACTTCCAATTTGCGCTTTGTGCTTTCGTGGCAGGTGATGCCGTCCAGCAGCATCATTTTATCCAGCTGTTCATTACCGAAGTTATAAAAATCTATGTCCGAGCGGGTCACGGCATATGGGGTGCGGGTATAGCCATCCTCGATCGCTTTGGACAGCGGGTACTCATATACCACATTTTTGAACGGCACCTGCTTATTCCCCTTGGTCACCAATGGTGTCGCTGTCAATTCCAATCCCAGCAGCGGATGCAGCTCGTTCAGTGCCTGCGCACCCTTTTCTGCCCGGTAATGGTGCGACTCATCCATAATGAGCACAAGGTCCGGTAAGTCGGACAACGCCTGATAGAACGAGTCCCCAATGAGCTCGTTCACCTTTTTCATATTTGCGCCCTCTTTGTTGAATTTATCGATGTTATACACGAAGATGTGAACATCGGATTCAAACAGGGAGAGCGTTTTTTCACGGTAATCGTCATCCGTAATGATCTGCGGTAGCGTGCTGAAACAGCCAAGCCCCTTGAACACATACTTGGCGCTGTTGTTATCACTGAGATCCTTTTTGAGTTTTTCAAAAATCGTGGTATTGGGAGCGACCACGAAAAAGTTTCTGATATGGTGCTGCGTGTAAAGGTAGGCGATAAAGGCTCCCATCAAGCGAGTCTTGCCGACGCCGGTTGCCAGAGCAAAAGTCAGGGACATAAAGTCACGCTCAAAATCGGAGCAGATCGGATACATAGCGTGGACAGCGCCAGTGCCGCTTTCAGATTCATTCCCTTGCGGAGCTGTACGGCGTTTGTAATTTCCTCCAGAATCTTCAGCGATTGCGACTGCGGCTTGCGGAGGGACATGACGCCGCTGATATAGTCTGTGGTATAGAGCGGAAAATCGTTAGACATCCTCTTCCTCCTCGTCGCAATCATCATACACCGGCGGGTGTACGATATTCAGGTTGTAATCCGCTTTGCCGAACTCGCAGCGTTCCAGCAGCATTTGCGGGATTTTCTTCACTGTGATATTATCGTAGGCCTTGTCCAGTCCGCTGTCAAAAGAGCGGCAAGCGATGATCAGATATTCGCCCTCCTCCATGGTGTCCTTGATGGAGTCCAGATAGGAGCTGTTCAGGTGGCGGGTAGTCGCAAAGAGGTAGCTGTTCTCGTTGCCTACAGACTGTTTCCAGAACAGGTCTCCGTCCGGCTGATAGCGGAATCCCTCGTGCAAAGCCACCGCCGCTGCCAGCATATTGGCATCATAGTCCTCGTTGATGACATATTCATCAAAGGGGTCTTTGTTAATGAGCGTAGGTGCTACCTCATAGAATCGGTATCCTCCGCCTCCTTGCCAGCTCTGCGCCTTGGTAATGCCGCCGGGGTCTTCCCCGGCAATAACCTTATCCATGCGCACTTTGCAATGGGTATAGGCATGATTGCCCATTTCCACGCCAATCCAACGCCGCCCCATTTTTTGTGCGACGGCAGCGGTAGTACCGGAACCGAGGAAGGAATCAAGAACCAAATCGCCGGGATTGGAGGCAATATGGATGATGCGCTGAATAAGCTCTTCGGGTTTAGGAGTGGCAAAAATGTTATCTTTGCCGAAAATCGCCATAATCTCTTTCTTTGACGAATCTGTGTGACCGACTTCTTCACACGGCCACCATGTCCATGGTACTACACCAGGGACTTCAGATAGATAGCGGATTGTACTTGGTTGGGAGTCATTATTCTTTCCAAAATAAATTCTCCCTTGCTCCAACAGCTTTTTGAATTCCGATTCAACAGTACTCCAGCACCGACCTTCAGGAGGATAATGAATATTCCCTTTCGGATCTGTTATCGGATACATTTGGTTTGGCCGATATCCCTGTGCAGTCATAGGAACGCCTCTCCAGCGTCCTTTTGGGTCGTTATTGGGGTTCTTATATACTTTGGCTTGCTCCTCTGACATAGGGACAAGATTTCTGCTTTCCTTAAAACGAGCAGGATTTTTCGCGTAAACAATAATATACTCGTGCGCAGCGCCGATAGCTTCTCGATTTTCACGGGAATATCGTTTTTGCCATACATTCTGTGCAACAAAATTATGCCGACCAAATAGTTCGTCGCACAAAACCCGCATATATGCCTGTTCGGAATCGTCAATACTGATCCACAGGCTACCAACAGTACCATCAAGAAGATTCCAGAGGATTTCGAGGCGTGGACGCATCAGATTGAGCCAAATACTATGCTCCAGATTATCATCATAATGCTCAAATGCCGAGCCGGTATTGTACGGAGGATCGATATAGATACACTTTACTTGCCCGGCGAATTTGCTCTCCAGCGCTTTCAACGCCAACAGATTATCCCCATGGATCAGCATATTCTGCGTCTCCGGGTCGGCGGCAGTGTTGGAAAGCTCCGTATTTTCAATCAGTAAACGAGGCTCGACCCGAATCGGCTCGTCTTTGCCATACCACGTCAGCTCCAATTTATTAGCCATTGGTTGGCCACCCCTCTTTCATGGCAAGTGCCTCGAGTTGTTCCCCCAAATTATATCGTATATCGTTTTCTGTTACCTGATCAAAAGGGCGAATAACCGTTCTTGGTAGCGCCTTGATTGCGGCAAGAATCTCCGGGTGTTTTGCGTTATTCTGCATAATTTGCAGTTGCGCAGAACTGCGGTCAAATGGGGATTTCTGAAGCTCGTTCCATGTATCCAGAATATCCTTTTCCAAATCCGTAATATATTGTTTCTGCCGCAAATAGGCAATCAATAAACTGTAATCCATCCGTTATCCTCCTCTGTGTCCGTTGCTTGCGAAATCCGTATCAGCAACCAATTGAACTTTTTCAACTGCCGCTATGGTGCTGTTTTCCTCTCGCTCCAAAGCCTCATCCAGCTCGTACATTAGCATACTGGCAAACATTAACTGCCGTGCCGCATTCTCTGCTGTAATGAAATCATTTTCGTGAGCCTTTGGATTTCGCAAGGCAGCCGCTGCTCCGGCAAACATATCCATAAATCCTCGTTGAACATTTTCGCCTGTATCCGTTGAGGTGTCTGCAATCACAAGCTTAGGAGTTTTGGCCGAAAAAACTGTTTGCATAAGAGGGTAGCCATCCAACTGCTTTCCGTCCTTTCCTCTAAGCTCTGGGAAAAGCTTTTTGACTCTGGCATTTATTTCGATAAAGGCACTGCGTGCAGATTCAAAATAATGGCCATCTTGATACAGTGACCGCGCCACCCGAATAATATCCGGGTGAACCAGCTTCCAGTCAATCGCAAAACGGAGTTCCAGTTCCCTGCGCTTCAAGGCATCTAATTGAATCAAAATTGTATTTCCTTCTCCCGTTGCCATTCTTTGCGTTGAGGTGTAAACAAGATTACGGGAAATGATTTTCCACTCATCGCTTTCTTCAAAGTGATTTTCGTAAATGTACTGAATTAGGTCATTATAAAATTGAATATACTCCGGCGTATCGAAGCGAACTGGTGTTTTAATGGCAAAAAGGCTTTTCATCTGCCCAATTAAAGAATCAATTGTAATCATTGCGGGACCCCTTCCGTGCCATGTGAGTTCTAAATATTGGATATAACATTTCCCCCGGTTTCTGTGTACGGCAAGCAACCACCTCGAAAGACTTTGTTTGTAAATATCACTCACACAGTCTTTGATAAGCCTTGCGAACAGTTTGCGCCATCAAGATTCTGCGCTGGCTTAGGAACTCCATGTAGTCCATATTTTCGAAGTTATCCGGCAGAGCGTGTTCCTTGCAGGTTTTGCAATAACCTTCTTTGCCCAGCTTTTGGCGGTAATGAGAGACATAGTCTTGGGGCGCCTTATCTGAAATCTCGATGTTGGTGGCGTAGTCGAGATAGGTAAAGTTTGCGATCTGGTTCCGGTCACGGTCGCTGGTAAAACCAATGCCGGTCAGGTAGTTTTTCGGGAAAATGTGATGCTTGTCGATAGCATTCTTCGTTCCGCTGGAACCCAAGATGAAATACTTGGATACTGGGGTGTTGCTGAACAACATAGGAGTATTCAGCACGATCTGAGCTGCCACATATCCATACCACGCCGGAGAAATAGCCGCAGCGCTGTTCAGCTCGTTAGGTAGGGTCAAACTGAAATAATCGTCTGTGAAGTGTGTTTCGATTACACGGTCAATATAGGCAATGAACTCTGCCGCCGTATGAACATCACGCAGATCTGCAAATTGCTTTTCCACTTCGGACTCCGTGGAGCCAGTGTAGAAATATGTGATGGTGCTCATAAAGAACCACTTGCTGGTGCATTTCTTCAACTGCGCCGCATCCAGTTTGTAGTCGTATTTGGCGTTCAGGTAAAGGACATAACTGAAAACGATAGCGTTGGACGATGCAATCAGCTTGTCGCTGATATATCCGGCCTCTGCCACGATGTTAATGAAACTGTGCCAGTTGTTAAGGTTCATGACCTTGTCCAAAGCGTCCTTGAAAATCTGGAGATTTTCATGCCGGACTTCATCAGAGAACTTTCCGGTCTCAAGATTTTTGCCTCTCAAAAGCATGTAGGCGTATCTCAACCGGGCACGCTTGAAACCAACGCCAACGGCCATGCGAATCAGATGAGAAGGTTCAATTGCCAAAAGTGTGTTGTAAGAGGTGTTGGCGGCTGGTACTCTGGATGTTGCTGCAAACGCATTGATCTTATTGCTGGTTTCATTCTCGTAAACGGAGATAAGAGTCTGAATGAAGTTGTTCTCCGTCAGACTCTGTCCGCCAGAATTGACTCTGACGAAAATATCTGCGACATCTTCTTCGTCTGCCGTGTAACTGATTTCCAGAGTAGGTAGAGAATAATCAGACAAATTCAGAAGCGCATTGATGTTATCTTCGATTCTATCTTCTTCCTCGTCTGTCAGCAAGGGGAGTTCTTTCTTACCGCGGCCTTCGTTGGCTTCCTTGATAAAATGTCGCCGCAGAGAACTGATGGAATTGTCCTCTTTTGCCAGGAACACATCACTGATGCGACTGATCCACTCGGTGTCCTTTTCGTATGCCTGGGACCACACGGCAAATTCGCGAGTCAGCGGATTATAGGAGATTTTTATTTCACGATCTGCGAAATTCTTGTCCTTCACCTTGACCGCATACATAGCCGCAACAAGGGCAGTCAAACGCTGCTGACCGTCAATGACGAGTTCCTTAGGTTCTTCATAGGTTTTTGAGTTATCTCCAATCGCGCTCTTTTTGCTTTCGTAATCCGCCGGAGACTCCCAAAGCATAATGTAGCCAATAGGATACCCTTTGAGCATGGAGTCAAAAAGTTCACGGACTTTATTATCTTTCCAAACAAACGGACGCTGAAGATCAGGTAAACCGATACGACCATTGCGCACATCCTTGACCAAATCTCCTACTTTTACTGGGGATATTCTTGAACAATTCATTTCCCATACGGAACCTCCGAAAACTTCATTTTGCTTGCTGCAATTTCTCTCTAAAAGTCTACCATAAGTGGTGTCCGTTATAGTGGACACTTAGGATTTCAATTTGTATGTTCTATTGCGGTTGCCGCCTTCGGTAATAATGATTTCTTCTTTCACCATTTTTGTAAGCACTGCTCTGGCACGAGGACTGCTGATCTCCAACAGATCCGCAATCGTTTTACAATCCGCTTGAATCTCGTGGGTCAAGTATTCGATGACGGATTGTTTTTGCCTGCTGTAAATTGTGGAATTGCTTGCTTTTATCGCTTGCTTTTTATCGCTTGCCTTTTCAAAGGCGAGCGATAAAATTGTCCGCTCTGGCTCCAGTTGCTCTGTAATCTCCGGAGTTGTCCAATTTTGCTCGCGCCAGACGCGGAAGATATTCGGAATGCCGCTACCAGCACGCTCACCAATATCAATCAGGTTGAACATCTTCAGCATCGTTCCGTTCCGCGGATCAGAAACACCACCGCTTTTTGCGGCATCAATTTCGATGCGGAAGCTGCCCGGATTAGACATCGTAATGCTATTACGCTTTTTGACGATGACCAACCCCTGTCTGCCGTAGTAATCGGCATTCACCAAACAGTTGGCCAGTGCTTCACGCAGAGCCTGATGCACTGGGGTATCATCTATACGAGTACCACCGTCCATCTTGAAGGGCACCTTGATATCCTGGATCAGCTTGTTGTAGACCCGGAAATAGAAGTCGTATACATTGCCGCTCCAGTCGCCGGAGGAAGATATGATACGGTCAGTCCATCGGGTATCAGCGTCATACTGTTCCTGATAGTCCAGAAAGTAAGCGTTAAATTCCCGCACAATATCGTATTCGTTGCCGAACATGAGAAGTCCTGCGGAGGTAGGATGCTTTTTCCCATCAGAGCCGATACCGACAGCACCCAGCTTCAGGAGGAAATCTTCATCCTCCAAGGCTTCCCACACATGGCCGGGGCGGGAGAGGCGCATCCTCTGGCGATAGCTGCGAATGCTCTCTTTGTTGAACACAGTCATGTCCATTTCATTCAGGATGAGCATGTCCTGGGTTTTCACGGAAGCATCCCGCACCATGGCCTGATATTCTTCTTTGGTGCAACGGTAGTCGCCCTCACCGTTGCGGCGGTAGGTGCAGAGCGGATTGCCGTCCACATACACCGGTTTATAGGAGCGTTCCGCGCGGGGAACATTGATGACCACAATGTGGTCGCCATCCACCTCCTGGACAAATACATCCTTGGAGGACAGGACATTCACGCTGGTCTTATTGGGGTTATTGACGATATCCCAGAACTCCTTAATGAGTCTGTCAGGGTCGGGCAGATCTACCGTGTGCAGGGATTTACCCGCCCATTCTTCCACGCCCAGCAGGATAATGCCGCCGTGGGTATTGGCGAAGGCAGAGTAGGTTTCCCAAATGCTTTTGGGCAGACCGCCAAGGGCTTTCTTCGCCTCAATGCGGTTGTTCTCCCGATATTGCTCGATTTTGGAAAAGTCAATCATGATTTTCCTCCTTTACGAGCTCAATGATATCGCAGAAATCACAGTCCAGAACTTCGCAAATCTTCGTTAAGATTTCCGTACTGACATGCTGGTTCTTGCCCAGCTTGGCAAGGGCGGTGGTGGACATACCGGTAGCCAGACGCAGATCCTTCTTTTTCATGTTTTTATCGATTAGGAGCTTCCAGAGCTTATTATAACAAATCGTCATCGTAACACCTCGTGTCAGAGTATATACTAATACAGGTTAATTCTAACACAACAGCCTCAATTTGTCTATTGAAAATCCAGTTTTCAGATCTGAACTCCCATTTTCGAAGTGCAGATTTCAAATCAAGCCAATATGCAAAAGGCCGCAGAAGCGTCCGGGTTCGCTCCTGCGGTTATTTCATTGTTTATGCGGCGCAATTTTTGAGGTCAGCCCATGGTGCCAATTTTGTTGCCGTTCTCGTACATATCCTCGGCGTACTCGACATGGTTGGGGCCTTCACTTCGTATCCAGCCGAAGCCGGGGACATAGACCATATCCGCCAATCCGTTATCGTTGGTTATTGGCTCCGGTGCCGATTCAGACTGCGTAGGATGTACCGGGGTGGGATCTGTCTGCATAGGAGGTGCAGATTTCTGTTCCGCCACGGGTTCATCTTCTATTTCCGGTGCAGGGATGGGCAATTCCTCGGCGGCCCCTTCCGGGGCTGATTCAGCTTCCGGAATTCCCGATTCTTGCTTTTCTACGATTGCTGGCAACACCCGTTCTTCTGTCTCTGGAGGTGTCGGCCGTGGAGTGGTCACGGCGGTCGTTTCGCTCGGCGCGGGTGTTTTCTCGACCTTTTCGGTCTGTGGCCACACAGCGGCACACAGGGCGAGACAGGCGGTGAATGCAGTGGCAATGATGATTCTCTTTTTCATTTTGTTTCCTCCTCTTTGGATGTAAAATGATTGAGTTCTGTGGACAACTCACATTTTGCGGAATAGCTATCAGAATTTCAGAAGAGTATCCAGAACATTTGCCGCCTGCTGAAGTTCACGCTGAGTAGCTTCCTTTGGAATATCCGCCTCCTTTTTTGCCATGCGCGGCAGATAAGGTTCATAGTTCTGTCGGGTTATCGACGGCCGGTAATGTCCCAGCATCTGCGCCAGTTCCTTGGCTTCCATTCCGTTCCGCAGAGATAGAACGGCGCAGGTGTGCCGGAGATCTGTGAATCGAATGTGGTCAAGCCCTGCTTCCTTGATGATCTCATTATGCATCCGGCGCACCATCTGCGGCGAGTAGGGCCTCTGCGTTGCTGGATGCATGAACATCAGCGGACTGTTTGGATTCTTGGCGTGTTCCATGATCAGGAGGTCGACCAACTCCGATGACAAGGTTATTGTTCTCGTTTCCGAGCCATATTCGATCAGTTCCCGCCGTTCTACAGAGCGCTGCTCTGATATGGTCAGCGCCCTGTTTTTTACATTGAGGTCATTCCATTTCAGGGCGATGAGCTCACCCTGCCGCAGGCCAGCCGTTAAGGCCAGCATGAACATGGGGAGATGCCCCAGCCGTTCTGCCGCATCCAGATAATCCTCCATCTCCAGCGGCGTCAGCACATCGGCATTGACCTTTTTTGGCTTGGAGTAGTGGAACGCTCTGGCGGGATTATCGCCAATCAGGCCATCCCGCATGGCTTGGTCCAGGCATTGCTGAAGCAGGCGGTGGATGTGTCGCATGGTTTCTTCCCCCAAGCCAGAGTTGCCGGGTCGATGATTGCCGAAGCGCCGCCGTTCCTCCAGAAATTCTCCGACCATCTCCGATGTCAATTCAGAGAGCGGTATATCTCCCAAGCTGGGGAGAATATGGTTCTTGAATACATAGTTGTGTGCCGCATAGGTAGTCGGCCTGCTCTGATGCTTGTCATAGGTTTCCTGCCAGAAGATGATGTATTCCCGAAGCGTCATATGCCCACCTCCATGCACTGGCGCTGCAGATCCCGGAATGCCACCCACGGGAGTCTGGCCTGTTTCAGGATTTTCTTGTGCAGATAGTAGAACTCGTGGAGTTTATACTCCGCTCCGGTTTTGGGATTGCGGAACACATAGGGCGAGTCAGTTTCCGGTATCTGCTTCAGAAGGCGTTCTGCTTTGGCGTTAAGCGTCAGCAACCGCTGACCCTTGAGGATGTACCTGTAGCGGGCATAAAAATCGGCCCACGACAAGGTGATCAGTTCACATTGCCGCAGGCCGCTTGATAGTCCTGTGTAGATGAGAGGGAGCACGCCGAGCTGCTCTGCTGCGTTCAGGTAACGCTGGAGCTGGCCCAGGCGCAGAGGGGCTGTTTTGTATTCCTCTGCCTTGGGCTCCTGGCAGAGCCGCACCGGGTTGTATGGAATAAACTGTTCCCGTGCTGCTTCGTCCATGCACCGCCGCAGAAGCAGGTGGACGCACCACACACTTCTGGCACTGAGTCCCCGGTTCTGCAGGCTGTCATAGAAATCGGTGATTGTCTGCTCTGTCAGGTCAGAGAGCACCACACTTCCGATGCTGGGGAGGATGTGGCTGTAAATCAGATTGCGGTACCCGTCCCCGGTGTTGCCGTTCCACTTGGGGCGGTTGGCGATGAACCACTGGCCGCACCACTGCCCGACTGTCATGGTATTTTCTTTCTGCATATCGTCGCCTCCTTTTGGCAAACGAACAATATCACAGAAAGCAGGAAATAGCTACTGAAAAGAACGGCATATCTTCAGGAAAATAACTATTCCGAATAACGCCGGTATTATTCGGAATAATATAGTTGATTTTATTCGGAGCAGCGGTTATAATATTCTTGACGAACTGCAATGGAGGTGTTCCAATATGACGATCAAAGAAGCGGCTGCCGCTTGGGGGATTACCGAACGGCGGGTCAATGCGCTTTGCAAAGCCGGACGCATTTCCGGCGCGTATAAGGAGGGCAGGCGGTGGTTTATCCCGGACAGCACTCAAAAGCCGGTGGATAAGCGTGGTCACCGAAGTGTGGTAAAGCCCGCAGTATCATCTGCGCGCAAGCCGTTGCCTATTGGCGTATCTGATTACCGGGACGCCTGCAAAAACTACTACTACGTGGACAAGACCTTGATGATCAAGGAGTTTCTGGACGAGCGCCCCAAAGTATCCCTATTTACCCGCCCCAGACGCTTTGGCAAGACGCTTAACATGGATATGCTCCGCACTTTCTTCGAAAAGACGACCGAGGACACTTCCGTTTACTTCAGAGATAAGAAAATCTGGTCCTGCGGAGAATCCTATCTTGCCCACCACAGAAAGTACCCTGTGATCTTCCTGTCCTTCAAGGATGTTAAATACACCTCTTGGGAAGAAACCTATCAGACGCTCCAAAAGCTGATCGCGCAGGAATTCCGCCGCCACGACGAGTTGGCAGCCAGCTCTGCGCTTAGTGATTACGAAAAAGAGGAGTATTCCCTTCTTGCAACAGAAGCCGCTGATGAAGTGGAATATCAAATGTCCCTGCGGACACTGACGCTGCTCCTCCATAAGCACCACAATGTCGCGCCTATCGTCATCATTGACGAATATGATACTCCCATTCAGCAGGGGCATGTGAGCGGCTTCTACGACACGATCATCGGGTTCATGCGAAACCTGTTCTCCGGTGGTCTGAAGGACAATCCGCATCTGAGTTACGGTTTCCTGACCGGCATTCTGCGTGTTGCCAAGGAAAGTATCTTCAGCGGCCTGAACAACTTGAAGATCAACTCGATTTTAGACGAACGCTACAGTGAATATTTCGGCTTCACTTCAAGCGAAGTACATGAGATGGCGGACTACTATCATGCTTCTGATAAATATCAGGAGCTTTGCGAGTGGTATGATGGTTACCTTTTCGGCAATACCGAGATTTTTAATCCCTGGTCTGTCATTGGATACTTCAATAATAACTGCCGTCCCAAAGCGTTCTGGCAGTCTACCGGAAGCAATGACATCATCCGCGAGGTGCTGGCTTCTGCAACGCCGGATATTATGGAGCGTCTGGAACTGTTGATGAAGGGCGAATCCTTCGTTACGCACATCGACACTGGCGTCATTTATCCGCAGATCCAGAATGATCCGTCCTCTGTTTACAGCTTCCTGCTGGTGGCAGGTTATTTGAAGGCTGTGAGCTGCGACCAGTCTTACGGCGAGGATTATATGTGCGAAGTGGCTCTGCCCAACAAAGAGATTTCTTTCGTCTACAGCAAGGAGATCCTCTCTCAGCTTGAGAATATTATTCCTCGTTCCGTTGCTATTGCTATTCAGGAAGCTATCTACAAGGTAGATAGCGACTCACTGCAAAAAACCTTGGAGAAGTTTCTGCTCCAAACAATAAGTTTCCACGATGCTGCCGACGAAACATTTTACCATGGTCTGATATTGGGTATGTGCGCTGTGATGGACAATAGCTATCGCATTACCTCCAATCGCGAAGCTGGTGATGGACGATTTGATATTCAGATGCTTCCTTTGAATAAGCGGCTGCCTGGTATTCTGATTGAATTAAAGGCCGGGAAAGACCGCTCTGAAACACAGCTTGAAGACCTTGCTAAGGTTGCCTTGCAACAGATTAACGACCGTGCATACAGCGTTGATTTGCAGGCGATGAATGTTACGTCAATTATAAAAATCGGCATTGCATTCTCTGGTAAAAGAACACGCATTGCTGCTGAAAGACAAAACATCGAATAAACATCTTCGCTCAGCAGGCTGGCTATCATCCAAGTCAGCCTGCTGTTTCTTTGTCGTCGGGTTTATTTCCTTGTTTATGCGGCGCAGTTTCTGAGCTGCTCTCTGCGGCAAAAAGCACCCGCTGTTGGAGGTAAACCCGGTCGGAAGCACTTTTAATATACAGAATTCAATCCCACACAAATCCCAAAAGCCGAAAGCGGTGCCTGAAATAAACAGGCCAATAGAGTTCCAAAGAGGAACCGCAGGAGTGCCGGAAAGTGCCAAAGAGGGCGCAAGACCCCTCGCTGAAAGTTCAGACATAGGTTTGGGACCAGGAGACCGTGCGTTCGAGCCGCACTACTCGGACCAAAATTCCTCTGAAGTCAACAATTTCAGAGGAATTTTTCTTATTCTTTGTCTATTGCGGCGCAGGAGGCTGGACAGATTTTCATAAGCAATATAGCCTCGGTTACTATTCTTCTATGTGTACTCTATTAGCTTTGATTGAATGCAGTCTTTTACCGAAATAATCATAATACTTGGTTGTCACACTCTCCCCAAAACAGCATCATGATGGCTTTATTATTGCAAGGCATCTGCAATTGGATAAAAAAGTTGAAAAGGAGTTCATTATAGTCTATAATTGAAAACAAACGAGAATTAGTACTATAATTTTTTTAGGGAGGATATTTTAATGGGAACCAGTGAAAAAATTATGCATTATGCAAACTTCAATATTACATATGGCCCCACTGAAGATCCGATGCTCACTCATTTCGAAGACATAATTTGGCCCGCTTTTCTCTCTGATTTTAAGCGTGGCAAGAAAAATGAACACCCCCTGTTCTATCTTTCAGACATTGCTTTAAAAGAAATTAGCGGAGATATGGTGTTGGTTGGTAATTACATTAAAGATACACAATATGATATAAGAACAACTGTTCAAAATGGCGAACTGGTTTCTACGCCTTCAAGCGTCCCGACAGCGCCTTATTCTCGCTTTATCATATTTCTAAAAAACCATAGAATGATTCTTGTACGTAATGAATCTCAAAGCCCCGACATTCGAAGCTTTCAAGCTACAATTCGTTCATTATTATACAACTATATCAGTAATGAGAATCAAAAGATTAAAGAGAAAGATAAAAAGCTTCCTCATGCATTAGTTAACATCGTAGACATTCCTTTGCCGCAAGACATTGAAGAAACCTTAAAAGATGTTAGTAAGATTAATTGGTTAAAAATTCGATTTTTTCCATTAAATAACGATATTAATCCGATCCCTGTGGCAGAAGATATTGATCGTCAGATGAAAAAGTTAGGAAGTAAGCACGCTCATGTTCAGTTTACTTCTCCTGCATCTAAAGAAGAAGTAAAAGACTTAATTGATCGTTCTTCTGGGTTAGCTGTTTCCACTTTGGAAGTATTAGATGCAAACGGAAATAAATCCAAAATAAAGGAAGAACAATTTACGTCATCTAAAAAAATACTTTTTGGACGAGATATATTACCAGAAGATGATGGTTACATTATTGATCAGGCAAAGAAAGATACTGTTGTCACGGCAACAAGCGAAGATAATAAAGCTCTCTTTGATAAGTTCAAGGGTATGCTAAAAAATCTTATTAGTTAAAGCATGAGGGAGGCGGGTTGATAATGAAGGATAACTATTTTAGTACTATTGAAGAATTTAAGACAACCCTGCCCGCTAAAAAATTAATGGGTTTGGCAATCAAAGAATTATTCCCAAATAAAAACAATTGGTTTGGATTTGTGCTTTCTGCTTTCTTGGGAACAGTGGTTGCTATTATCATCGGCTTCTCAGCAGAAACTGTAGTTCTGCTTGTTGGTGCGCTGAATACATTAATCGGTGTGCAGCTTGGAATATTCGGGTGCATATTTGCGGTTTATTCAATTATTTTAGCATTTTTAAGTGATAGCTATATGAAGAAACTTGCCGAAATTCCTATTACCAATAAAGCAAAAAAGAGTATGTTGACCCAAAGTACAACTTATTATGAATCTGTACTTTTTTTGTATTTTATTAATATCGGGCTTACAGGCATATCACTTATTCTATGCAATTGCTTACCTTCTGATTTTCGCTTAACTACAAACTGGCTTTTTGATTGTTTGTTTGCCACTGCTTTGATGATTTTATATTTCACATTTAGTTTTAGAGTTTTCTATGAAGTTAAGAGTACAATATATAATACTATAGTTCTTTTTCGGGCAAGTATTGCCTATAAATTTATTGATTTTTCTATCGACAAATCTGATGAAAAATAGCGGAGGAATTCTATGATCATCAATAAGGCCATCCTGCATATATTTGATTTCATTTCAGAGGTATGCATTTTCTCGCAAAAGGAAATCGACTTAAGAGAAGATAACATAAATGAGTTTATAAAAAAACATATAAAAAACGTATTGTCTGATTCGAATTCCAAAGAGGGTACTCTTAAAATAAACAGTAGTTTTTTGACCAAACTAAATGAATATAATTATGGGCGCTATGATTTCTGCTCCTTTTCGCAAGCTATAGGCAAGGAACTTTATGCACAAATTAGTCTTTCTGACAAAAAAGAATCAATGGATTTTTTATTTGTCGATTTTACAGAAGACAACCAAGATTTCTTAGGATTGGTTTTTCTTGGATATAAGAGGGCCTACACTCACCAAGTTATGCAATCTGACACAATAGTATATAACACTTTAATACAACATCAAGCTATTCTTCCTTCCACTGCACAAAAGGTGGATTCATTTGCTATTATTCAAAAAAACTCTTGGTATGTACGACTTATAGACAAAAGAAGATATATCGAAGGTCGAGATACATATATTTTGCCTGATGTGATTCTTCAATGTGATTTTCAAAAGTCCAGCAAAGAGATGTTAAAAACAGTAACGCAAATTGTTTCAAAAGTAGCTGAAGGTCACGGTGTAAATTCTGCTGTTGCATTGTCTAAGGCCAAAAACTTTCTCTGTGAAAATGCAGAAGTTTCAACAACCCTATCTCCTACCGACCTTTGTCAACAAATATTTTCCGACTCCGAAGAAATGCAGGACGAATTCCTGTCATTAGTACAAGAAGAACAAATTCCTGACGAAATCAAAATTGAAAAATCATTTGCAATAAAAGCCTCGAAAAGCCACAGAATTAAGACTGACACAGGGATCGAGGTTATTTTTCCTGCGGAATATTTTGAAAATCATGAATTTATCGAATTTGTCAACAATCCTAATGGAACAATATCTATCCAATTAAAAAACATTGGCAAGATAGTTAATAAATAAAATGTTATATTTTTACTCGCACAGATATAACCGAGCTTTTAACAAATAGCAACATCGTATACATCAATATTCCGTCTAAAAAGACCACCGACCCTAATCGCTTAATGTCAGTGTCGGTGGCCTTTTATATTCTATTCAGCCTATTTTACATTCTCGTTTCTGAGAAAGGTAATACAACATCAGTCCGCCCCAGGTCCCGTCAAGATTTATGCGCAAAATTATTTGCAGGCTCGGCTGAGTGAAGT
>OMAW01000543.1_pt1 | contig 19366 bp, 16 predicted proteins | sample 1644731 | NCBI WGS metagenome assembly OMAW01 (sample SAMEA103958133, study PRJEB25191) | human gut metagenome | biome: human-associated habitat [ENVO:00009003]; feature: intestine environment [ENVO:2100002]; material: feces | place: Germany | collected 2013/2015 | reverse complement strand
TAAAGACAACTCTATTTCAAGCGGCAAATGAGTTCTACAGCTTGAATTTGAATAATACAAACAATAGGATTCTCCTTTAAAAAGTCATGAAAAAGATTCATTTACTTCATTACTTATTGTTGTGCTACATGGTTCTTGCGGTAGCTACATCGTGCGGCGATGACGAGGATGACTACGCCCCCGACAATGTAAATGATCCCGAGAAACTAACTGATCCTTTGCCTACTACCGACCAGTTAGGCGTAACACACAACAACACGCTTTATTACCTTTCGTTCTGGAGCAAAGAAGACCATATGATATCCGAGAACATGATAAACCGTTACAAGGAGGCGGTTCCTTATGCTCCGGGAAAGAAGATGGAGGTTGGCGACGCGTTCTTCTTTACCCGGCAGGACATTGACCGGATTCAGTCGGATACCGATTTGCTGGCTGACATCAAGGATATGTTCCATAAGCGGAGCATCGTGATGATGATGGAGGGAGGAACGAACGAGGATTTTAATACCGTCTGCACGTTGCTGGATTGCTATAATCCTTATGCGAAGGAAGATGAGTCTTATTCGGACGAACTGCCGCTGTGGGGATTTTCTGGACCGCTTCCGTCGGCGAGCGGATTCTATTCCAAGCTCAATGCGCTCAGTACTGCTACCGGAGCTGATGGCAAAGAATCTGTACAGACGATTAATGAATACGGGCAGGGATTTCATTGCGACATGACAAGTCAAAGTTTACAAAGAGCCCTGGAACCGAAAGCTCCGTCAAACGGTTCGTCGGATTTGAAAAACTTGATATCTGCCTATATCGTTATCGGTCAAAATAGCTATACCGCACCTCCTGTTCATGGACATGAAGGTAAAGGGACAACCGATAATTTTCAAGTAGAAGCTAAGATATGGACCGCTTATAGCAAAGACCGGAAAGAACATTTTTATTTGGTAAATCTGGGTTTTATAGCCTATGTAGAACCTTCTTTTTATGGAGAATGGCATACCAAGGTCAGTACTCTGAAAATGAAAGGGTATGGCTTTTGCCTGACTGACGTAAATTTGGAATTCGCTCCGGTTCACCCGAATGGTGCCATTATTCATGCACATTCCCCGCAAACTACGGAACGCCAGAGCTCTTATACCAGCAGTGTCTCTTTCGAGTTAGGAGGAAGTGTCAGTGTCACTGGACCAGAGATTTCAGGAGGAATAAGCATTTCCAATAGCCATACGGAAACAATAAATGATATTGAAGTTATCAATAGAACCAATCCGGCCCAAGGAAGCCCACAGCTTAGGTGGTAGTTTAATTTACGCGAACCTTCTTCACATTTTAATATGTTTTGTTACGCGTCGAGTGCTGTCAATGGAGGTGCTAAGGCCGGGATAACCACTTGTAGCTTGTCCACAGATTTTATTATTTCTGTACCTGATGGAGCTGACAACGAATGGAAAGTAAGCATGTATCCAACACTGAAAACATATTTCTTTAGTGACCTTTTTGGATTCCATGATCAATATGAAACGCTATTTGATGATGCGGCAGAAAGCTGGATTGGCATCGAAAAAGTTTTTAACTTGCCGACTGTCGATCTGAAAGATGAATGATTTGTTACGTTGATATTAATAATTTCTAAAGTTATTGGATTATGAGAAAAACATTCTTGGTGATGAGCAGGCTTATCGATTTATTTGTGGATATCTTGCCTATAGATGAGCTTGGGTTTAAACATGTCAAACTTCAATCAGAAGGGAGACCACCGTATAATCCTGCAACATTACTAAAATTGTATTTATATGGTTATAAGCACTCAATAAGATCATCAAGAAAGTTGGAACACTTCCTGTAAAGTAAATGTGGAATTATGGTGGCTATTAGGAGGCTTAATGCCCTCTTTTCGGACAATTGCTTATTTAAAAAAAAATAATGCGGAGGCTTTTAGAAAAGTCTTTAGGCAGTTTGTCCTTATGCTAAAGGATATGGGTCTGATAGAAGGCGAAACCATAGGTATAGATTCTTTCAAGATATTTGCCCAAAATAGTCTCAGAAACAATTATACACAAAAGAAGATAGACAGACATCTTGAATATATAGATAACCGTATTGAAGAATTTGAAGTAGCTTTAGATAAGACTGATAAAGAAGAAGAAAAAGAACTTCTTAAATCTAAGATTAAATTACAACAAGACAGGCGTAAGAAATACGAAACTCTTGATACGGAATTGAAGAATAGTAATGATACTCAAATAAGTCTAACAGACAAAGATTCAAGAGCATTAATGTTAACCAATAATGTATCAGGAGTTGAATATGCGGTTCAAGCAGCCTTTAATAGTAAACACAAATTATTGGTTCACTCTCATATTGGAGCATCAACTGATAAAAGAGAACTATCAACAGCGGCATTGACCGTCCAGGAACTACTACAATTAGATTCGTTCAACACACTTAGCGATGCCGGTTATACTAGCGGCGACCAACTACAAGCCTGTAAATATTCAGGAATATGTACTTATTCATCGCCTATGCCATCAACATCACCTAATTCGAATTCCATACCACTGGTTGAATTTCATTATATAAATGACGGAGATTATTATATCTGCCCTTGTGGAGAACAAATGACAACAACAGGGAAATGGAGAATCCGTCCCAATTATAGATCAAAAGTATATAAAACATCAGTTTGTGTAAATTGCTCAATAAGAGAAAAATGTACTCAAAATCAAAATGGCAGAGTAATAGAAAGAAGTGAATATCAAGATGTAATAGATGAAAATAACGCCAGAGTTATGAATCATCTGTTGCAAGGGCGCGCAGCAGACATTCGTAATGTCGCACAACTTCCGCCTCTTCACCGCCCTGACGGGAACTGCCACAGCCCCCCAAAAACAGTCCAAACAAAAAGACTAAAACAGTTGATCGTTTCATGGTGCTGTTTGTTTAATGGTTAAATTACTGGTCATGCACACAACGGACACTACCGCCCAGCAGATAATGATAACCATAATATTCATTAAACCCTGCAGGTAACCCGGCCGGACTATGAATGTCATTACCGGCACCATGCATTAAGGCCCATCTATTACGATTAACCCTATATGTGGGCGCTGTTTTTCCAGCTCCGATATCAGGATTCCAATATATTCCTGTATGTAATACAGAGGCAGGAGAATGTCGTTGAGGTGATGAATATATCATTGGAGTTTGTGTCCAGATAGCTAAAACGCCTTCTTCATATCCACCATCGGGGGCAGATATGGCTGGAAAAGACTTAGCTATTCCCGCACCGCTTTCTATCAATCGAGTAAATACAACAGGATAAGAGCCTGTTATAGACTGTATCAGATTAATAACCTCCCAAGCCGTAGGGAGTCGCCAGCCATCGGGGCAGGCACGTTGGGGAATACTGCCATAATAAATGGGTCCGACCATAGCTGGTGCCAAAGAATATGAACGAGGACGAGCAGCCATATTAGGACCTCCTTCCCTACTGGCGTCTATCATCCAACAAACACCACCATTACCCATACGGGTAGTCTGATAGTTACTGCCACCGATACGCATAAGTTTCATGGAATTTCCGAAACCACAAGCCGGTTGCTGGCTTACATGCAAACGATATTCCAATTCGTTAGCAGAATTTCCTGTTCGTATGGAAAGGACAGCACTACGCATATTCTGGGTAAAGTTCTTACTGTTTGCCGAAATAGTAACCGTGGCTGGTACTCCCGCTGTACCCGAGGTTTGGCTGAGTGAAATCCATGAAGGTTTTCCGGTTATTTGCCAATTGGTATTCTCTGTAGTTATATTTACGGGTAATGAAGCGACACCTATTTGGATATCACCGTCAAAAGCGAACACCCGTTTGTCCACCGTCAGCCGTTTGTTCCCTCGTACTATTACTTCTTCTTGTACCTCGTTCCACGGCACGATACGGCATTTAAGGGTATGGTTTCCTTTGAAAGCTTCCTCGGGAGTTTGGGCCGGCAACCCGTCCACACTTTCCACTTGTACTTTATATTCATGATTACGCAGAATATCCATCGGCACTCCCGAACCGTAGTCCTTGAAGTCGAGGCGGTAGTAACCGTCTACCGACGGCTTAGAGCCGGTGAGATACGGCTTCACGTGCATAACCAGACAAAGGTCGTCCAGCGCATTCCCGCCCGAGGGGCGGTTCTTGTTGTCCACCTCGCACAGGTAGAACGTCTTTTGTGAGCCGTTGAAAATACCGATATTCCCGGGTGACACATCGCTGTTCAATGAGGTGAATGTACCCCGTGTCTGCCGTGCCCCGACGGGTACGGTGGGAGTATTCACTTGCTTGCCCGTCACATTATAGTTGTCCGGTGCAATGCGTCCTTTTGCCCGGTAATTGTACAGCCGCAGATCGTTGTAATAATAGAAAAAGCCTTTTAGGTCGGATTCAAGAGGATTGATAAGCGTGAACTTAGCTACCGCACGTATCATCGTCACCTCTTGGGGAGCGCCAGAGGGAGAGAAACCTTCGCCCACCGCTTGGTTGGGAAGCTCGCCCCATATGGGTATGCCATTCGTAAAGTCGGGTGCGGCATCCGTTCCGACATCGAATGCCAGGCGGTTCATTACCCCCTCTTTCTGTTCTCCGAATGCAGCAGCAAGGGTATTCACCTGCTCACGGACATTGGCAAGCACCACGAGTGTCTGATGTTCGGGAGCTCCCATCAGCTGTACACGTACGGTTTGTGTGCCGATATCGTATGTACCCTGTGCACGGTAGAAGAATGTACCTTTCTTTATATTCGTAGGATCTGCAGGATCAACCTTGAATGAAAGTACATCTACAGTATTGATTCCATTTTCATCTATAGCACGTGTCAGCGGCGCACGCGTTTCGGAACTTTGCGAGGTGTTCATTTCAGCAGCCTGTTTTGAAGCACCGGTTTTAAAGTTCAGGTAAATAACGGCTGTATGTCCGTTCGCTTGCGGCACCGACTGCTCCGCATCATCACTGCAAGCGGTCGGAAGGAGCGCCGCCATTGCAATCCACAGCACAGCTGAGGCATGTCGCCTCCACAGATATGCCACACGGGTGAAACCGGATAAACCGGAAGTCTGAAATCCTATATTCATTTTTCTTCTTTTTTTAGTAATATATCTATTTTTTATATCAACTTTCTTACAAACTAAATTGCATCGGTCATATACCGTCTTACTTATTTATCGGCGAACAGACGAACGGAAAACCCGTGGTGTTTAACGTCTCTGTAGTTCGCGAACGCAGAGTACGAGTAGAAAGACACGTTCCAAGCATTGCCGAGGAGGCTGGGAAACTCCGTGCTCGACCAATACCGACCATATTCGCCTCGGGCTTCGAGCAAACCACTCGAAATGAACGTTGGGAAGGAGATATAACCGGCAGCCGGAAAAATACGAACGACAGCCTCGGAAGTATGGCTATCCCACCAAGAATCATTATTGATAGTGCTAATGTTTCCTGTAAATGCGCTGCCCAAGTAAACACAATCCACTTTCAATAGGGAAGTAAAGTCATGGTTGGCAAACGAACCCACGCGGGTGTAACGGTAAGCACAAACCATATTATTATCAGTAGCAAGAGGGAAATCGGATAGGGAAGAATCATCGATAGGATTACCGGTACCTTGTTTGAAACGCAGAGCGTAACAAACACCGTTACCCGAAGAGAAATAATCGTTGGCGAAAGTTTTTTTGATGCCACCGAACTCAATAGCCTCGTTGACATTAGAAGTATTAGTAGGGGAATCATATTGGGTATTACCGCTGTAGGAGAAAACGCCCGTCAACTCCCAGCGGGAAGGCAGGTGGTAACCATAACCGGGATGCCCCAGTTTAAAAAAGACATCATCAAAGAGCTTCTTGGCATTTGGATTGTAAGTATCATTATTCTCTCCTGTGAGCACGTACCAATTATAATAACCGGATTGGTCATTGCTATGGCTCGAAGCCCAATGAAGATTAGGGTCAGTCTGGGCTGCAGTGGGAGAAATACCCGGAGGAACGGAAGAAATGAAAGGAGAATTATAGATAGAGCCACCGGCGAGGTTATATTCGGCAACATAATCCAAAGGCGTACCGATCTGCTTAATATTGATTTTAGTATAAAGTCGTCCAGCCCGTATCTACAGATAACCATCCTTGAATCCCTTGCCATTCGTGATGGCCTGCAATTCCTCCGTAACCGGATTGGTGAGAGTGGCGCCAGCCGCCCCACTGTTTTGACTGGGTTTCAGCCATGAATTAGAAACTGAAATTGTTGTTCCGTCGGCATTATAGGCACCGACCTTCCACCCACTGGGGTAATTGGTGCGCACAGAAAATTTGTTCTGTGTGCTTGTGGCATCGTGCTTGCCTTGAAGTGTCATCGCCGTTCGGGTCACTGCCAAGAAATGCCCCGATTCATTGAACGTTATATCTGTGAATGCGTCTATCACGATGGGCACTACTACGATGTTATGGTTGGTAAAGTTGTCCGGGCTGGTTACAGCCTCGTTCAAAGTGGCAAACCCCGGCCCTTTCACTTCCTTGATGGTGAAAATATAGCGGTGGTTGCGCAGAATGGGCATGTATTTACCCTTTTCGTAAGGACTCGTGCCACCGCCCTTGATACCGTCCCATGTATAATCCATTCAGTAGTAGTATTCTCTTCCTTGATAGGCAAGATTTATAACTATACAAGGACGGCTGCCGCCGGAGATAGCCGACTGTTCATTCAAATAATAAGTGATGACATTCGGAGATGCGGTGTTTGCAGTTCCCTCAAGCGGGTGCCCGCCACTGACTGCTGGCTGCGATGTGGCAGGCAGTGTGGGAGTCATGTATCCCGACTGTGAAGCGGTGGTATTGTATGTAGCAAGATCTACCCAAACGCGTCCGTTGCCTACGGAATTGACGAAGTAAACCTTTCCCGCAGCTGTCGTGGCTCCCGAAGTTGTAGGATTGATGATATCCACCTTCGCCAGCATGCGGATAAGCGGTATTTCCTGCGCAATGGCTTTCAGTTCAAAGCCTCCCGCCGGGGCATGCTCGCCGTACATGGGTATGTATGTGCCCGTACCTTCTTGTCCGAACCTACCCACGACTTCCACTTGCTTAAGAGCATCATAGGTGGAACCGGCTGTTATATTTGCCAGTTCTGTTTGGGCATTAGCTATGAGAGCTATACGTTTGTATCTGCCCGCAATAACGGGCACAGAGAAGTATTTCGTATCCGAAGAGCCTGAAAGTGTATGCAACGAGCTGCCCAGAATCTCATATTTCACCTTGACTTTCTCCGTACCGCCTTCATCGGCAAACATCAGTACGGTAATCTCTGTTATCCCTTTCTCGTCTACACCACGAGTATTCGCCGCCCGGAAATCGGGAATCCTGACAGAAAGTGTCACTTCGGCCGTCTCACCTTTGCCGGACACGGGCGGAACAGGAAGAATGAGTTCGTCTTGCCGGCACGAAAGTACGAGCGGCAGTAATAACAGGACCGACAGCAGGTTGCGGAACGGTATGATGATTGAACTACTTGGCATAATATATTGTTTTATGATTTGCATTTCATGATTGACCGGTGCGTTTTTTACACTCCTCCGGGTTTTACATTCTGATTTTCCCAATTCCTGATCGTTATTTTCGCATGACCGTTTGTAAAGGTAATCTCGATAGGAATGGTTACTTCAATATCTTCCTCCATCGGTATGTGGTAGCGGGCAATAAGCCCTGCCAACGAAATCGGGGGCACGATATGGTTTCCCGTGGTGGGATCGATAATTTCCACCATGCCGGGGGTATCGGCCTTGAAACGGGGGATGTCAGTCGTGGCATTAGCATGGCGGTTGGTGACATCATATGCTACGGCAGGCTGGAATGTCTTGTTCCGGCTTACGGACTGGAGACGCCATGTGCCCGAGGTTTCGTCGAACACCGGTCGCAAGGCTGACTCCATGCCCGTGATGTGTACCACAGGCTGCACGCTCACACCATCAAGGTGAAGACTTACACGGATAGTGCCGGGGCTGAAATTGACAGTATGGTCTCCAGTCTCGTGCTCACTGACCGTAAGTGGCGTGACAGCGAAAAGAAGCCGATCAAGCGTGGGGATGGAAGCGGAAGTCTCCGCATGCGGGTGTGAGGCGGAAAGGTTCCTTATGGTTTCTCCTTCGGAAAAGCCGCCGAGCTTGGTCTGTGCATCCGAAGCATTCGCCCAGAGCACGACAGTGTAGTTTCCCTGCGGCAGATACATCTCAACACCCTGCAAACGGTCAAGTTCACTCTTCTCCAGCGTCTGCATATGCTCAATACTGCCATCGGGACGGTACACACACAGCCTCACCCTCTGAACACGCTCTCCGAAAAGGTCAGCGGCAGAGCCGCGAGGCTTGTAGGTAAATCGTAACAGGGTATCCAGAGGGCAGCCCTCCAGGGACTCCCTGATGCACCTCGACAAGACTAAGGTTAAAATACCGGAAAGCATCAGGAAGCGTATAGCTTTATACAATTTCATGCGTAGTATCTTTTAGGTGAATAACTGTGGTTATGACTTTATATGAATATACGTGTTATGATTTAACAGGTTATAGAAATACAGGTCGTGAGGTCAGGGCAAAAGACACCCACGACCTGCTTACATTCCGCCGTGCGAGAGGAACTGGTGAACTAGTAAAATGAGCTAAAAATCTCCTCTACGCAAACGGACTTGTAAAAGAAACAAACAAATACAATATACCTTGATGGTATGACAGTTAGAGATTAGGCTTGACAGGAACGACCGTCCAGGCTTTTACCGTCACCTTCAACCAAACGCTGACAGCACTGGTATTAGGTATTGTGGAAAGGTTGCTCTCGTCAAATGTAAAGTCGGCTTTCGAGATAGTATAAATCTTTCCTTTTTCCAGTTCTACAATATTGCCACTGCCATCTTTGAATCCTCTCACGGTGATAAACTGGTCACCTGTGCCGAAATTCACGCTGCTGCCGGCCTTAGCAGCCAAATTACTCAACTTAAATACGAGCTGGAGTTGCTCGTTCGCGTCAGTACTGTTACCGTTAGGAACAACCTGATATGCCCAACGTTGCCCTGCAGTTGGCGGAATGACTTCCTTTGGGATACCTGTAGCAGCGACGGCAGACTGGTCAAAGAGTTTTCCAGCGTTAGCAGGGGTGTAAAGCCCCTGTCCTTGAGCATAGGCAGCAGGAGTAGCACCATATTGTACTTTCGTTCCCACAACGGTACCGGCCAGGTTGAACTTTTCAAAGAAGTTATTCACATAGATTCCTTCCAGCGTAAAACCATCCACCGCACTGGAGGCCGTAGTCGCCAGACCTTCGATTTCGACACGTGCCACGGCAGGACCGATTTCCACTTCGGCATACTTGTCACCGTCCGTTATTCCAGGGGCATAAGGCAGGGCCGGACTACCGGTAGTCCATGTCTGCAGGGGTTTGTCATCGCCGCTCAACACCACATCCGCAACTGCAGACTGGCTTGTGATTTCCAGTTGTACAGCTTTCAATGCAGCTACGGTTCCACCTGTAGGCAATGAAGTTCCGGCAGGAATATTACCACATACCGTTACAGTGGTAGCCGCCGCGGGTACATCCGTTATTTGGGTACCGGTAGTCAGATTCGCAATCGTGATGGGAGTGGTTGTAGTCGCGTTCACATATTTCAGAATGCTGGTCCCGTCATGGAAGTATACATGCAGATTACTTACCGTAGCAACCGTTCCCGAGGCTACAGGAGGCTCGGTCGATCTCGTCAGCGTCGGCAACTCCAGCTTCATGAATACGCTTCTCGCTTCCCCGTTCTTTACGTCAGGCACTTCGATATCATCGTTACTGCACGCGGTGAATGCTGCAGCCATAGCAACCATTGTAAACACGCTTAACAAACTTTTTTTCATAATCATTGTAATTAAATTGTTAATAAAAAAATAAACACTAATAAAACACTTGTTAATATTTAATTCGTACTTATACTTTTTTTCCTGTTTTGTTCTTTCTACTTTTTACTATTTCCCTTCCGCTATCCTGTCCAGTTCCATACGGAGCCCGAAGAACTTGGGAATGAGGTCCGACAGTTCCGGATCCAGGGGAATACGCAGGACAAGATTGGGATTCATGCGGCAGGCCGCAAGCATATGTTCCACTGCTAAGTAATCATCGCCCTGCCGGGCGCTTACCACAGCATGCAGGTATTCCTTGCGGGAATCTACGGGTAACTGGTCTAAAAGAGCGGAAGCCTCTTTATGATAACCGAGCTGTGTCAGGCAAAGGGCGGTGTTATAGTCAGGCCGTTTTTCCAATATCGGCAAGGCTTGCCGGTATTGTCGCTCTGAAAGGAGCCGCAAGGCTTCGGCATACTCTTCTCCCTGCGGAGTATATACGGGACCGCTTGCCGCAAGAGAGTCTGTCTCCGCAGAAGCTATGACATATTGGTCCAGAGCGGAACGGTCAACCAGGTCGCTAAGCGAGGCCACAATGAAGAGCAGCGTGTCCGAGGCGGCAGGCCGCCATGTGCTGCGGTCGGTGGCTTCCACGATAGACTCTAGCCGCACACGGAGCTTTTTCATTCCATCGGTGACGGGCAGAGAATATACATAGTTGTAGATATAATCATGTCCGGAAACTGAATCCGAATTCTGGCGGACCATCACGGAGTCGATATAGGGGAAGGGAATCATACGCCGGCGGATTTCATCACGGTTACGGTCATTCATCTCATTTTCGGCAATCCGGTCGTAGAAATAACGGTGGCGGGAGATGTCCATCGAATCGGTGGCGGTGAGGACATAGTTGTGTATGTTGGACAGGCTGCGCCCCCCCGTTATAAAGGTCACGGAATTTCGAAGGTACACGATCGGCGGTAAGCTCGCGTTCCAGCCGGTACATCGGCCAAAAGGAGGCCGTACGATGATATTTACGGTCATAGGAGGCCCACAACCCGAGCGTGTCACGACCAGCCACATAGCGCCGTACGCTTTCTTCGATCCGCTTGCGTTCCAGGCGGTGACGGAGTGTCGCACGGTTGGCCTGCGTACGCGTGTTCCAGAAATTCTGGCGTTCAAGGGCAAGGCGTTTCCACTTCTCGTAGGCAAGCTGACGGTCGCGCTCCTTGCCGTAAAGTTCATAGAAGAACCTCTGCCGGCAGGCGATATCCTTATTGATGCCTTTACGGTCAAGATACACACTATCATAAGCCGAAGGATCGACAATTCCATTAAGAAACAGCCTGTACGCCTTATAGTCCGCTTCCTGCATGCGGGTAAAGGAAGAACCGGAAAGCACAACAGGTGGTAGCGGGAAGCCTGAACTGTCAGAGGTGCAGAGCATCGGGGTGAGTGTGACACGCCAGCAACTGTCAATCAGGAGGGAAGGGACATGGATATTGAATTCCAAACGCACGGAACCTTCCCGCATGGTGACCTGCTTGACGACCGTGCGTGCAGCGACGATGTCAACACCGCCCAGGTGTATGGTTTTCCATACGTCATCCGTACTGTCGGAGACCTCTTCGAACTCACCGGGAAGAGTGTCCGAAGAAGTGGTGAACCCCACCTGTTCGGCAAGCACTCCGGAAGGTGCGCTCTCCTCGTGGGGAAGAAAAATATTAGGACGGCCGGACTGCATAAACAGCCGCATAGTCCGCGGTTCGCGGGAAGTGGAACAGGACACGGCCAGTAACACTCCCGCGCAGAAAGCGGCGGCCGTTATGTGGGATTTGAGATACTTATTCATCATTCAACTTTTTATATCTTGTTTCAACAGATAAGATGGTTTCAGAAAAGATAAACCAGATTAACGGCGGTACGTGTGGGTGTCACATAGACACCGGAGCCCTTGCCGGTACGCTTACCGCAGTTCACGCAACGGTAACGTTCCCAGTCGGCCCAGACAACACCGAGACCCAGTTCGAACTCCAGATTCCAGCGACGCGAAAGGGGGCGCACCAGCCCCGCAGAAAGCCCGCCGCCGAAAGCTGTGCCTTCGTAACGGTAGCGATGTCCGAACAGACCACCCGCATTATATATGGAGAACACACCGTGGAGCCCGATAAAACAACCCCTTCCGTAAGTTTCGCGCATCCAATAACGCACACCAGGCTGGACTGTGAAGTTTTTAAGCTTGCCGTCATCCCAAAGACGGAAAGGATTGTACTGTACGGGAAGATGGGCGGACCAATGCGTGGAAAAAGCCATGGAACCCTCCACATTCAGATTCCCCGTACCTAAACCCACCAGATTGGTTCTGACAGAATAAAACTGCGCGGAAACCTTGTCTGAATACACAAGGCAGGCCAAGACACAGGCAAAACATAAAAAGTACTTTTTTCTATTCAAATTCATAATTCAAACTAGGATAACTCAAACTTTAAGTGGATAAACAAAACATGCACCCAAAGTAAACGGATGAAAAGCTGTGTCATCATAATAAGACTGTTCTTATTCTACGTACAACCTGTAAAAATGAAGTATTTTAATGAACAAGAAACAGTTTTATATTATCACATCTGTTTTGTTTTTCCTGGTTGCAAAAGTAATAACACATAAATCACGAGTTACAAAATGAAACCACAAATCTAACGTCCGCATTGCATAAAACATTATAATACAGAAACATAAAGACTTCGTTCTTCTTATTTTTCTAACACGACGCTAACAGATGATTTACAACCTTAAAAAATATAGGGCAATCAATAAGTTTCTGACAATTGACTGGAATAGTAACAGATATTATAATGAAAGCATCTTCATACTTTCCGGACATACCTCCCAGGAGAATTAAACCTGTTATGGCTTACCTCCATGACAAAACCATTCTACAATTACATCATTCCGGTATTATGGCAAAAACAATCTGAACATATTCTAGATTTAATTACCGGATGATGCATTAGTCATTGGAACCTAGTATAAAGTTGAAATACCTATCCCAGAAGGCTTAAGAATAATTCTTTATTAGCTGTTTCCGTAGATTTAATACGTGATTTGAGCCGTGACTTGCGAGCGTATACATTAGCCACCGTATCCTTCATGAATAAGCTAATTACTTGCGGTGAAAATCCTACAAAAATATAGCATAATAACCTGGTGTCGGAAGCTTTCATAGTTGGAAAATCTTCCTTGAGCTTGTACATGGCATTGTCATGACAAGTGTTTACGATTTTTTCCAATTCTTGCAGTATTTCATTGCTTTCTGCAAAATCTGTAATTATCTGCTTTACTTCATTAAATATGACTGACTGTTGCGATGTTGTATTTTCACGTTCATAGTAGGTCTTTCCAAGTTTATCGACAATGTCAAAGCGTGAAGCAGCCAATCCTCTTAAATAACTTTCCGTAGTCTGCTGTTTTTTCACGCGTTCAGTAAGAGCCTTGTACTCGGAATTGGCTTTCTCTGTCAATAACAAATAATGGTTGGTACGATCACGTTGCATGCGTAAACGTTGGCGGACGATATACCAGGCAATTCCAATAATAAAAAAGGTAGCGGCTGCTATAGCTATTTCCCAGACAGTCCGGTTTTTCATTCTGTATTGGGCGAATTTTGTTCGCTCTTTAAAATAGTCCCGCTCGACCATACCGGCGGAGAATTGCATGTTTGAGCGCATTATTGAATCGTTCAAGTAGATATAGCGATGTACATTGTCCGTTGCTTTTTCAAAATTTTTAGCCTGCACTTCGATATGGTATGCAGTGTATTGTAGTTCTGCCATGTCGCAAATATCAGTAGTGTGCGCCTTTGCAAGCTCCAGATAATACCGTGCACTGTCTATATGATTCTTCAAAAGACTTACATCTGTCAATGTGTGATATCCATATACCGTATCCTGTCGGGCGGAAAGTTCGATTCGCTGTAACAGGTCATTGGATATATGCCGTTTGGATATCACATATAGTGATGCAAGATTAGTAAGGCTGACTTCTATCAGATTACTGTTATTATGTTCATCGGCCAAGTCAAGAGCCGCCGAATACAGCCTTATTGCTTTTTCTATATCTTTTGAGTGAAAAGTAGCGGCTGCCATGTCAAGGGTTGCCTTTGTCTCCTCCTGGATATCACCCGATTGGCGGAAATTATTTCTGGCTTCGTGGAAATAATGATATGCCCGGCTGTAGTTCATTTGTTTATAATATACTTCACCGATCTGTCTGTATAAAAGCCCTTTGTAATAAGATTCATCGGTATCTGTCAGTTTCTCTTCTATTTTGAGAAAAAGACGTAATGCTCCCGGTTTATCACCTGTGCGTAATTTAATTCTTCCCCAATAATATAGAGTTTTACACTGGTGACGTAAATCTTTGGGGTAATGTTTATAATATTGCCAAGCCTGGCGGATCAATGAATCGTCAGTAACTTTCATTTGTTTTTTTTCCAAAGCTTCGGAATAGAGCAATGCATATCTGGCCTGTTCAGCCCGGTTGCCTTCTGGTTTGAGTTTTTGTAGTATTGCTAATGCACTATCCGGGTTGTTCTGCATTAGCTTTTCAGCCTCACTAAGGCGAGGGGTCTGTTCCCTGTTATAACAACCTGTAAAATAGAGAATAGCTGATAGTCCAATTATAATTTTATATTTCATATTGCGAATATTAGGAGTAACAAACACATTTCGATGCGGAAAGCTTTTATTAGAAGAAATATAATTATTATTACATTCTTTGTATCTCAACAGAAACCATAAATACTTTTTTTGCATGATTCCCTGCATGATAGTTCTCAATTCCTATATATACCATTTCCAAAAACAGACAATAACCAAAAAGTTATAAAATATGCAGGCTTGGGAGTTTAGTATTCTTCATCTTATTATCAACTTTAATTATGCGCTGCTTTATACCATAATGTATTTTCTTTCAGCACAGTCATAGGATTGTCACTCGGATCGGATGTTGTTATACCGGAAAATGTATTGATAGGAATAATACCTTTGGCCATAGTGTAGAAATTTTTTGTATGGGTTTTATATGGAACAAGATGATTTAGCTGCTCTCTAAATTGGTTTAATAATATAGGATCGTTACAGAGTGAGGTTATATAATCTGCAAAATCATAAAATATTACAGGAGTATAACCATCTAAACGTTGGATTGTTCCCCTCAGGGATTTGTCAAAAGAATATTTACTATTGATACTTTTTATGATGGCTGCCATATTCTCCAGTTCTGAACAGTCCGTTACTGCTAATGTCCCACAAGGCATTATTTCATAGGTTGAATAAAAATTGTAAAATTCTTCACATCCCGATTGATAATCGGGATTCCCCAGTAAATATTCCCCAATAGCGGCATAAGGCATTCCGTATGCCATCATCTCACTGGTAGAACCAATCAAATATTTTGTAACATCCTTTAATTCATAGGCAACCTCTATAGATGACATATAACAGTCATCAAATAGAATATATTCCATTTTCATGCCTGCATTAGCAATACCGGAGGCTAGAGATTTTATATCTGTTTGGTATTCGGCGGTCAGTCCTCCAAAATAACGTGTCAATGGAACACCCTGATATTCCCAATGCATTTTCATGTGAGGTGCGGAACGCACTTTCATCTCATAAACAGGAAGCCATCCCATACCGTGACATCCTATAATCATGGTATAAACAGAAGCCGGAGCAAATGCCTTTACATCATTTAAAATTGCTGTTATCCCATCGATTGTCGTAAAAGGCGGAGACTTATATTTTTTAAGTATTTCACGTTTACATCTCCCGTGAGAAGACACAATTTCAAACATCATGGCCTCCGTACTACCGGTAGAAATAAAAACAATTACTTTCTCATTGTTCAGCCCTATTTTCGTTATACATTTTTCCAGGTCAGATATGTTATTATAAAAATAGTTCGTCAAATTTGAGGACCATGGCAAATACATGAATAATGTTTTCCGGTTGGCTTCTATCTTTTGATTTTCCTCCTTCTCGCATGAAGAAAAAAGTAAAATTCCTCCCAATAAAAAGATAATGCTAACCTTTACGTAGATTTTTTTCGTTGTTTTCATCCTGCAAATTGTCCAATAACTCATTATTACTTTTTTATTATAGCCTTCCATTGTAAAATCTCTATTTTATCTTAAATGTGAATTGTAAATAACCATTTCCTGATATTCATAGAATCAAATCCTCTTATAATCTTACAATATTATGACTCATTATCTCACAATATATTGAATATTCTAATAAACAGCATGAATTTAATCGTTTATAACACGAGATGATTTTCTTTTCAATGCCCTATGGCAGTTCTCATTGGAGACACTGCCGAATGGCACTTGTTTCCGTTTCATTCTTGCAAAAAAAGATGAAACGGTTTAACAGGAACAACTGCCTGTTGAAACAATACCGGCACCAATGTCACAACAGGCAGTTTTATGGTTACTTATGGCAGTCCAAACCGATTTTCAAAGCCAAATCGCTCCGGCTTCCACATCCCCTGACTTATAAGTGTAAATTATAAACTCTTCAAGCGCTTCTTTCCATGTAAGATTGAAGGTTCCCATAATTGAATGTATGGCACGATTACTTTTTTCATCAAGCCCGTCTTCTTCCACCCCTTCGGGGTTCGTGTCTTCGTCTACCCCCACAGTCTCTTCACGGCTCCAGAACACCACTACCGGAATGTTTAGGTTGATATCCCATGTACCACGCTGGATCAATATTCCGGAAGGTTTATAGAACGGATCAAAAGTACCTGTTTCCGGATTGCCCTTGGATTTGTAGCCGTGATAAAGACGAATTTTCAGGTCAAACTCCTTGCGGTCCTTCAGGAACCGGATAACTCCTTTCAAACCTATCGGGTTACTGTCTCCTGTTATTTCAGCTTCCTTGCTATGTTTGGTCTTGTCCCAGGGGGTAGTGTCCACATAAAGATAATCCACCAATTTCTGCGGTTCATTGTCATCGGCTTCCGGCTGACCGTCAAATGTGGGTTTTACATTTTCAGGCGTGAAGAAATGTTGATGAATATTATCCTGCCCGTTTTCTATAAACTGGCTGTTCATCAAATCTCCTTTGGCGTTATAGTAATAGATGAACATCAAATAAACGGGAGCCGGGGTGTATTTCCCATAAGTATAGTAGTCTCCATTTTTCTGCACGTAGAACTTGCTTTGACTGCCTTCGGCAAGCCTCCAACCCTTGCCGGCTTTCAGCTCATAAGTTATTTCCTGAATACGTTTCATGTGCTTGGCCGGAGATTCCGGATTCTGGTGAGGTCCACCGACTTTCTGTATTTCATTCCAGTCTGCATGCAGGTGACATTCCACAAGACGGATAGTCATTTTGGAAGGATCTTCATGCAATTTATTATCTGTCTCATTTTCAGGAATTACAGGATCTTTACTGCATGAATTGAACAACAACGAAAGAGCTGTTCCTATCAGGAACATCAATGCGATTTTACATACATTTGTTTTCATTTTTTATTTATTTGGTTAATAATAATTGTTATAAATCAAAAACTCCAGTTCACTACACAACGTACATCAGATCCCATGTCATGTGCATAGTAGCGTGAACGGTTAGTGTATTCTTTATATTCTTTGTTCAAGATATTGTCTGCCGCTATCATGAATTGTAGTTTGTATCCGTATTTTACAGGACACTCAAAGCTAGCAGCGAACCCCAAGAGGTGGTATGCCGGAGGGGTATAGGGAATAAGATCCGTATTCGAGTCAAACCGGGTCTGTTTTGCCACGAATCGATGTCTGATACTCAAACGTAATTTGGAATGCGATTTGGTTTCGTGAAGCCATGAGAGGTCATGGCTGAAACGGGAAGAGGGGATATAAGGAAGGTAATTTCCTGTCGTCTGTTCATTTGCCCGTATAAAAGAAGCAATCAGGTGATAATCCCATGAATTTATGGGCATGAAGTGAAAGTCAAAATCCATTCCGCGAAAGAAAGCCGGGGTCTGTTTGTATTGGAATACAGGGTATACCCCCGAAATAACAGTGATGGTTTCTTTCTTCGGTTCATCATAGATATAGCCGCTTATCCATTGCAGGTAACCGTCCATTCGGGCACTGAATACCTTATTGCTGTAACTGATGGAAGATATCCATTTATAGCTCCTTTCGGAGTGCATGGTAGAATCTCCTTTGACAAACATTCCGGATCCGAGTTCATTTCCGTTGCTATATAATTCATACACGTGAGGAGCTCTCCAGGCCAGCCCGAAATTAGTGGTGAGCTTCCATTGGTCAGAGAAATGATGATGACCTCCCAGACTGTATGATACGTTATTGAACTTTCTTGTTCCTCCATAGAGACTTCCTGTCCAGTCATAACCACTGGCACGGGTTTCCTGTCCGTCAAAACGAATACCTGCTTCAATTCCTCCTTTACTGTAATTATACTTCCCGATACCATATATTCCCATCTGTGTCTCCGTATAGTTGGGAATAACGGGAACAATACCTGTTCCTGCCTGACTGTGATTATCAATGAACATAATTTGTCCCCCAACCTCTGTTTGCCATGAATTATAATTCAATTTCCAGCAGAGAGAGTTTTGTAATGAGTTTAAGTGCAGGGAAACAGCTGGAATGTCGGAACCCAGACGCCGGATGCGGTTTTCCTGTCGGTCGTCCTTCTGCCAGGAACTTTGCCAGTAAAGATTTCCTGCGTTCCGCATACTGAACTTCATTTTACCAATGGCTGTCTGATGGGTAACTTTTTGATATGGGTATGCGATACTTCGCGTGAAAGGATCTGTGTACAGGGGACGTCCCAATCGGATACGTTCTGCCAGCAGATCTTCACTTCCCATCTGGGCACTGAACATTACTCCCGTCCGGTTGTAAAAGTGACTGTAGAATCCTTCTATTCTTAAACGTCCACGGTCATAGCCGAGTAAAGCGGAGGTATGATGCTCTCTGGCTCCAGTGTTATTTAGAAGATAGTTTGCGGTGGAACGGTCTCCGGAATTTGAATATGTCCCCTGTACTCGCCAGGCAAGGTCACGGAGAAAAGGGAAAGTGCCTTCCAACTGTCCGGTCAGCACATAACGGTGACCATTACTTCCATAAAGTATGGAAGTCTTTCCTTTCAAGGCCTTCTTCCGGAAGGGTAAGGGAGCCTGTTCCATGACAATAATTCCTCCCAAAGCTTCTGAACCATATCGTACCGCGTCAGAACCTTTTATCACCCGAATGGAAGCGTTTCCGTTCATATCCACTTCAGGAGCATGATCAACTCCCCATTGTTGGCCTGTCTGGCGGGAACCATTGTTTATGATTAATATCCGGTTGTCATACATTCCTTGGATGACAGGTTTGGCAACTGTCGTCCCCGTACTGATGGAACTTACGCCACTGACCTGTTCAAGCAGAGAGGTGAGAGAAGTTCCCAATGCGCGATTGATTG
>OMAW01000536.1_pt1 | contig 19567 bp, 14 predicted proteins | sample 1644731 | NCBI WGS metagenome assembly OMAW01 (sample SAMEA103958133, study PRJEB25191) | human gut metagenome | biome: human-associated habitat [ENVO:00009003]; feature: intestine environment [ENVO:2100002]; material: feces | place: Germany | collected 2013/2015 | reverse complement strand
GCTGTTGTCAAAATGGATACTCTTAAAATTTTCCGCCCGAGCTGCCGCCAAAACCGTCGCTGTCGGTACTCGAGCCGCTCGAGCTGCTCGAGCTGTCGTCCTTGACGGGGTCGTAGCGCTCGGTTTCGGTGGTGTGGGTGTAGGTGTCCTCCACCACGGACAGCGCCAGGCCCTCGGCGGGCATGTAGGCGTTGGCATGGGTCTGCTCGTTGGCAGTTTTCATCTGCGCATAGAAGATGCCGCAGACAATGCTCGCCACAGCCAGCGGAATGACAAACACAAACACCCACTTGATCCAACCCTTGGCGGGGTCATTGCCGCTGTCCAGCGGTGCACCCTTTTCGGCATAGAAATCCAGCGTGTCAGCGCACATTTCTATGTAGGTGTCGGAGGCCTTGTAATACGATCCGTCCGAGAGCATCGGCACGATCTTATCCTCGATCTGGGCGATGCGGTAGTCGGTAAAGGCGGTCACGCCGCCGCCGTAGGTGATGGTCACATAATCGCGGGAATCCAGCGCAATCAGGAACAGGATACCGCTTTTGCCCTCGCCGTAGCCAAGGTCATAGTCGCGGTACCAGTCCTTGGCAAACTCGCGCACGTTCTGCCCGCCGATGTCAGCCACCGTCAGCAGGTAGACATTGACACCGTGTCCGGCACTGGCGTCCTGCGCCTTTTGTTCCAATTCAGCGGTTGCTTCGGGTTTGAACAGCTCGTAGGTGTCCATCACCAGCGGCATTTCGGCAAACGCCGGTACGGCGCAGAGCAAGCACAGCACCAGTGCCGTAAGCAGAGAAAACAGTTTCTTTTTCATACTCTGTTTCCCCCTTTCAAAGCAGGAATGCAAGCAGGATCATCAGCGGAACACTGATGCCCGCAAACCAGGCGGCCACCTTTCGCTTATCAACCGGCAGGTCGCCGACCAGCTTGCCGGTCTGCCCGTTCATGGCGAACAGGTAATCCTTGCCCTGCCACTTGGTGTGCAGCATCCACACCGGCAGCAGCGCGTAGTGCTTGGCGGTGTAATCAATGCTGATATTCTCGCTCAGGGTGCTTACGCTGTTGTAGCCTGTAATGCTGGCCGAAAGCTCGCTGCTGACCGAATTCTGCATCCGGCTGTGGGCGCGGGCCTGGCAGGTGTCGGCGTCCTCGTCGTATTTGTCGGCCATGTAGCCCGGCAGGTACGCGGTCGAAAAGGGCTGGAAGGCGCGGTAGTCATACGGCTCAATGGCGTCCATGTGGCCGTTGGGCATCTTGGTCGAGCCGTCCACCGGAACGCCCATGAACTGCGTGGTACCGGCGCGGCGGACATCATAGTGCTTGGTCGTGGTGATGACGTAATCGCCGTTGCGGTGGCTGGAGCTGGTCGTGGCTTCATATAGGCCCGAGCCGGAGGCGTTGGCATCGAACAGCCAGAACGGGACATACACGCCCTTGATCTCCTCGATATGGTTCTGCGAGGAGAAGGCATTGGGCAGGAATCTCTTGCCGCGATAGTATTTTTTCAGCGCGGTCTTGGCGGCGTTCTTATCCAGCACAAACGGCAGGACAAGCTCGGGCCGCTGCATACCGCTGAACTGCCCCGCAATGACCGTTGGGTTGCCGCAGTACGGGCAGCTTGTCGCGGCAGTCGTCTCGTCACAGATCAGCTCTGCGCCGCAGGACGGGCAGGAATAGCTGCGCAGCCCGGCGGCCTCGTTTTCGCTCCAGACGGAGTCGGGCGGCGGTGCCTGTTTATTCTGTGCCGCGGTTTCGGCAGCGGCTTCTTTTTCGGCATAGAGCGCTTCGATCTCGGCAGTATCGTAGCTGCTGCCGCAGAAGTCACAGACCAGCTTTCCGCTGGCACCGTCAAAGTGAAGCGGACCGGTACAGGCAGGGCATTGGTAGTTGGTAAGCTGCGTTGCCATTATGCGTCACCTCTCTTTCCTTCGGTTTGCAGCTGCCCTGCCAGATCCTCAAAAAAATCGCGCAGGGCGCTGCGCGTATTGCCATCGGCATCCAGATAACGGTAGACGATCTCGTCATCCGGGGCCTTGTAAATCAGGCAAACGCTATCTAACGTTTCATCGGTGATAAATAAGCCGGGAGGGCTTTCCTTTTCGTCCGGCAGGCTTTCCAGCCCCAGCTTTTCTGCCAGAGCCAGGGCTTCTTGCCAATGGGTGTCCTCAACAGGGATATTTTCCAGCTCCACCCATTCATCATCCTTGTAATTACAGCTGAAAAGGCAGCCGTCAGCCGGGTCGTTTCTTATGCTGAACCCATAGGTGTCGTCATAGCACATGCCGGAATAACTGATGCTGATACCGGTCAGTGTGCCGGGCGGCGCTTTTTTACAGCCGGACATTGTCAGAAAAGCGGCTGCGGCGCAAAGCACCGCAGCAATTTTTTTGCGCATCACTGGCCAAACGGCTTACCGCACTCCGGGCAGAACTTGGGCGGATGGGCCGGGTCATCCGGGGTCCAACCACACTGGCTGCACTTGGCGGGTGCCGGGGCGGGCTTGGGGCTGCCGCAGTTGCTGCAGAACTTACCGGTGTTGGAGGTGCCGCAGCTGCATACCCAGCTGCCGGCTGCGGGGGCCGGGGCAGGCTTGGGGCTGCCGCAGTTTGCGCAGAATTTGCCGGTGTTGCCGGTCTGGCCGCAGCTGCAGGTCCACCCGGCGGGGGCAGGTGCCTGGGCTGGGGCGGGCTGTGCGGCGGCCTGCTGCGCGCCCATCTGGTACAGGTTCTGGGCGTTCATACCTCCGGCTGCACCGGCCATATTCATGCCCATAAAGGCCATGGCGGGGCCTGCGCCCTGATTGCCGGCTGCGGTCTGCATGGCACTGGCCTGTGCGCCGACAAGATGCGCAGCGGCGCGGGTCGGGTCCATAAAGGCTGCGTTGCGCTGCATTTCCTTGAGCATCTGCTCGTCTTCCTCGCTGGCCTTCACGCTGGAAACACCGAAGGATACGATCTCAATGCCGCGCAGCTTGCCCCACTTGGCGGAGAGCACATCGTTGAGGGCCTCGGCAAGCTCCATCGTATGGCCGGGCAGTGCGGAATAGCGGATGCCCATATCACTGATCTTGGCAAAGGCGGGCTGCAGGGCGGTCATCAGCTCGGATTTCAGCTGCCCGTCGATTTCATCGCGGGTGTAGCCTTCCTCCACATTGCCGCAGACATTGGTGTAGAACAAAATGGGGTTGGTGATGCGGTAGCTGTACTCACCGAAGCAGCGGATGGCAATGTCGATGTCGATGCCGGCGCGCTGATCCACCACGCGGAAGGGCACCGGGCTGGGCGTGCCGTATTTGTTGCCCACCAGCTCCTTGGTGTTGAAGTAATAGATGCGCTGATCCATCGGGGCTTCGCCGCCGAAGGTAAAGCGCTTGCCGATGTTCTGGAACACTGCGCCGATAGAGTCGGACAGGTCGCCGCTGAAGAGCGAGGGAGCGCTGCCGGTATCGTAGGTGTACTCACCCGGCTCGGCGCAGATATCCACGACCTTGCCCTGCTCCACGATCATGGCACACTGGCCGTCGGCAACGGCCACAATGGAGCCGTTTGTAATGATGTTGTCGCTGCCCTTTGTGTTGGCGCTGCGTCCGCTCTGGCGTTTCCAGCCGCGGGTAGCCAACAGGTCAGCCGGCATGGCTTCACAATAAAAGTATTCCTTCCACTGGTCGGCCATAACGCCGCCAGCAGCGCCCATTGCAGCTCTGATAAGTCCCATAGTGATCCTCCTATGTCAGGGGCGGGCAGGACCCGCCCCGTTTTGTTACAGATAAATCAGGTCGTCATTTGTTGGCCAGGGCGGCCTTGTACTCCTCATAGCGGGGCGGCAGCTCCTCGAGCTCCTCGTTCCACTCGGTGCCGTCCAGTCTCATGTAGAAGCTGACCGCACAGGCCGTGCCGTCGTCGCCCTCGTAGTCATACATGAACAGCGAGATGCAGTCGTTGTACGGGTAGATATTGAAGTTGTATGCTTCGCTGTCGTCAATATGCTGATCCAGCACCCAATCGCTGCCGTCCAGAATCGGCTCAATGTGGTCATCATAGACATTGACCCACATCGTGATGACCGGGTCATCGGGCATACCGTCGCGGTAAACCTCAAAGTAGTGGCTGCCGTCGGAGGTCTCACCGATGTAGCCCCAGCAATCGTAGGTGTCGGTGTCGAAATAGTCGCGGTTGGGCACGTTCTTGTAGTTTTCCATCCGGAACCAGCCGTACCAGTTGGTGTTGCCCAAATCATCGTAGGTGTTGCCGTCATCGTAGGTGTACGGCGGGTCGATGCCATCGGTGCCGTCGGTGCCGTCCAGCCAGCCGTCGCCGTCTGTCGGCTCCTCAGTGCCGCCAAGCGCAGAGGGGTCAATTTCAGGCTTGGTGTCGCTGCGCTTAAAGACCATGGTCATACCGTCATACTCAATGGTCAGCAGGTCGCCCTCACGGGTGTAGGTCATGGCCGGGGTGTTGGGGTCGGTCAGCGCGTAGAAGTTGCCGTCCTTCCATTTGAAGGTGACAAAATCCTCCATGTAGGTTTCGCCGGTGCCGTCCGCACGCAGCTCCATGTAGAAGTCCTCCATATCGACGAGGGCAAGCTCCTCCTTGGAGAGGGTGTACTCGCTGTCGGAGGCGGATTCCAGCACATAGATGCCCACATCGGTATCGCTGCCTGCGGTGGTGCCCTGGGTCATGTTGTCACCGTCCAGAGGCTGCTGCATGGTGCTGCCGGACTTGACGAAGTAGAGCGTCACGCCCTGTCCCTGCACATCGTTCAGGGTCAGGATCTCGTCTTGCAGGGTGCCGGTGCAGCTCAGGCCGCCGCAATCCAGCTGGAAGGCCCCGCCGTTCAGCGTCCACTTGCCGTAGGACTTGGTGCCGTCCACCGTTACAACGCACTTGCCCTTATCATTCAGATCCATCAGGAATCCGCTGCCGAAGGCATCCTCGACCTGCGTCACGGAGCCGCCGATCTCGGCGTAGGCTGCTTCCCAGGTGCCCTGATTCGGGTCACCGGCGTTCGGCTTGCCGGTGCGGATGGAGCCGCTGATCATTGTTACGATGATCATAAGCAGGAATATCACCGGGATGGCGATCAGGATCATCCGCTTGGGGGACATTGGTGCGCGGGGGCGCTTGGGCTTGCCGCCGGGGGCCACATTGCCGTAAGGGTTGCCGCCCGTGCCGCCGGGTGGCGGCGGCGTGACAGCATGGGGAGCATCCGGCGGTGTGGACGCAGGCGGGGGTGTGTTTCTGGCGTAAAGCGGTGCGCCTGCGCCGGTCTGCGGCGGTGTGCCGGGCGCATTGCCCGCGTAAGGATTCGCTGCGTTCGTCTGGGGCTGTGGGGCGGCAGGTGCGCCGCCTGCATAGGGATTGCCGCCGCTTGCCTGGGGCTGCGGGGGCGTCTGTGCAGGCTGCGGGGGCGGCGGTGCAGCCTGGGTAGGCTGAACCGGGGGCTGGGGCACAGCTGCGGGCTGTGCGGCGGGCTGCGGTACGGATACTTTTGCACCGCAATTCTCGCAGAATTTAGTACCGGGCTTTAACTCGGCACCACATTGCGTACATGTTGCCATAGTGTCTGCCTCCTTTTATAAAGTAATATTTTAGAACCTTGCTTATTCCTGTGTCATTTCAAACCATACAGCTTCCTGCTGCGGCAGGTTCAGAAGGGATTCCCCACCGATGTGCATTACATTGACGCCGCCGTAATCAGCGGGCATCATAGCCAGCGTTTCGCGCTGTGTGCGCCCTGAATCCATACGGAACAGCGAAACGGAGCAGATCCAGCCGCGGTCATCCATACCAAGGTAGGAGATGCTGCTGTCCCATGTGGCCGGAATCCTCTGGCCGTTGGTGTATGCGCCGGTGTAGAAGTTCGGCTGATCCTCGCAGATTTCAAACCAGGTGCCGGTATCCTCACTCACAAAGGAGCCGACCATGTTCGGAATGCTCAGCGGGGCGGTGTTCCAGACAGCCTCCATCAGGTTGAATTTTTCATTATCGCGGGAAACGCCGTACACAGTCGCGTACTCGGCGCCGTACTCTGCATCGTAGGCCGTGCCGGTCTCAAACCGGACAATGCCGTTGATACCGAAGAGCGGACCGCCGTTGACCATCGTGCCGCACTGTGCGCCGCTGATGACATCAATGTATTCGACGTTGCCGTTCTCGGTCAGAAGGAAAACATAGGGGGCGTAGTCCTGCCCGATGCTGGTCATCAGCATCTTTATATAGTCGCTGTAGCAGCCGCTGACCGCTAACTCGGTCTTGTCGCCCAACTCGTACCATTCCTTCATGGTCTGATAGGTCATAGCGCCGTCAGGGGTAACATAGTCGGTCAGGGCGCGTACCGTCACAGCGCCGTCGGCACTTACATCGCAGGTGAACCATTCATCCTGCCCGTGCAGGATCTGGCCGCTGCCTTGGCGCTTGTCGGGGTCGACCTGAACATCCGTCCAGTACATTCCCGACCCGGCGGGGGTGTACATCGGAACCGTGGCAACAAAACCGTGGCTGTATTTCGGATACAGGGAATAGTAGCTGTACAGTCCGTCCAGATTGCTCAGGCTCTGCGCGCGCATCATGTACAGCATGGCGGTCTGGTCGGGGTCGATGTAGCCGTAGTAGGTGTCAAAATGCTGCGCTACTGCGCGTTCCAGCGCGTGCATCACCTTGGCGTCGTCGGTGTAGCCCAGATGCGCCAGCATCTCCGGGTTGGAAAGCTCCTGCCCGGTGGCAAAATTGTAATGGTACGAACCCACATCGTGGTTGTACATCGCGTCAGAGCTGGTGATTTGCAGGCTCAGCAGGGGACCGTCCCAGTTGCTGACCCAGATGATGTAGCTTGTGTCGATAAAGTCATTGCGGGAACGGGCGTCCAGCGCGCGCTCCACCAGATAGCCGAAGCGGTAGCCGATCATCTCGTTGATGTTCCTTGCGCCCTCGGTGTCATCATCGATCTGCGGGACCTCGTAAAAATAGGTGTCCTTGTTGCCGTTGGGGTCGGTGTAGCTGAATTCCACATCATACAGCGTAGAGATGCGGGAATCATCAAACCTGCAGGATGTCTGCGGCTTTTGCGGGGTTTCCTCCGTAGCTTCAACATTTTCAGCGGAGGTCTCGCTCACTGCGCTTGCAGCCGGTTTGCTCGGCTCGGTCCGCTTGCTGTCCTGTGCGCAGCCTGCCGCAGACAGCAGCATTGCCGCCGCCAATAGTACGGCACAGCGTCTTTTCATGATTGGTTCACCCGCCTTTCGGTTGAGAGTGCGGCAAACTGCCTGTGTTTAGCCAAAGGTAACGCTGTTCAGCACGGTGTCGCCCTCGGTGCCGGGGTCAATGTCTACACCGGAGATCTTGATGGCCAGCCAGCCGCCGGTGGGCATCTCACCGTAGTATTCTGTCCACCACATACCCACGTTTTTGTAGGTGCGTCCGGCCATCTCCACGCCGCCGATGGTGCGCGGGGTAAGCTCCTCCACATTTTCAAAGTCGTCGTAATAGTAGTTGATCTTATCCAGACCGCTTTTCAGTTCAAAGGTTATGCGCGGGTCACCGGAGAAGATATGGCTGGGGTCATCGGTCGGGAACAGCTTGAGATCCCCGAAACTGGTCGCGGACTTGTACCAGCCCTGGTCGGGGCAGGTCACGTTGAGCACCAGCGTAAAGTCCGTGCCGAATGCCTCCAGGGTCTGGGTGTTCAGGCCGGCAGCCGATGGATAATCGGGATTGTCCGCAGGGGCGGAAGCAGGGGCCGGTTCGGCGGTGGCTTCCGGCTCCGGCTCTGCAGCGGGCTCCGATGCAGGTTCGGATGCAGGCTCGGATACCGCGTCGGTCTTGGGCTCTGCCGGGGTCTCCGTCTGGGGTTCAACAGCCGGTTCGGCGGCCTGCGCTTTCAGGTCGGATAAGCCGGAATTGACCTCTTTGGTTACATCCCCCTTGGAGCAACCGGCCAAAGCCATAAGCATCATGGCTGCCAATGCGGCAGCGAGCGTTCGTTGTACTTTTTTCATAGCTGTCCTCCTTTTGGTCATAAAGTGTCCATCATAGCGCTCAGATAGGCGGGCGAGACGGAAGCGTAGACGAAATCATCGACAATGTGATCCTTTTTTGCCAGGCACACGGCGGTGGCCAGTTCGGGATATTCGGCCTCATCCACAAGCAGTACCGTTTTGCAGTGCGGGCATACATCCCGCAGGTCGTTTGCCAGCAGCAGTCTGTCCTGCAGGGTGCGCGGCGGATGCGGGCAGACCTCCAGCAGCAGGACATCTGCCCTGCAGGAGCGGCATAGCTTTACAATATCCTTTGTCTTAGGGCCGGCGTTTTGTACCTGGAAATCCGGTCTGCCGTGTTTCAGTGCCATTGTCAATGCGCTCGTCATCACAGAGTATTGCGCGTCCAAAACGATCCTTCGCACGGCGCAGCCCTCCTTCCCTGCAAAGAATACTATTTGTCAAATTCATCATACAGGAATCGGACGATTTCTGCCCCCACCATTTGGATAGTTTTTTTGAACTTTTTACTGCTTTTTTCAACACTATTGCAAAAAAGTGCAGATTGCGTCATAATAATAGTGTGAAAAGGCAGCACGATACCCTTTTGGGCAGACTGTCGAAAAACTCCTGTAGGGGCGAGCATTGCTCGCCCGTGCCCGTATGCCTTGTAAGAAAGCCATCTCGGAAAGCGCGTTGCTGCGCCAAGCTGGCGGGCGACCAATGGTCGCCCCTACATTCTCTATATGGCAAAGCCGGTGTTTTTCGACACGCTGACCCTTTTTGGAAAGGACAGACGCTATGACAAAAGTACGGCTTGGCAATCTGTATTTAGCCGCTGCGGTTGCAGGGGTGATTCTCTGCGCTGTCCTGATGCGGGCGTTTTATATGCCGTATTCCGGCTTTTGGCGCACGGTACTGTATAATATCCTGATCTTTTCCTGGGCGGTATCGGTCTGGTGGCGTATCCTGCACGCACAGACCCGCCACTGCCTGCTGGGCGCTGCCGCCCTGATGCTGTTCTGGCTGGATATACGCCTGATCCGCTATGACTTTGCCCAGACACCGGAGATGCTGCGGCGATTGTGGTATGCATACTATATCCCGATGCTGCTGATCCCGACCCTTGCACTTTATACGCTTTTCTTTTTAGATCGGGGGCAGTCCGCCCCGCTGTACAAGTACCGGTACATGATTTTTGTATTCCCTGTGGTGCTGTTCAGCCTCGTGCTGACAAACGACTGCCATCAGCTTGCGTTTGCGTTCCCGCCCGGGCAGGAGGTACTGGGCAGCCCCGATTACACCTATCGGTTCGTATATTACCTCTGTCTGATGTGGATATTTTCCTGTGCCGTGTTCACGGTGGTGTACCTTGTACGGCGCTGCCGTATTCCGCATACAAAGCGCATCCTCTGGCTGCCGCTTGTGCCGATTTTTTTTGCCACGCTCTATGCTTTACTGTACAAGCATATTTTGAATGTGCCGTGGATACATGCGATTGCCGGTGATATGACCGTGGTGCAATGCCTGACCTTTACAGCGACCTTTGAGGCCTGCATCCAGTGCGGGCTTATCCAATCCAACATGGGGTATGGCACGCTGTTTGAGGTATCTATGGCCAAGGGACTGATCACGGACCGGGCGTTTGTGCCTGTGCAATGCTCCATGCAGGCAGCGCCGCTCCGCGAGGAGCAGCTGCGTCAGGCGCTCACCGGCAGTGTCCAGCTGGACGCCACGACCCAGCTTCACGGCCACCCGATCCGAAAAGGGTATGTTTTCTGGCAGGAGGACATCACCGAATTGGTGGCACTGCTGGAGGAGCTGCGCCTCACGCAGGAGGAATTGCATGACATCGGGGACATCATACAGGCGGAAACAGCCCAGAAGGCACAATGGCTGAAGCTGAGCGAACAGAACCGGCTGTATGACAAAATCGAGACCGTCACAGCCCGCCAGCTGGCACGGATACAGGAATATCTGATCGCGCTCAGGGCCACGGACGATGTCGATACCGCCCGCCGGCTGCTGAAGCACATCGTCATTTTGGGAACCTATATCAAGCGGCGCAGCAACCTTGTTTTTGTTTGCGACAAGGCGGAGGACATCGACACCACAGAGCTGCGGCTGAGCCTGTTTGAATCAGCCGAGAGCCTGCGCCTGAGTGATATACGCTGCGCCGTACAGATCACCGACACAGCAAAGATTCCCTCTGCGTCTGCCGTGGCGATCTATGACGCCTTTGAAGCCATCATAGAAGCGACCCTGCCGGGATTGCAGGAGATCCTTTTCTGCGCCGAGCATACGGCGCAGGGCTGGGGGCTGCGCTGCAGTGTTCAATGCACCGACGCGCCCGCTGCGCTGCCCGGCCTGCCGCAGATGCAGCTTGAACGGGATGAGGACGGACTTTTGTATTTCACGATGTTTCCGGCAGAAGGAGGCAGCCTATGATTTTCCGGATCTCCCGCAACGCTGTCAAGGAAGGCTTTGACACGCTGCCGGCGGCCATCTGCTACTTTGACCGCAACGGTCTGCTGCGTCTGATCAATCACAGGATGCAGGAGATCGCCGCAGTCCTCTGCGGCTGCGATCTGCAGACCCTTACGGATCTGGAGCAGGCGCTGCACAGTCCCGGCGGCGGTGTGCAGCTGCGCGATGAGGCCGCCCGCATCTACGCATTCCCTGACGGGACGGTGTACCATTTTGCGGTGCGCCCTGTTCAGGACAAATACGGCATACCGTACACCGAGGTGATGGCTACCGATGTCAGCCGTCTGGCTGCATTGCACGCTGCGCTGCAGCAGGAAAACGAGCGCCTTGCCGATGCGAACCGCCGCGCAAAGCGCTTATATGACAATATGCCCGACATTGTGCGGGAGGAAGAAATCCTGAAAATGAAGATGCAGGTGCATGACGACATCGGCCATACCCTGCTTGCCGCACGGCGCGCACTGCGGCATGAGCATGACCTTGCCCGGATCAGGAGCGAGGCCGCGGAGTGGGAAAGCTCCATCTCCCTGCTGTGCCGTGCCCGGCAGGAGGATGCTGCCGAGGACCCGCTGACCTGTATGCAAAGGCGGGCGGCTGTTCTGGGCGCAGCCGTACAGCTGCGCGGTGCGTACCCTGCGGCACGCGCCACCCGCGAGCTCTACGCACTGATCCTGCGGGAGTGTACCTCCAACGCTGTGCGGCATGCGGGCGCCACGGAATTGTACGCCGATTCCGAGCATCGGCCACAGGCATGGCATCTTTGCATCACGAACAACGGCGCACCGCCCAGGGCGGAGATAAAGGAAGGCGGCGGGCTTTCCTCGCTCCGCCGCCGTATTGAAAAAGCAGGGGGTACGGTAACCGTACACTCCCTGCCTGTGTTTGTTCTGGAAGTCACTCTGCCCGATAAGGAGAGCATTTATGATACGCGTTATGATCGTTGAGGACCAAAAGCTGGTCCGGAGCCTGCTTGAAAGCTATATTCAGAACGAGGACGGGTATCAGCTTGCCGTATCTATCCCCGGCGCTGCAGAGGCACCGATCCTGTGCGATACCGAGGACATCGACCTTGTGCTGATGGATGTGCAGACCGAACACCGCGAAAACGGTTTGGCCGCCGCCAAAAAGATACGAGAAGCGCACCCCGCAATCAAGATCGTGGTGGCGACCTCGCTTATCGATACGCAGGTTTTAGCCCGCGCCAAGGCCGTGGGCGCGGACAGCCTGTGGTATAAGGACGGCGATGAAGGGACCCTGATGCAGGTCGTGCGCCGCACGATGGCGGGGGAGCATATCTTCCCCGATGCACCGCCCAGCGTGGAGATCGGCACGGCCATGAGCGCCGAGTTCACCAAAGGCGAGATGAAGGTCCTGCGCTGTCTCGTGCGCGGGCTGTCCTATAACGAGATTGCAAAAGAACTCGGCATCGAGCCATCCACCGTGAAGTTCCACGTCATCAATATGCTGCAAAAGACGAACTTAGAGAATAAGCTCCAGCTTGCCATTGCCGCCACCGAAGCCAAATTGGTGGTAGAGTTGGCAGACACCTGAACCGTTATTCCATAGCAAACGGTGCGTAAAAATGAAGCACCCGGGAGGGCTGAATTCCTCCCGGGTGTTTCAATTTAGAACCGCTCCACGCCATCACTCGTTACGCGCGCGTAGACGAGGGGCGGAAGCGTCGGCGGTTCATCGCGGATGACAAGGCCGCCGCGGTACATTTCCTCGGCCGCGGCAAACAGGCTCTCGTCGTCGGCATAGAATGTGCAGATGCTCTCCCCTGCCTTGATGTAGTCGCCCAGCTTTTTGTGCATCGTAATGCCCGCGGCAAAGTCGATGCTGTCCTCCTTCTTGATGCGGCCCGCGCCCAGCAGCACGCTGGCGTTGCCGATCTTCTCGACGTCGTTTTTGTAAATATAGCCGTCGGCGGGGGCGGTCAGCTCATAGCTGTACTTTGCCTTTTGGAACTTGTCGGCGTCGCGCAGTACGCTGATGTCGCCGCCCTGCGCGGCAAACATCTGGCAGCACTTTTCAAACGCGGAGCCGTCGGCAATGACGCTCTCGGCCAGCTTACGGCAGGTAGGCATATCGCCCTTACCCGCCAGCACCAGCATGTTGCCGGCCAGCTGCAGGCAGACCTCGGTCAGGTCCGCGGGGCCCTTGCCCTGCAGGACGGCCATGCTCTCGGCAACCTCCAGCGCATTGCCGATGTTGTGGCCGAGAGGCTTGTCCATATCGGTGATGAGCGCCGCGACCTTGCGGCCATGCGCCGTGCCGATGGCGACCATCTGGCGGGCCAGCTCCAGCGCACCGTCCAGGTCCTTCATGAACGCGCCGTCGCCCATCGTGACATCGAGCAGGATCGCGTCCGAACCGGCGGCCAGCTTCTTGGACATAATGGAGGATGCGATCAGCGGGATGCAGCCGACGGTGGCGGTCACATCGCGCAGGGCGTACATCTTCTTGTCGGCGACGGCGATCTTGCCGCTTTGGCCGATGACCGAAATGCCGATCTCGTTGACCTGCCTGAAAAATTCTTCCTGCGTCAGGCTCGTGCGGGTGCCAGGGACAGCCTCCATCTTGTCAATCGTGCCGCCCGTGTGGCCGAGGCCGCGCCCGCTCATCTTGGCGATCTTGACACCGCAGGCCGCCACGATGGGCGCAATGACCAGCGTCGTCTTGTCACCGACGCCGCCGGTGGAGTGCTTGTCGGCCTTGATGCCCGCGATGGCAGACAGATCGACCATGTCGCCGGAGTGGGCCATGACGTCGGTCAGCATGGCGGTCTCCTCGTCAGTCATGCCGCGCAGGTAGATGGCCATGAGAAGCGCCGACATCTGGTAGTCGGGCACATCGCCTGCCACATAGCCGTTGACGGCGAAGGACAGTTCTTCATGGTTCAGCGTACCGCCGTCGCGCTTTTTGGCGATAATATCGTACATTCGCATAGGTTTTCTCCTTGTAAAAGGCAGGCCGCCCGGCTGGGATACCGGGCGGCCTGCTGTGATTTTGTGATTAACGGCTGCCCTTGTCGTAGGGAATGCCCTCGGCCTTCGGGGCCTGGGAGTTCTTGGAGGTGAAGATCAGCACGATCATCGTGACGATATACGGCAGCATCTGGTAGAAGTTCGAAATTTCCTTGACGCCCTCAAACTTCGGCAGGAAGGTCAGCGTGGCGTTCAGCGCAGCAATGACCTTGAACAGCGCGAAGAACAGCGATGCGCCGAGGATCGGCAGCGGCTTCCAGTTGCCGAAGATCATAACGGCCAGCGCCAGGAAGCCGTAGCCGCCAACGTCGGAGTTGAAGCCGGAGCCTGCTGCCAGCGTGTAGGCCAGGCCGCCGACGCCGCCCAGGAAGCCGGAGATCAACACACCGGCGTAGCGCATCTTGTAGACGTTGATGCCGACGGAGTCCGCCGCTTGGGGATGCTCACCGCAGGCGCGCAGCCGCAGACCGAAGCGGGTCTTGTACATGACGATATAGGCCGCGATGAACAGGACGATGGCAACGGGGGTCGTCAGGTAGAAATACTTGAAAATCAGGTTGTTCCAGAAGCTGGGGCCGTCCACCGGGGCGAGGCCGAAGGTATCGCGGGTGATGCGCACCCAGTTGGGAATGAAGATCGTGGTCAGGCCCTGGCCCTGGATGGCCCAGGTCATGACGACGGCAAAGGCGGGCGCAAACTGGTTCAGCGCCGTGCCGCCGATGGTCTGGTCGGCCTTCAAGTTGATGGCCGCAAAGCCCAGCAGCAGCGAAAAAATCATGCCGGTGACGCCCGCCACCAGAATGGCAATGAACATCGACAGCTGCGGATGTGCGGGACCGAAGCCGCTCTGGTCCAGGCCCTGCAGCGTAAAGCAGGCGAACAGCGCGCCAATGATCATCATGCCCTCAAGTGCGATGTTGATGACACCGGAATGCTCACTGAACATGCCGCCCATGGCGACGAGCAGCAGCGGCACTGCGAACAAAATGGTCATACTGATAATGTTGGCAGCGATCATCATTTTGCAGCACCTTCCTTTCCCTTATGGCCGGAGACCGCCTTGGTAATGATGCCGCGCATCAGCAGGGCAAAGGCCGCCAGATAGATGATGACGGCAATGACGATGTCAATGGTCTCGGACGAGTAGGCGGGCTGCATGGCGGCACCGCCGACCTGGATATAGCTGATAAAGAGCGACGCAAAAATCGTGCCGATGGGGTTGGAGCTGGCCAGCAGGGCGACAGGGATGCCGTTGAAGCCCATGCCGAGGATGGATTTTTCCAGCACGTATTGGCCCGTACCGGCCAGGTAGTAGATGCCGCCGCCGATGCCGGACAGTGCGCCGGAGATGACCATGGACAGCACGATGTTGCGCTTGGAGTTGATGCCCGCGTACTGGGCAGCGTCGCGGCTCAGGCCGCAGGCCTTCAGCTCATAGCCGAAGGTCGTCTTTTGCAGGATGACCCAGACGAGGATGGCAAAAATAATCGTGATGATGATGGAAATATTGATCCAGCTCGAGTTACCGAACAGTGCCGCAAACGGCCCCCTGGGCAGGATCGCACCGGGGTTTGCAACGTTCAGCGCGGCGGTGCGGTCCGAGTTAGACGCGCCCCAGCCGGAGGCCAGCATATTGGGCATATTGGCCAGCAGCAGATTGACGAGGTACATGCCGATCCAGTTGAACATGATGGCGGTGATGACCTCATTGACGTTGAAATACGCCTTGAACAGGCCCGGGAAAACGCCCCAGATCGCACCGCCGACAGCGCCCGCCAGCAGGCAGACGTACCACGGCAGCTGGAATTGAATGGCGCACAGCAGCGAGAAGAAAGCGCCCATCGTGTACTGGCCGGACGCACCAATGTTGAACAGCCCCGTCTTGAACGCAAAGCCGACGGACAGGCCGCACATCATCAGGGGTGCCGCCTGATACAGCATCTTGCCGAGCTTGTCCATGCTGGAAAAGCCAGTGGTCAGCATAGCTCTCATGCCGCCCACGGCGGCGCCGGGATTGAGCAGGACCAGCAGTACAAAGCCCAGCACCAGACCGACGACGATGGACAAAAGGCTGGCCAGGACCCCTACAACGGCGGGACGCTGCAGAAGCGGCTGTTTATTCTGTTTGCTCATGCTTTCGCCTCCCCTTGCTTTTTGGCACCGGCCATATACAGGCCCAGCTCCTCGACGGTGGTCTTTTTCGGGTCGAATTCGCCGACGATCTCCCCCTCGTAAATCACGAGGATGCGGTCAGACAGGTTCATGACCTCGTCCAGCTCAAGGCTGACGAGCAGGACCGCACGGCCCTTGTCGCGCTCGGCCACGATCTGTTTGTGGATATACTCGATCGCGCCGACGTCAAGGCCGCGGGTGGGCTGCACGGCAACGAGCAGCTGCGGGTCTTTATCGACCTCGCGGGCGATGATAGCCTTCTGCTGGTTGCCGCCGGACATGCTGCGGGCAATCGTCGCAGGGCCCTGGCCGCTGCGGACATCGTATTGCTTTATCAGGCGCTCGGCGTACTGCAATACGGCGTTCTTTTTAATAAAGCCGTGGTTCTGGAACTCCGGCTGCCAGTAACGCTGCAAAACCATGTTGTCGGCCAGCGTGTAATCCAGCACCAGACCGTGCTTGTGGCGGTCCTCCGGGATGTGGCTCATACCGGCCTTGCTGCGCTCGCGGATGGGAGCATTCGTGATGTCCCTGCCCTCGAGTCTGATGGTGCCGGACGTGGGCTTTTCGAGGCCCGTAATACCGTAGATCAGCTCGCTCTGGCCGTTGCCGTCGATACCGGCAACGCAGACGATCTCGCCCGCGCGGACGTTGAAGCTGACGCCGCGGACGGCATTGTTCTTGTGGACCTTGCTCGGCACGACGAGGTTCTCGACCTCCAGGATCGGCTTGCCGACCTCGCAGGGCTTCTTATCGACGGCAAACTGCACGTCGCGGCCAACCATCATCTTGGACAGTTCCTCTTTCGTGGTGTCCTTGATGTCAACGGTGCCGATATACCTGCCCTTGCGCAGGACAGAGCAGCGGTCAGAGACCGCCATGATCTCGTTGAGCTTGTGGGTGATGAACAGGATGGACTTGCCCTCCTTCTGCGCGTTTCTCAGGAAACGGCCGGTGTCGGTGATGTAGGGCTTGATGGCGCCGCAGTAGGTGTTGACCCACGCCATGAGCTCGTCCATCGTGTAGCCCTTTGCGCCGTAGATCTTCTGGAGCATCAGGTTCTTCCACTCAAGAAGGTCGGCAAGGTGCTCCTTTAAGTGCTCGGGGTGCAGGAGCTCGCCCGCCTGCACGGTCTTTTTCTGGTACTTGTCGCCATAGAACGGCGCGATGCCTTGCTTGGTCGAGCCGTACTTCTTGTCGGCAAGGCGCGCTTCCTCGAGCGCGTCGAGCTCGCGGTGCCAGGGCAGCAGCAGCGACGCGCGGTCGCTGACCTTCAGATTCTCCGGCGTGATGATAACGCCCGCGGCGCGCAGCGTCTCCATCTCCTTGAGCAGGTTTTCGCAGTCCAGCGCCACGCCGTTGCCCAGAATGTTGACAACGCCGTCGCGGAAAATGCCGCTCGGCAGCAGGTGCAGGGCAAACTTGCCCTTTTCATTCACCACAGTGTGGCCCGCGTTGCCGCCGCCCTGATAGCGGACAACCACGTCATAATGGTCCGTGAGGTAGTCGACCATGCGGCCCTTGCCTTCATCGCCCCAGTTGATGCCTACGATCGCGCAATTTGCCATTGTATTGATCCTCCGATCCGGAGCGGGCCCGCTCTGCGAGTCCTGCTCAAATTTTTCAACCGAGTTATTATAGTCACATTTTCCGCCCATGAAAAGAGTTAATTTTGCATAGCTATCATTAGCATTACTTATGTCTTGTTGATTTTTGCGTCAAATTGAAATAATGCGCTATTCCGCTTCATTCAAGGTGTTTCGTCAATAGTGTCCAAAGTTGGGGCTCTGATATTGTTTCCTTTTTTCAGCACTTAGGACTTGCAATGTTGAGTCTCATGTGCAATAATTAGTTTGCTGTTATGAAGGTCACCACAAGATATAGTGTTATGTAAAGAACATACCAAAAGAAGAGGAGACGGGAGTACATGAGAGTTATCAAGCGCAACGGCGCAGAAGTAGAATTTGATATCGTCAAGATCATCGCCGCAGTGACTAAGGCTAACGACGTTGTGGACGAGGAGGCTCGCATGACGCCCGTCCAGATCCAGCGCATCGCCGAGAGCGTGGAGTTCTCCTGCCAGAGTCTGGGCCGCGCGCCCACGGTCGAGGAGATCCAGGACTTTGTCGAGCACCAGATCATGGCGCACGGCGCGTTCGAGGTCGCTAAGCGCTACATCACTTATCGCTACAACCGCTCGCTCGTGCGCAAGAGCAACACGACGGACGACAAAATTCTCTCCCTCATCGAGTGCAACAACGAAGAGGCCAAGCAGGAGAATTCCAACAAAAACCCCGTCGTCAACTCCACCCAGCGCGACTATATGGCCGGCGAGGTAAGCCGCGATCTGACGAACCGTCTGCTCTTGCCCGAGGATATCGTCAAGGCGCATGAAGAGGGCATCATCCACTTCCACGACACGGACTACTACGCCCAGCACATGCACAACTGTGACCTTGTGAACCTGGAGGACATGCTGCAAAACGGCACCGTCATCACGGGAACCCTCATCGAGCGCCCACATTCGTTCGCGACCGCGTGCAACATCGCGACGCAGATCGTCGCGCAGGTCGCCTCGAACCAGTACGGCGGCCAGTCCATCTCGCTGACGCACCTTGCCCCCTTTGTCGACGTATCGCGCCAGAAGATCAGAAAGCAGGTGCTCGCCGAGGTCGAGGCCCTCGGCGTCGACCCCACGGAGGACAAGATCACCGAAATCGTCGAAAAGCGCCTGCGCGAGGAGATTCGCCGCGGCGTGCAGACCATCCAGTATCAGGTCGTGACGCTTCTGACCACGAACGGTCAGGCACCGTTCATCACCGTTTTCATGTACCTCAACGAGGCGAGAAGCGAGCAGGAAAAGCGCGACCTTGCCGTCATCATCGAGGAAATGCTCGAGCAGCGCTATCAGGGCGTCAAAAACGAGCAGGGCGTGTGGGTCACGCCCGCCTTCCCCAAGCTCATCTACGTGCTCGAAGAGGACAACATTCACGACGACTCGCCGTATTATTACCTCACACAGCTCGCCGCCAAGTGCACGGCGCGCCGCATGGTGCCCGATTACATCAGCGAAAAGAAGATGCTCGAGCTCAAGGGCGATGTGTATCCCTGCATGGGCTGCCGCAGCTTCCTGACGCCTGACCGCTTCACCGACGCGGGCGTCGGCAACATCGCGAATGCCGGCAACTATGTTCCCGGCAAGCACAAGTATTACGGCCGCTTCAATCAGGGCGTCGTCACGATCAACCTGCCCGACGTGGCACTCTCCTCCGGCGGCAACATTGAAAAGTTCTGGACGATCTTTGAAGAGCGCCTTGAGCTCTGCCACCGCGCGCTGCGCTGCCGTCACGACCGCCTGAAGGGCACGCTCTCCGACGCGGCGCCCATTCTCTGGCAGTACGGCGCGTGCGCAAGACTCAAAAAGGGTGAGCCCATCGACAAACTCCTCTACGACGGCTATTCCACGATCTCACTCGGCTACGCGGGCCTTTACGAGTGCGTGAAGTACATGACCGGCAAGAGCCACACCGACCCCAGCGCAACGCCGTTCGCCCTCTCCATCATGCAGAAGATGAACGACAAGTGCAAGGAGTGGAAAACCGCCGAAAACATCGACTACTCCCTCTACGGCACGCCGCTCGAGTCCACGACCTACAAGTTCGCCAAGTGCCTGCAAAAGCGCTTCGGCGTGATCGAGGGCGTGACGGACAAGGGCTATATCACGAACTCCTACCACGTCCACGTGACGGAAAAGATCGACGCGTTCACCAAGCTCAAGTTCGAGGCGCAGTTCCAGCACCTCTCCCCCGGCGGCGCGATCAGCTATGTCGAAGTGCCCAACATGCAGCAGAACCTTGAAGCGGTTTTGCAGGTGATGAAGTTCATCTACGACAACATCATCTACGCCGAGCTCAACACGAAGTCCGACTACTGCCAGGTCTGCGGCTGG
>OMAW01000498.1_pt1 | contig 20707 bp, 9 predicted proteins | sample 1644731 | NCBI WGS metagenome assembly OMAW01 (sample SAMEA103958133, study PRJEB25191) | human gut metagenome | biome: human-associated habitat [ENVO:00009003]; feature: intestine environment [ENVO:2100002]; material: feces | place: Germany | collected 2013/2015 | reverse complement strand
CAAAAGCCAACAGCAAGTCTCCTTCAGGACGCAGAATATATGTTAGTCAGTTCGGCTTATGAACTGAAAGACAAAAACCGCATCGAGTTACTACGTAAGTACCTCGAACGTTATCCCGATACTCCTTATGCCAACCGCATCTATTCGTTGTTGGCCTCCTGTTATTTCTACGAAGGGAAATATGATGAGGCATTAGCTCTCTTCAACTCTACCCGCCTCGATCTGTTGGGTAATGAAGAACGTGACGACCGCACCTACCAACTGGCAACCTGCTACATGAAGACCGATAATCTGAAAGAAGCCGCCATCTGGTTTGAAACATTGCGTGCCAGCAGTCCCAAATATGCAAAGGATTGCAGCTACTATCTTGCTTACATCCGTTACACTCAGAAACGTTATGACGAGGCATTGAAAGATTTCCTCCCCTTGCAGGACGATCCCAAATACAAAGCACTCGTACCTTATTATATAGCAGAGATTTATGCCATCAAGAAGAACTACGATAAGGCACAGATTGTAGCACAGAATTACCTGTCGGCCTATCCTAACAACGAACATGCCGCCGAAATGTACCGTATTCTGGGAGATGCTTACTACCACTTCGGCCAATATCATCAGGCAGTAGAAGCATTCACCGGCTATCTGGACAGAGACCACTCCGCTCCCCGCCGTGATGCGCTATATATGCTGGGCCTCTCCTATTACCAAACCAAAGTCTACTCCAAAGCAGCAGAAATGCTGGGACAAGTGACTACGACCAACGATGCACTGACACAGAATGCTTACCTGCACATGGGACTTTCATACCTACAGCTGGCAGAAAAAAACAAGGCACGTATGGCTTTCGAACAGGCCGCCGCTTCCAGTGCCAATCTCCAGATTAAGGAACAGGCTGCTTATAACTACGCACTTTGCCTGCACGAAACTTCCTATTCAGCTTTCGGTGAGTCGGTAACCGCCTTTGAGAAATTCCTCAATGAATTCCCGACATCTCCGTATGCCGAGAAAGTAAGTAACTATCTGGTAGAAGTTTATATGAATACCCGCAGCTACGAAGCTGCCTTGAAGTCTATCGAACGAATAGCAAAACCAAGTGCACAGATCATGGAAGCCAAACAAAAGATTCTCTTTCAGCTGGGCACACAGTCATTTGCCAATGCCAACTTCGAGCAGGCTCTCCAATATCTGAACCAGTCTATTGCCATCGGACAGTACAACCGCCAGACCAAAGCGGACGCTTACTACTGGTGTGGAGAATCTTACTACCGCCTCAACCGAATGATGGAAGCCGCCCGCGATTTCAACGCTTACCTGCAACTGACCACGCAGCCTAATAATGAAATGTATGCACTCGCCAACTACAACTTAGGATACATTGCCTTCCACCGTAAGGACTACACACAGGCAAGTAATTACTTCCAAAAATATATCCAGCTGGAAAAAGGAGAGAACAGAACAGCACTTGCAGATGCCTACAACCGTATCGGAGACTGCCACTTGAATGTGCGCAACTTCGAAGAAGCCAAACATTATTATTCGCAAGCCGAACAAATGAATACTCCTTCCGGAGATTATTCATTCTATCAGTTGGCACTCGTATCCGGTTTGCAGAAAGACTATACCGGCAAGATCACTCTTCTGAACAGACTGGTGGGCAAATATCCTTCTTCTCCGTATGCAGTGAACGCCATTTACGAGAAAGGCCGTTCTTATGTATTGATGGACAACAACAGCCAGGCTATTACCTCCTTCAAGGAAATGCTGGAGAAATATCCCGAAAGCCCTGTCAGCCGGAAAGCCGCAGCCGAAATCGGTTTGCTGTACTATCAGAACGGTAACTTCAATCAGGCAATCAATGCATATAAACAAGTAATTGAAAAGTATCCGGGCAGTGAAGAAGCCCGCCTGGCAATGCGCGATATGAAATCTATCTATGTAGATTTGAACCGCATCGACGAATTTGCTGCCTTAGCCAATGCGATGCCGGGACATATCCGTTTTGATGCCAGCGAGCAGGATTCTCTGACCTATGCTGCTGCTGAAAAGATTTATGCACGTGGCAGAACAGAAGAAGCCAAGAGCAGCCTTAATAAATATCTGCAAACCTTCCCGGAAGGAGCATTTAGCCTGAATGCGCATTATTATCTCTGCCAGATTGGAAATGAGCAGAAGAATTATGATATGGTGCTCCTCCACTCCGGAAAATTGCTTGAATATCCGAACAATCCATTTGCAGAAGAAGCGCTGATCATGCGTGCGGAAGTACAGTTCAACCAGCAACAGATGGCAGAAGCTCTGACAAGCTACAAGATGCTGAAAGAAAAAGCGACCAATGTAGAACGCCGCCAGCTTGCCGAAACCGGCATCCTGCGTTGTGCCTTCCTGCTGAGAGACGACGTGGAAACAATTCATGCAGCAACCGAGGTGCTGGCTGAAGCCAAGCTTAGTCCAGAACTGAAGAACGAAGCTCTTTATTATCGTGCGAAGGCTTATAAGAATCAGAAAGCGGACAAGAAAGCATTGGATGATTTCCGCGAATTGGCCAAGGATACCCGCAATTCTTATGGTGCCGAAGCTAAATACCAAGTTGCCCAAGCACTTTACGATGCCAAAGAATATGCGGCAGCAGAAAAAGAGCTGCTCAACTACATCGAACAGAGTACGCCACACGCTTATTGGCTGGCACGCAGCTTTGTCCTCCTGTCGGACGTATATGTCGCTATGGGTAAAGACCTCGACGCACGCCAGTATCTGCTGAGCCTGCAACAGAACTACCAGGGCAATGACGATATCGAGAGCATGATTGAAGACAGACTAAAGAAACTAAACAAGTAAAGATTGAAAAGTATGAAACGAACTCTTTATATAGCAGGAGGATTTACACTGGCATTTCTGATGCAGTCCAACCTTCAGGCACAGAATACTCAGCCGAAAGATACGACCATGAACCGCACGGTCGTCGTAGAACAGGAATATAATCCGGACATTTTGGATGCTTCCAAAGTGAATGTGCTGCCCAAAGTGGAAGAACCTACCGTCAGCAAAAAAGAAGTGGAATATGCCACTACTTTCTTCCCAGCTACCTCTATTCCTGCCGACCTGATGCGTCCCTATGTAGGAACGGAAGTGCAGCCCGGCAGCAAGCCCGGATATATACGCGCTGGATATGGAAACTACGGTAATCTGGATCTCCTTGCCAATTACCTGTTCCGTCTGTCGGGCAGGGACAAGCTGAACGTCCGCTTTCAGATGGACGGAATGGATGGCAAACTGACTATGCCGGAAGCAGACACGAAATGGAATGCTTATTATTACCGTACCCGCGCGAATATCGATTATATCCACCAGTTCAACAAGGTAGATTTCAACATCGCTGCTAATTTCGGGCTCAGCAATTTCAACCTTTCTCCGGTTCAACCCGGCAAGCAGAAGTTTACTTCAGGAGACTTCCATCTGGGAGTAAAATCGACAGATGAAAATTATCCCATACAGTTCGAGGCGGAAACCAACCTGATGATGTACAACCGTCAGAACAATAACACTTTCTTTTTCAATGACAAAGTCGGAGAAACACAAGTGCATACCAAAGGATTGATCAGCGGTGCTATCAGCGACGAACAGAGCATCAACATCGGATTGGACATGCGTAATCTCATCTACAATAAAGACCTGAAACTTGCTGACGACCTCCAGGTATACGAGAACCGTACCGCTCTGGCACTGAATCCGTATTATAAACTCAACAGCGACAGCTGGAATCTGCGTGCAGGAGCCAATGTGGATCTCTCATTCGGCAGCGGTAAATCATTCCGCGTGTCTCCGGATATAACAGCACAGTATATCTTTTCCGACAGCTACGTACTCTATGCGCAAGCTACCGGAGGCAAGCTGGTCAACGATTTCCGCAGACTGGAAACGATCTGTCCTTATGCCTTGCCGGCAGCCCCTATTCTTGATACATACGAACAGCTGAATGCAGCGATAGGATTTAAAGCGAGTCCTTATCCCGGATTATGGATCAATCTGTATGGCGGTTATCAGGATTTGAAAGACGATTTCTTTGAGGTGCAGGAAGAAACATTTGTCAACTATGATCCCTCACTCGCCGGTGATGGTCAGGAAGGGAATTCCTCCTCTCCGGTCACAGCACATCAATATCTGAATCTGGAATTCAGCAATGCCAACAACTTCTACGCCGGTATGAAGATCAGCTATGAATATAAAGACCTCATTGCATTGTCCGCTGCTGGAACTTACCGCAACTGGGATGCGAAAGAAAAATACAGCCTGTATATGAAGCCTGCCTGCGAAATTAATTTCAGCGCAGACTTCCGCCCGATCACAGAACTGAATATCAATCTCGGTTACGATTATATCGGACGCACAAAGGTAGAAGGCATTAAAGCCGCAGCAGTCAGCGACCTGCATGCCGGAGCCAGCTATAATGTGTTCAAAGGAGTATCCGTGTATGCCCGGATTAATAATATCCTCAATAAGAAATACCAGTATTATCTGGGCTATCCTACAGAAGGTCTTAACTTTCTGGGAGGATTAAGTTTCAGCTTCTAGACAAGACATATTCTCCAAAGAGAAGAACCAATCAGATGCCCATCCTGTTATTGCCTATGTGCAACATAACAGGATGGGCTTTTTCATTGTTCCTTACAAATCCTCCTTTTCCATTCCGTCTATAATTTTGTATCAAGGTCTACCCATTTGTTACAGATAGTGTTTCTAGCTATTTGTGCACCTAATTTGGTGAATATTGCACGTCCATTTTTCACATCGTCCCTAATTTTGCATCATCATTAAAAGATAAATGAAGTTAACCTTATTGCACATAAGCAAAGGATATATTTAGAAACTGAAGAGAGAATAAAGAGAATAAAAGTCACCCCCAATCCGGTTGACCTAACTATAAACTAAATATATTATTAACCTATCAAATTAAACAGTATGAGAAACGCGCTCAATTTAAGATTCTGCTTTCTTGTTACGTTTCTTTTATTCATACCGTTGATGTATGCCTTGCCCCCGGAAGGTATCACAATTAAGGGTAGAGTAACGGATGAAACACTCAAAGAAGGCGTTCCCGGAGCTAATGTGACTGTGAAAGGCACGAGTATTGGGACAATCACAGACTTTGACGGTAACTTTACGATCGTCGCCCCAAGCAAAAAATCCGTATTGAACATTTCCTTTATCGGGTATGTAACCCAAGAGATCGTGGTCGGAGACAGAACAATCATCAATGTTTCCTTAAAAGAAGATGCACAGAACCTCGGTGAAGTGGAAATTGTAGCTATCGCCTACGGTAATCAGGACAAGCGCATGCTTACCAGTGCCGTCTCCTCCATCGACAACAAAGAGCTGATCAAATCTCCGGCAACAAGTATCACGAACCTCCTCGCAGGAGCACTGCCGGGTGTATCTTCCGTACAGACCACCGGACAGCCAGGTAAAGATGCTGCTGCCATCTACGTACGTGGTGTCGGTTCATTAAATGATTCACAATCCAAGCCCCTGGTCTTAGTAGACGGAATAGAACGTGAGTTTTCACAAATCGACCCGAACGAAATCGAAAGTATTTCAGTATTGAAAGACGCCTCTTCCACCGCTGTATTCGGAGTAAGAGGTGCTAATGGCGTTGTATTGATCACCACCCGAAGAGGTAAAGCAGGCAAAACGCAGATTTCCGCCAGCACCAAACTGGGTCTGCAACAGCCCATCTCACTGGTAGAGCAGACCGGAAGTTACGAGTTCGCACGCTTCTGGAATATGAAGCAGGAGATGGACCACGTTACGAATCCTAAGTTATACTTCACTCCGGAACAGGTAGAAGCCTATCGTACCGGCTCAGACCCCATCATGTATCCCAGTATGGACTGGAAGAAGTATATTTTTAATAATATCTATCTTCAAAGCCAGAACAACCTAAACATCTCCGGCGGTAGTGATAATGTACGATACTTCATCTCAGTAGGTTATACTTATCAGAACGGACTTCTGAAAGAACTTCCCGGACAAATGTACGACAATAACTATCGTTACAACCGCTATAACTACCGCGCCAATATCGATGCCAATCTGACCAAGACCACTTCGATGAAACTCGGTGTCGGTGGTGTTTTAGGTAAGATACAGGAACCGCGCAGCGTCGTTTCGGGTACGGGAGAAGACCAGAATCCTTGGGTAATCGCACAGATCTGGTCACATCCGTTTGCCGGACCGGGATTTATCAACGGAGTACGTACACTGATTCCTAAAGATATGGTTCCGCTGGGAGAAGTGATGCGTGACGGTATGTTCGTATTCTACGGACAAGGTTACAATCAAACGTATGACACGACATTGAATCTGGATTTGGACATCACACAGAAACTGGACTTTATCACTCCGGGACTGAGCGTTTCCGTGAAAGGTGCTTATGACAATAAATTCAAACTGGAAAAAGTACGTACGGGAGGCGCCATCGAAGCGCAGACCGTGTACTATAAATCATACTTTGACACCAACGGTACGATGTCACAGACCGATCCCGACTACGATAAATCACTTATCTATGTACCCAGCGGCAGCGATACTCCGCTCACTTACTCGGAAAGCAGCGGACGCGGACAGAACTGGTATCTGGAAGGACGTATCAACTATGACCGTACATTCGGCGACCACAGAATATCCGGTCTGTTCCTTTACAATCAGTCGCGTAACTATTATCCGGACAGCTACACTTATCTGCCCCGTAACTACGTAGGACTGGTAGGACATGCTACTTATGCCTATCAAAGTAAATATCTGCTCGACGTAAACGTCGGCTACAACGGTTCGGAAAACTTTGCTCCGGGCAGCACACGTTTCGGTGTATTCCCTTCCTTCTCTGCCGGATGGATCGCAACTGCCGAGAAGTTTATGGAAAACCAGAAAATCGTAGACTACCTGAAACTCAGAGCATCCTGGGGACGTGTAGGTAACGACAAAGGAGTGGACTCACGCTTTATGTACATGCCTGCCGTATGGGGATCATCGGGCAGTTACAGCTTCGGTGTGGACAATCCGATTTCCCAATCGGCAGCAGCCATCTCACGTATGGGTAACCCGGCAGTAACCTGGGAAACAGCCGACAAGCAGAACTACGGTATCGATCTTAAATTCTTCAACAGCCGCCTGTCCGCTACCTTCGACTACTTTATCGAACACCGCACAGGTATTCTGATCTCTCCGGAATCGACTCCAAGCATCATCGCAACTGCACTGCCTAACCTGAACATTGGTAAGGTAGACAACCACGGTTACGAAGTTTCTCTCGGCTGGCGCGATAAAATCGGAAAAGACTTCAATTATTATGTGGATGCCAACGTCTCTTTCGCACGCAACAAAATCCTCTATATGGACGAAGTGCCCAAGCAATTCTCTTATATGAACCAGACCGGTGGCTCTACCGGACGCCAGACCGGAGTATACAACTACATCCGTCTCTATCAGTACAGCGACTTCATCACCGGAGCTGACGGCGAACTGACCTTAAAGCCGGAACTGCCTCAGCCTTATCAGAAGGTGTATCCGGGTGACGCCATGTACGCCGACCTCAACGGAGACCACATCGTGGACGGTAATGACAAGAGCGTAGCAGGTTATGCTACCCGTCCGGAATACGTTTTCGGTATGAACATGGGATTCGACTGGAAAGGATTCAACTTCACCATGCAATGGGTAGGTTCCAAGAACGTTAACAGAATGTATGACATCGAATACCGCATCCCTTATACGAATGCCGGAAAGCGTGGTTTGCTGACTTACTTCTACGATGGTTGCTGGACCCCGGAAAACCAACTGGGAGCTGTTTATCCACGTCCGTCGGAAGAATCGGAAAGCTGGAACTCCGAGCCCTCTACTCTTTGGCTAGTGGATGCTTCCTATCTCCGTTTGAAAAGTCTGAGCTTCGGTTATACCATCACCGGAAAGAAATTCCTGAAGAAACTGGGTCTCAGCTCACTCGGATTAAACTTCAGCGGCTACAACCTGCTGACCTTCTCACCGCTTAAATATCTTGATCCGGAAAGTGATCCTAACCGATTCGGAGATTATCCGCTGATCAAAGTATATAGCTTCGGTTTAAATCTTAACTTCTAAAAAACGACTGTATGAATAGAATAATAAAAGGACTCGGAATAGCATTAGGTTGCGTACTGATAGCCTCCTCTTGTTCTGAAATCAGCTTCGGGGATAAATTTCTGGGCGACCAGCCTGAGAGTTCCGGAGCGACTACCGAAGAAATGTTCTCTTCGAAAATAAATGCCGAAAAGGTGCTGACCAAAGCATATACCGGATTACCTTATGGGCTACCGACCGGCTCTGACTACAAATTGGGTGTGAACATCCTTGAATCAATCACAGACTTGTGTTACAGTTTCCGTGACAATATCAGTGATGGGCCTGTCAAGCTCTATTACAACGGAGCACTCAGTGCCAACAACGTCCCAAAGAATTCCGCTTACCGTTATGGAAGCAAGTCCGACTGGACCACCATCCGTTACGCTTGGTTATATATCGAGAACGTAGAGAAAGTGCCCGACATGACAGCCAGCGAGAAAAGTGAACGGATCGCGGAAGCCAAAGTTTTGATCTCCCTCTGCTATTTCGAAATGCTGAGATATGTAGGCGGTGTGACATGGCTGGACCACTATGTAGACGTAAACGAGACAATGAATTTCCCCCGTATCACTTTTGCCGAAACGGTAGAGAAGATCGTAGGATTGCTCGATGAAGCCATCGGCTCAGAGCTGAAATGGAAGCAGAAAGCCGAAGATGACGGACGTATGACCAAGGCAGGAGCGATGGCATTAAAGTTCAAGGTCTTGCAATGGGCAGCCAGTCCGACTTTCAACTCAAACACCAAATGGCATCCGAAAGCAGACGAATATACCTGTTACGGCAACTACAGCGACCAACGCTGGAAAGATGCGGAAGCAGCCGGCAAAGCCTTTTTCGCAGAAGTACAGAAACAGGGGGAATATGAACTGATTCAACCTACAGAAGCGACTCACCGCGCAAGACGTCTGGCATACCGCAAAGCATACTACAACCGCGGCGGAACAGAAATATTAATCTCTACCCGTCAAAGATATGGCTCCGATGTTCACAGCAGCTTTATCGGCCAACGTTATTACAGCGGCCCTACATTGAACTATGTAGATATGTTTCCGTGGGAAGACGGAACTGATTTTCCGGCAAATTTCGACTGGAAGTCACCCTCCAAGCAACCGTTCTTTACAAAAGGCGAAATGGTGCCCACCCGCGACCCACGTCTGTATGAAAATGTAGCTTGTCCTGGAGACACCTACTGCAACGGAACAACAGCTCCTGTTTATATCAACCATGCCGACTACAAAGACGGTAGCGGATTCCTGATCATGAAGTACATCTTACAGGAAAACAACGATCGCGAAGGTCCGGTACAATGGTCACACACCCGTCTGGCGGAAATCATGCTGGGATATGCGGAAGTACTCAACGAAGTCAACGGACGCCCTACCGACGAGGCTTACAAAATGGTAAACGACGTACGAAAGAGAGTAGGTCTGCCGGAACTTTCCAAGACAATGAATCACGATCAGTTCCTCGAAGCCGTACTGAGAGAAAGAGCACTCGAATTAGGATTTGAAGAAGTACGCTGGTTCGACCTCGTTCGCAGAGACCGTCAGAGCGACTTCAAGAAGAAGTTGTACGGACTCAGAAGCAGAGGTAACGACTTGAACAATCCGACTGAGTTCACCTTCGAGAAGATCGAACTGGGAGACCATTACTGGGCTACCAACTGGGATACCAAGTGGTATCTGGCTCCGATTCCTCAGGAGGAAATCAACAAGCAATATGGAATGACCCAAAACCCGGGCTGGTAAATGACACGTTAACTAATATCGTTTGAACAATGAATAAAATAAATTATATATTCACTCTGCTCCTGGGAGGTTCGGTATCCCTGAATGCACAGACATCGAAAGCTGCTTCGGAAATGCAGCTGGCAGATACACTGAGCATCGGCTACCAGATGAACGTATCTTCCCGGACCAGCAGTTACTCTATCAACGGAGTCAATGCTTCCGCATTCGAAAAATCCCCGTACATAGATATCAGCAAAGCTTTGTATGGAAAAGTGGCAGGTCTGAATGTATATCAGGGTACAGGCTCGTCAGCCGATAACGTATCCACCCTCTCTATACACGGAAATGCCCCGCTAGTATTAATTGATGGTTTCCCACGTGATATCAGCGACATCACTTCGATGGAAATCGAATCATGCTACGTTCTGAAAGATGCGGCAGCCGCTGCTCTCTACGGTATGCGTGGTGCGAATGGAGTAGTACTGATCACGACTAAACGCGGAATAAGCAATGGTCTGAAGGTAAATGTGGACTATAATTTCGGTGTCAATACCCAATTCCGTTCTCCGGACTTCGCAGATGCCTATACGTATGCGAACGCTCTTAACACCGCATTAAGCGGAGACGGTCTGCCTGCACGCTACAATGCACAGGAACTGGATGCTTTCCGGACAGGAATCTATCCGTATGATTATCCGAATGTAGACTGGTGGAATGAAACGCTGAACAACACAGGATTGACCCACAACCTGAAAATGTCTTTCAGCGGAGGTAGTGACAAGTTCCGTTTTTACACGGTAGTAGACTATTACCGGGATCGCTCCATGTTGAAAAAAAACACGGAAGATACACGTTTCGACACTACACCTACAGACACACGTCTGACTGTGCGTACCAATCTGGACGTAAAAGTGACGGAAAGCACATTGCTGAAAGCCGGTATTGTGGGCAGACTGAAAGAACTCAGAGGTACCCGCTATGGACGCAACACTATTTTCAATAAAATCTATGGCATTCCATCTGCTGCATTCCCCATTCGTTATGAGAATGGCATTTATGGAGGTAGCTCTGTGTACGGAACCGGTAATCCGGTAGCTCTGTTGAAAGACTATGGACACATCCGTAACGTATACGGAACACTACTCGCCGACCTGAGCATCCGTCAGGATTTAAGTGCGTTGACCAAAGGACTGGCAGCCGAAGCATCCGTCTCTTTCGATAATATCGGAGGAATGAATGAAACCACCAATAAAGAGTATCGTTACATGAACAGCAATGCAAGTATCACCAGCGATGGTACACTGGTGACAACTCCTGCCATTTATGGTACAGACTCCGAAACACTGGGGCATACACAGCCTTTCGAAAGACTGATGCTACGCAGCGATTTCCAGGCAAAGGTGGATTATAACCGCACTTTTGGCAAACATCAGGTGGGAGGAGCATTGATTTATGATATGCAGTCTGTAGTCAAAAACGGCAGAAACAACTCTCAGAAGAATCAGTCTGTGCTGGTGAACGCCACATATACTTACGACAACCGTTACAGCCTCAATGCCGTATTCAACCGTTCGGGATCAGCTTACCTGCCCGACGGAGACAAATACTCGAACTATCCTGCCGTTTCTGCTGCATGGATCGTCTCCAACGAAGCGTTTATGGAAAAGGTGACACCGATCAATCTCTTTAAGATTCGCGCCTCTTACGGTCTGTCCGGATGGGACGGCAATCTGAGCCACGAACTATGGCGTCAGTCTTATGGCAGCGGCGGTGCCGGTTATAACTTCGGAGTGAATGCCGGAGGACAGTCCGGTGGCAGCGAAGGCGATCTGCCGGTTATCGGCCTGGTAGCGGAAAAATCACAGAAAGCGACTTTCGGATTTGATCTCGCTGCTTTTGATAATCGTTTGAATGCAACAGTAGAAGGTTTCTACGAAAAACGTTCGGATATACTTGTGTCAGGTGCCAATTCTACTTCCGGTATTATCGGTATCACAGTAGGTCAGGTGAACGAAGGAATCTATAAATACAAAGGACTGGATGCTTCTTTGAGTTGGAATGATAAGATCGGTGATTTCCATTATGGTATTGGTGCCAGCATGTCATATCTGAATACAGAGGTAGTCAATGTAAACCAGGCATATCAGGAGTACGACTACTTGTATACCAAGGGCAACCGTATCGGACAGATGTACGGTCTGGAAGCTATCGGCTTCTTCAACAGCCAGCAGGAAATCAACAACAGTCCGCAACAAACCTTCTCGGACGTAGCTCCCGGTGACGTGAAATACAAAGATCAGAACGGTGACAACCGCATCGACGAGAAAGACGTTGTGAAAATGTTCGGTTCATCTGTTCCACGCTTCTATTTCGGATTCAATCTGAACTTCTCATACAAGAGAGTGGAGCTTTCCGCTGATTTCCAGGGAATGACCGGAGTCACTGTTTCATTGCTCAACAGTCCGCTTTATAGTCCACTTGTAAGCAATGGCAACATTTCAAATACATTCCTGAATGAAGAAATAAGCTGGACACCGGAGAATAAGACCAATGCAACCATGCCGAGACTGACTACTCAAGAAAACTTGAATAACTATCGTGCCAGCTCACTGTGGTACCGTGACGGTTCATTCCTGAAACTTCGTAACCTATTGGTAGCTTACACTTTCCCGAAATCGCAGACTCGCTTTGCCGACCTGAAAGTATTCGTACAAGGCACCAATCTGTTCTCATTAGACAATCTCCATTTTGCCGACCCGGAACAACTTGGCATCGCTTATCCGTCGACAAGAAGTTATTGGGCAGGTATCAAACTTAATTTTTAATGCAAAGTAACAAATGAACATTATGAGAACCAAATACATACTCTTAACCATTTTGTCTTCGTTGGTCTTTGCTTCGTGCAACTACCTTGACTTTGATGAAACGAACAACCTGAAGACAAAAGAAGACATGTACAAGTATTTCGGTACAAGCAAATCAATGCTTACCCACGTATACTCATACATGCCACAAGGCTACCGACTGTTTGCGACCTCCGGCGGAATTTTCACCGAAGACATATATTCCATGCGCGACTGTGCCAGTGATGACGGCGAATTCGGAGCCTATGCAGATAATATCCAGAATACCAATAACGGTAACTGGTCGCCTATTAAAACTTATGACGATTCATGGACCCTGTATCGTGGTATACGTGCTGCCAACAGTTTTATAGCAGAGATTGCCCAAGTGGACTTCACACGCTACGAGCACGACGGACAATATACAAACTGGATGAAGCAGCTGAAATATTTCCCTTATGAAGCCAGAGTGCTGCGGGCACACTACTTCTTTGAACTGGCACGCCGCTACGGTGACATCGCCATGCCATTGGAAGTACTGACTGAAGAGGAAGCCAATACAATCGGCAAGACACCATTCAGCGAAGTAATCAGCTTCATTGTCAGTGAATGCGACGACGCTGCCAATAACTATGTAAACGAACCGGGAGCAGAAATCGGCAGAGTGACCAAAGGCTTTGCAATGGCAGTAAAGTCAAAAGCACTGCTATATGCTGCCAGTAAGCTACACAATCCTTCTATGGATACCGAATTGTGGAAAAAGTCTGCCAAAGCAGCAATAGATATTATCAACACAGGGCTTTACTCTCTCGACCCCCAGGAGAGTGCCAACAACCTCGACTCAAAAGAAGTTGTACTGATGAGGATCAATGGTGATAATTCGGACTTCGAAATGTTTAATCTCCCGCTTCGCATGACTGCGGGAACACGCACTTCCAGTCTTATCCCATACAGCAATTACCCATCACAAAACCTTGTGGACGCATTCGAGACAGTCAACGGTTACAAAGTAACCCTAGAAAACACAGGATGGGTTTGCGAAGACCCTGCATTTGACCCGCAATCACCTTATGAGAATCGTGACAAACGTTTCTACCGCGCTATTCTTGCCAACGGAATGTCGTTTAAAGACTACACCATTGAAACCTTCAAAGGTGGCGCCGACGACGGAATCGTATCACAAGGCGGTTCACCGACAGGATACTTCCTGCGCAAGTACATTCAGGAAGCTACCAGCTTCGAACCGGGTAAAGAAGCTGTCAGCAAGCATCATTGGGTGATTTACCGCTATGCGGAAACATTACTAACGTATGCGGAATCTATGGTCAACGCTTTCAATGATGTCAACTACACAGATGAGACTTATAAGTATTCTGCTCTGTGGGCTATCAATGAAGTGAGAAAGAATGCCGATATGCCGTTGATTCCTTCCATGGGAAAAGATGAATTCATGGAACGCCTGTACAATGAATGGCGTGTAGAGTTTGCTTTCGAAGATCATCGTTTCTGGGATGTACGGAGATGGAAGATTGCCGATACTACCCAGCGGGAACTATATGGAGTAAAGATCGAGAAGCAGGCGGACGGTACGTTCAACTTCTACAAGAACCTTTACGAAACCCGTAACTGGAGAGATTGCATGTATCTGTATCCGATCCCTCAAAGCGAACTATACAAGAATACAAACTTAAATCCTCAAAACACAGGATGGTAATTAATTGTCTAATCTAATATTTAAAAGATATATGAAAAAGTTATATAGCAACACGTTAATGCAACTGATTCTTGCACTGTGCACATTCAGTTTTGTAGCATGCCAGGAGTTTGACATCGACTCACAGCCGGAAGGCCCTCTCAATATCCAGATAGATGCTCTGGAGTCTTACACTGCTTTGGCAACTTCTCCGAGCAATGTAGTGTTCAATATCAGCTCCAACACTCCCTGGACGATCGAAAGCGACCAGCAGTGGTGCAAGCCGACTCCTTCGATGAGTGCAGCCAGCTCACTGGTGTCGGAGATTGTGGTGACAATGGAAAACAATACAGGAAAGAAAGCACGTACAGCCAAACTGACTATCAAGGCAGAAGGCGTTGAAGGCACCAAGGTAGTTACTATCGAGCAGGCTTCGAAAGAAGACCTGGTGGTGGTTCCTTACGATGAACTGGTACCGACAGAAGGCGGCAGCATCACCTTTACCATTGCTTCCAACAAAGCTTGGGAAATCATTCCTTCCACCGCTTTCCTTTCCAATATCGACAAAACATCCGGTACAGGTAATGAAGATGCCATAGCAGAAACCGTAACTGTGACGCTGCCTGCCAATGCAGGCGCCAAGAGAGCAGGCACGCTGACTGTAAAAACTGAGTTTGAAGAATACACCTTTACCATTACTCAAAATGGAGTGATCATTGAACTGGAAGAAGATCCCGAAAGTACAACAATCAGCATGCCCGGAACAGGCAGTGGTATGGAAAAGACTGTACTGATTCGCGCAAACAAAGAATGGAAAGTTGAAGTTCCTAAGGAATATCAGAGTTGGCTGAAAGCTGAGGCACTGAGTGAAACAGAGTTGAAAGTAACGACAACAACGACTAATAATCTGATGGTAAACCGTGTCGGCCACATCATTATGAAGACCAAAGAAGTCATCGACGGATTTGACGGCATTACGTTCGACATCAGCCAGGGTACTGCTTTCTGGAAAGAAGGAGGAGCAGATAACTATGTTGTGGATGAGGAAACCGGTTACATGACACTCTATGGCAGTGGAATAGTCACTAACTATTTATTCAAAAAAGGACGTCTCGCATTCGATTTCGAATCTATCAATTTAACCGGAGAAGATTGGATTGAGTTTAATATGTGGCCCAACTCAGGAAATACAAACTTCCATTTGCATTTCTACGCAAATAAAGAAAGTAACTTTACTTGTGGAGGTTCAGGCTTAAACTGGACTCAGAAAACATTTACCTGGACATCGGAACAAACGAATGTAGTGAAGAAGATCGAATTCCTTGTTGTCAACAAAGAAGAAGGTTCGAACGCATTAGTTCTTAAACTGATTATTGATGGTGTTGAGGTTGCCGTATTAGATAATAACATAACCGATCCTTATGCAACCGAACCGGGAGCACCTGTATACTTCAGAATGCATACCACAAATAAAGCTTCCAATTTCACCGTGAAGTCTATCACATGGGAACCAGTAGAATAATAACCGAACCCTAAAATTCAAGAGTATGAGATTAAATATCAGAAAATCAATAATTACAGGCATTTCTCTCGCCACATTGCTACCTGCATTCTCTTTATTGCAGAGTTGCGATGACAGTGAAGCAGAGAAATGGGTAGACCTGCGCTATAGAGTAGAAGACTCCTATCTGGTTGAAGCGAAAAATCCGGAACCAGTCTCCTTCCAGGTCAAGTCAACTGACCCGTGGGAAGTATTCGGAAAATATGATTGGTACACCATCTCACCCAGTACGGGTGAGGCAGGTGAAACCTACACCGTAACTGTTATCTGCAAAGAAAACACTGAATTGGACGACCGTATAGACACGCTCAACATTAAAAGTGACTACTGGACCGGAAAAAGATTCGTTCTGACCCAGAAAGGTACTGCTTATCTGAATGTAGAAGGTGTGGATATGATCGACCAGGAAGGAAACAGCGAAACATTCAGCGTACTCAGCAATCAGAAATGGACTGCTAAAGTAACAGACGGTGATGTTTGGCTCTCCATCCAATCCGGAGCATCGGGCGAAATGAACGGAGAAATCACTGTCACCGCTTCACCGAACACAGGCGAACAACGTACCGGTATTGTAACCATCTATGACCGGCACGGAAAAATAGCCAGAGAAGTACAATGCATACAAGACGGTGTATTGCTGACACCGGATACACCGGAAAACGGCAAGTGGTTTGCTATGTATGAACAGGCTCAGCAACTCACCATCCACGTAGAATCGAATGCAGAATGGGAAGTATCCAAAGAAAACGAAGCAGATGATACCTGGTATCACTTTGAAAAGACCTCATTCAACGGTTCTGCCGATATCGTAATTAACGTAGACGCACACGAAGGCTCTTCTGTCCGTACTGGAATTATCGTACTGAGTACCAAAGCTGCCGAAGGCGCTACTCCGCTTATGAAGACAATCAAGATCAAACAAGCGAATCCACAAAGACCTGTGGTTACTGAAGTAAACAGATCCATCAGTGGTGCTTACTACGGACCGGGTGGTTTAATGCCGGGTCATTACAGCTTCTATTGGGAACCGCTTGGCGACGCCAGTCTGACTACTTTCTTCTCTTGGAGCGGAAAAGCATTTGATGGAGGAGACGTAGAACTTCGCTTCCATATTCTGAGCAAACGGACTCAATTAAGTACAAGACCGTGGAACGGTGACGTATACAATGAGAACAGCGGCCGTGATGTTGATACCAGCAAGCCAAACGTATTATCATTCGAGATACGCGAAGCTATAGATGCCAATGATCCAACACAATCATGGATTTACTCGGAATGGATTCTCAACGGTACAGTCATAGGAAAAGCAACCAGCGACGGTGTGATAGACGCTAACGGTACAAGTGATACTTACAAAGTACCATTCTCGGATACCAAAGATGGTGGTAATTTCTCGATGACAATTTCCGGCGGCAGTGCCACACTGACTAAATGGGAATACATCGCTCCACTAGTATGGGGAGACTAATTCTCTAAAGATAGTGATTGCCTGAACTCCCCCAATCAGGCAATCGCTTCTAACAAACTCAAAAATCAATAAAAAGAAAAAGAGTATGATGAAAAGAAAAATATTACTTATACTGAACATGGCAATCATCGGATTTTCCACTGCTGCCTGTTCGGATGATGAGACCAATTACATCACTCCGGAAAAAAAATATCCGCTCACCGCTTTTGCCGTAGCAATAAATAATGTGTCAGCGAATACGACTTCCTATTATCATGGGAAGATAGACCAGACAACCCACAGAGTGGAAATCGGTACGATCGAGGATGCCAATACCATCACCGGCGTAGACTATACGCTAATGAGCGACGGAGCCACCATCTCACCGGACCCGGCAACATTTGTACACAACTGGAAAAAAGAGCAGACAGTGACCGTCACCACCGAAGACAATCAGACAACGACCTATACTATTGTACTGACCAAGTTTGACGACACCATGAAGGACGTTCTCTTCATGGACGAGTTCGATGTGGACGGCAATCCGGACCCGACCAAATGGGTACTCTGCCAGAAAGCAGGTTCCGACTGGAACGACGAAATGTCCGAAAGCTATGACCAGGCTTACGTAAAAGACGGCAGACTGATACTCAAAGCTGAAAAAATTGGCGACGAATACAAAGCCGGAGGTATCGAGACACAAGGCAAGTTTGACTTCACCTTCGGACGGGTGGAAGTAAAAGCAAAAATCACCAGTTACCCCAACGGCGCATTCCCTGCTATCTGGATGATGCCGAAGAAGTATATCTATGACGGATGGCCGAATTGCGGAGAAATCGATATCATGGAACATGTAAAACAAGAATCCGTAATCCATCATACGATACATACTCACTACACGTATGATTTGAACATCAAAGATCCGTCCAACACCGCACAAGTAACTTGCAATTATCAAGACTGGAACATCTACGCTTTAGAATGGAGCGAAGACAAGCTGACTTTCTTCGTCAATGGTCAGGAAACTTTCTCTTATTCGAACCTGAAACTGGAGAATGAAGCGGAAATGAAGCAATGGCCGTTTACGAAAGACTCTTCATTCTACCTCATCCTGAACATGGGATTGGGAGGAGACAGAGAGGGCTCATGGGCAGGCCCTATCGATGATGCCAACTTACCTGCCATCATGGAAATTGACTGGGTGAAAATAACCAAGTTAGATAAATAGGTTTTAAGGTAAGAGCCAAGGTTTTTAGGAACTTCTAAAGAAAAGAGGAGGTTTATATAATCTCCTCTTTTCGCTTTATTGACACCAATTCCATTATTAGGAAGTATTTGATATACTATAATGAAAATCAAGCCTAAAAACAAAGATGGCAATAACCAGAAAAAATATAGTATCCTTACTTATCGGATTCCTTTTATTAGGCTTATTATTCAATCCGATAAAAGAAATACCTGATGTTCCTCATCAATCATTCTTGTTTACCTGTACATTCCTAGCGACAGTAATAGGTATTGCAGCTTTCTATCCCACTAAACAATTCATTCACCGACTAACTATTATAGACTTATTAGTTATTTTAATAGCGGTGGGGAACATATACTTTTATCCTCCTACCTCTAACCTTTTCGGGTTAGCCCGTTTTGCTCTGATCATACTATATTGGAGCATACGTCAGACAGGAGGATTAAATGGCACTCTCTTATATACTATCATCCTCATAACTACCTTAGTCCTGTCAATTATCGGTTATATGCAGATACTGCATATACTTCCCTCCCATCATCCTCATTTTGATATAACAGGTCCTTATGGCAACCCTACAATTTATGCCGGAATATTATGCTTGTTACTGAGTGCTCCGATAATGGTATTATCGCATTTCAAGTCAGATGCAATCCATAGATATACTTATTTAGTGAGTTTTCTTACGTGTATTATAGCTCTGCCCATATTGTGGCTTACTCACTGTCGTTCCGCCTGGATAGCAGTATTAGCTATCATCAGCTATTCCATTTATAGTCGCTTTTCAATCTCTTTTCGATGGGGTATATCAACCTTGATTACAATTGCGCTACTTTCGTACTTGCTATATCAGTTCAAACCGGCCTCAGCTGATGGAAGAATACTGATCTGGAAAGTTACCGCACAAATGATAAAAGAGAAGCCTTTTACCGGCTTTGGTCCTCATGGCTTTACTGCCAACTATATGCATTTTCAAAGTGAATATCTGAAAAAAGAAGGAAGCATATATGAAAAACAGTTAGCAGATAATAACCACTATGTCTACAACGAACCTTTACGCTGGACAGTAGAATATGGAATTGCAGGATTGCTACTTTATATTGGAATATTATATTGCATTTTCTCGTATAAGAAAAGCGAGATACAATCTTTATCCGCCCAGGCGATATACATAGCCGGACTTGTCTGGGGATTATTTTCTTATCCCGATCAGACTTTCCCGATTCTGGCTGTTATGACTATAGCACTAGCAGAAATGTCCAACAGACAAAGAGAATGTGTAATTAAACAACTTCCTCACAAATATATATTTCTGAAAGCAGTCATTTTCCTTGCCATAGCAGGACAGGAAGCTTTACTGATAAAAATATTTCAATGCCACCGGGAATTATATCAAATATCCCATCGTACTTCCAGCCAATCACCGGAAGAAATTATAACGAGCCTTTCACAGCTGGAAACAGCAATGAAGAATGAAACAATATTTTGGCCATACTATTGTCATACTCTTTACAAATCACAGAGAGACAGCATCTTACTGGATAAGATCACTTATTGGGAACAATTATATCCAAGCACACATACCTATATTCTTAAAGGCGACGCTCTACAACGTACAGACAAAATAAAAGAGGCTGAAACAGCTTATTGGGCAGCTCACTTTATGGTACCCTCCCGACAGAAAGCACGATACAAGTTAGCTCTCATGTACTATCAGCAAAAGCGTATCTCTGAAGCAAACCGACTTGCCAATGAAGTGCTTACTGAAAAAGTAAAAGTATACGGTTTTGAAACCTATGAAATGCATAGAGAATTACGAAGAATTTTCGAAGATCAGCTACAATAATTATTCACTAGAATCTAAGAACATGAAAACAAAAAGAATCAAACGACCTGTTTGTTACCTTGTCGGACTTCTTGCCTTTGGTCTGATGCTGTATTCCTGCTTACAGGACGAAACAGATCTGGACTCACAGGAAACGACAGGGAAAGTTATTAAAGGTAAAAACCGTGAGCTGAGTATAGATGTAGCA
>OMAW01000476.1_pt1 | contig 21332 bp, 12 predicted proteins | sample 1644731 | NCBI WGS metagenome assembly OMAW01 (sample SAMEA103958133, study PRJEB25191) | human gut metagenome | biome: human-associated habitat [ENVO:00009003]; feature: intestine environment [ENVO:2100002]; material: feces | place: Germany | collected 2013/2015 | reverse complement strand
AGATTTTCTTTAACGAAATATCTGCACTGTGCTTATAGGCACCGGCTGGCAACTCGGAAATATGCTTGATGAGGCTTCCTTCAAATTCCCCCTCCAATATATTTTCCTCATTATTCAGAAAAGCCTGGGTACATTCCTGAATCAGCAGTCCTATGACGCAGGAACGCAGATAGGCAATCTGCTCATTGACATCGCTGACAAGCTTCAGCGTTTTGAGCATATGCGTTTTACGCTCTTCGGGGAAATAGGAAAGAAGTAAATCTTGTGTTTCCTGTGTAGTAAGTATCTTCAGTTTGTGTGCGTCTTCAATATCCATCATCTGGTAGCAGATGTCGTCCGCCGCCTCTACCAGATAGACCAATGGATGACGGGCATATTTCAGCGGAGCGTCATTCAGCTTTTTCATACCCAGTTCTTCGGCTATCCGGCGGAAACTATCTTCCTCTGTGGTGAAGAAGCCGAACTTCGATTTCTTACCCGCTAAGCTCGATGAAAAGGGGTATTTTACGATGCTGGCCAGGGTGGAATAGGTTAATACGAAGCCTCCTTTGCGTCTTCCCTCAAACTGGTGGGTAAGTAACCTGAAAGCATTGGCATTTCCTTCGAAGTGTGTCAGGTCCTCCCATTGCTCTGCGGGCAGTTGTCCTTTCAGAGTCATGCCTTTTCCTTCGGAGAAGAAAGTGGAGATGGCACGCTCGCCGGAGTGGCCGAAGGGAGGATTTCCCAAGTCGTGTGCCAGGCAGGCTGCCGATACGATAGAACCTATTTCGGGTAAATACGAATCTTTCAATTCGGGCTGGCGGGTAAGAATAGCTTTAGCGACATCATTTCCCAACGAACGGCCTACGCAGGAAACTTCCAGGCTATGCGTCAGACGGTTGTGTACGAAGATACTACCCGGCAAGGGAAAAACTTGTGTTTTGTTCTGCAAGCGGCGGAAGGGGGCGGAGAAGACGAGACGGTCATAATCCCGCTGAAATTCCGAACGGTTTTCGTGACGCTCCTGGTGAAACTCTTCCAGCCCGAAACGTTTGGCAGATATGAGGGTATTCCAATTCATGGCGATAATTACGAATTATGAATTACAAATTATAAATGGCAAAAGATAGGGGGACATTTGCCCTTTGTTATTATTTAACTGCAAATGTATCACTATTTTGCTTTAAAAGCTGTATTTTCGCCCAATTAAAAAAAGAAGAACTGCTCTTAAATACTGAATAGCGGCAGTTCGTAATTTATAATTCGTAATTTGTAATTATTGTCATGAACGTACAAATCATTAATAAATCGAAACATCCGCTTCCGGCTTATGCCACCGAATTGTCTGCAGGAATGGACATCCGTGCTAATCTTTCAGAACCTGTTTCTTTAGCTCCAATGCAGCGTTGCCTGGTGCCTACAGGATTATATATTGCCCTGCCACCGGGGTTTGAGGCACAAGTGCGCCCTCGCAGTGGTCTGGCTATTAAGAAAGGTATCACGGTACTGAACTCTCCGGGAACGATTGATGCCGATTATCGTGGAGAGGTTTGTATTATCCTTGTAAATCTTTCGTCGGAGACTTTCGTGATAGAAGACGGAGAACGCATTGCGCAGATGGTAATAGCACGCCACGAACAAGCTACATGGCAGGAAGTGGAAGTGCTGGATGATACGGAGCGTGGTGCAGGCGGCTTCGGTCATACAGGAAAGAGTTGAGGAGTTAAAAATCAAAGAATTAAAAACTAAAAGGGGCTGAGTTCTACTAACTGACTGAATGAAAATGAAATTTAAAATAGTATCTCTTTTCGTATTGTGCGCGATACTTATATCGTGTGGTACTTCCCGTCAGGGAGGAAAAAAACAGCGGAAAGGAACCAAGGCGCAGGTTGTGCTTACGCCCGAGCAACAGCGTAAATACGATTACTTCTTCCTGGAAGCTTCCCGCTTGAAGATGAAAGACGATTATAGTGCCGCCTTTGACTTATTGCAGCATTGTCTGACCATTAATCCGAATGCTTCATCGGCTTTGTACGAGATTTCGCAGTATTACATGTACCTTAAACAAGTTCCGCAAGGACAGGCAGCATTGGAAAAGGCTGTGGAAAATGATCCGGATAATTACTGGTATAGCCAGGGATTGGCCAGCTTGTATCAGCAACAGAATGAGATGCAGAAAGCTACGAATCTGCTGGAAAGCATGGCAACCCGTTTCTCGGATAGGATGGATCCTCTGTACAGCTTGTTGGATATATACAACCGTCTGGAAGAGTACGACAACGTGATTACCACCTTGAACCGTTTGGAAGAAAAGATGGGAAAGAACGAGCAACTCAGTATGGAGAAATTCCGTATCTATTTGCAGAAGAAGGATAATCAGAGTGCTTTTCGTGAGATAGAGAGTCTGGTGGAAGAGTATCCGATGGATATGCGATATCAGGTGATACTGGGCGATGTTTATATGCAGAACGACAAGAAGGACGAAGCCTATAACATATATAAGAAAGTGCTTGCCACCGAACCGGATAATGCCATGGCGATGTATTCATTGGCTTCTTATTACGAACAGACCGGACAGAAAGAACTCTACGAGCAACAACTGGATACCCTTTTGCTGAATAAGAAGGTGCCCTCTGATACAAAGTTGAACGTGATGCGTCAGTTTGTGGTTGAAAATGAACGCGCAGGTAGAGACAGTACCCGTGTAATCAACCTTTTCGACCGTATTATGGAGCAAGACCAGGATGATGCGCAGATGCCGATGCTGTATGCCCAATATCTCCTTGCCAAGAAAATGAATAAAGAGACCATGCCCGTACTGGAACGAGTGCTGGACATTGATCCGACGAATACGGCTGCCCGCATGACACTTCTCGGTGAAGCAGTACAGAAAGGAGATTATAAAGAAGTAATCCGTCTTTGTGAGGCCGGTATCGAGTCTAATCCCGATATGTTGGAGTTTTATTTCTATCTTTCCATAGCTTATAACCAGGCTGACCGCACTGATGACGCACTTGCCATTTGCAAGAAAGGATTGGAAAACATCCCGGAAAAGAGTGATAAAGAATTCGTTTCTAACTTTTATGCTATCATGGGTGATTTCTATCATACAAAGAAAATGAATACGGAAGCCTATGCGGCATACGACTCTGCATTGGTTTATAATTCGGCAAATCTGGGAGCATTGAATAATTATGCCTATTACCTCTCGCTGGAACGTCGTGACCTGGATAAAGCGGAGGAAATGAGTTATAAAACGGTGAAATCCGAACCGAAGAACTCCACTTATTTGGATACCTACGCCTGGATTCTGTTTGAGAAAGGCAATTATGCCGAAGCCCGCCTCTACATAGACGATGCAATAAAGAATGATAAAGACCAAAGTGATACCATTCTTGAACATGGGGGTGATATCTATTATATGACCGGTGATGTGGATGGTGCTTTGAAGTATTGGAAGCAAGCTCAGGAAATGGGTAGTGAGTCCAAGACATTGAAAAAGAAGATCGAGAAAAAGAAATATATACCCGAATGAGAACGTTACACAGCAAATACAGAACGGCAGGCAGTATTCGTATGCTGCCTCTCTTGCTTCTCCTGACCCTGGTAGTAGGTCTTTCCGGTTGTAAGACTTCCCGGAAAGTGACTTCTTCGTTGGGAGAACCGCGCTTTTTATCTTCTAAAGTACAGTTGACCATTCCTAACAAGGGAGGCACGATTACAGTGAACGGTACCATGAAGCTTGTAAGCGGTGAGCGTATGCAGCTTTCCCTTCTGATGCCTATCCTCCGCAGTGAAGTGGCACGATTGGAGATTACTCCTGACGATGTGTTGGTAGTGGATCGCATGGGAAAACGTTATGTACAGGCTACCCGTAAGGAATTGAAAGACGTTTTGCCCAAGAAGGCCGACTTTGCCCATTTGGAGAAGATGCTTTTTGAGGCAGCCAAACCCGGTGGCAAAGCTTCTTTGACAGGTAAGGAGCTGGGTATTCCTTCTTTGGAGAAAGGAAAAATCGTTCTAACCGACTTCTCGGACAAAGAGATATCACTGACTCCGACTCAGGTGTCTTCCAGATATACTAAGGTTGAATGGACTGAACTTTTAGAGATGCTGGCCAAGTTATGAGACAGTTTCTTTGTATTTTCATAGGTTGTTTCTGTCTGGCTCTGCCACTTTGCGCCCAATCCAACAAGATGATTAAGGAGTTGGAAAGTAAACGGGGTGCTTTGCAAAAGCAGATAGCTGAGTCGGAAACACTTCTGAACACTACAAAGAAAGATGTCGGTAGCCAGTTGAACGGACTTGCCGCCCTTACCGGGCAGATTGAAGAACGGAAACGGTATATCCTCGCCATCAATAATGATATGGAGACTATAGATCGTGAACTCTCCAAACTGGAGCGCCAGTTAGTCCGCCTTGAAAATGACCTGAAGGATAAGAAGAAAAAATATGAGTCTTCTGTTCAGTATCTATATAAGAATCGTTCCGTTCAGGACAAACTTTTGTTTATTCTTTCCGCCAAGACATTATCGCAAACTTATCGCCGTTTGCGCTATGTGCGTGAGTATGCCGACTATCAGCGCCTGCAAGGCGAAGAGATCCTGAAGAAACAAGAGCAGGTCAATCAAAAGAAGACTGAACTTCAACAAGTAAAGAAAGCCAAAACCAGCTTGCTGAAAGAGCGTGAAGTGGAAAAAGAAAAGTTAGAAAACCAGGAGAAGGAGAAGAAAGCCTTGGTTGCCAATTTACAGAAGAAGCAGCGTGGGCTGCAAAATGAACTGAACAAAAAACGCAAGGAAGCCAATCAACTGAATGCTCGTATCGACCGCCTAATAGCCGAAGAAATTGAGAAAGCCCGTAAACGTGCTGCGGAAGAGGCGCGTAAAGAAGCAGCTGCCCGCAAAAAAGCTGCTGCAAAAGAAACGAAACCGACTGCTACTTCTTCTTCCGAAGTGGTCACTGCCAAGAAAGCGGCACCTCTCGAAACCTATACGATGGATAAGGCAGACCGGGAATTGTCCGGTAGCTTTGCGGGTAACCGTGGTAAATTGCCAATACCTATTACTGGACCGTATATCATTACCAGCCGCTACGGTCAGTATTCCGTAGAGGGGCTTCGCAATGTGAAACTGGATAATAAAGGGATAGACATTCAAGGTAAGCCCGGTGCACAGGCGCGTGCTATCTTCGACGGAAAGGTAGCTGCCGTTTTCCAACTGAACGGACTTTTCAATATTCTTATCCGCCATGGAAACTATATTTCCGTTTATTGTAACCTGGCTTCTGCTTCAGTGAAGACGGGGGATACTGTTACTACCCGGCAAGCCCTCGGACAAGTATTCTCGGATGGTGCGGACAATGGACGTACGGTGCTGCACTTCCAGTTGCGCAAAGAAAAGGAGAAACTGAATCCGGAGCCGTGGCTGAATCGATGATTGTGAATTTCCTTTTGAAAGATTGTTGCTTCACTTCACAGGCTCCATCTTGTATTCTTCCTTCTGCAAGAGGGTAGCTAGTCCATTCTTTCCCAGCAAATGTTGCACGTCTATACTGTGAAGGTGGGCTTGCTGCAATACTTGTCGTTGATATATGGCTGTTTTTTCTTTATGATTGTATTTGGATAAATTCTCCTATAAAAATGAAAAAAAATCCAAGTATAAATGGTTGTTATTCGCTATTCTTGCACCCAAAATAAAACGTTTCATCTAAATTTAATAACTATTAAAAACAGCATTATGGATTTTAGAAAGACTACTCAAAGGGTATTTGTACTTTTATTATTAAGTACAATCTGCTCAATTGCTTTTGCGCAGAGCCATCAACTAAAGGGAACGGTTCTTGACAATGCCGGAGAACCAATAATTGGTGCAAATATTTTAATTGTCGGTACAACAAATGGGGTTATTACAGACCTTGAAGGTAATTTCACTTTGCAAGATGTACCTTTAAATGCAAAAATGCAGATTTCTTTTATTGGGTATATTACTCAAGTTGTTACAGTTGGGGAACAATCCTATATCAAAGTTACTTTGAAAGAAGATGCCCAGGCTCTGGAAGAGGTTGTGGTAGTTGGCTATGGTGTACAGAAGAAATCAGATTTAACAGGTGCTATTGGTAGTGTGGATAATACTAAACTGACATCCAAAGGAGCTACTACAGTTATGGAGTCTTTACAGGGGCAAGTTGCAGGGGTGGATATTAGCCAATCATCCAGCCGTGTAGGTGAGAGTTTCAATATTTCCATTCGCGGTAAAAGTACATTAGGAAGTAGTACCCAACCTTTATTTGTAGTAGATGGTATTATTTGTGATGATATTAATTTTCTCAATCCTTCAGATATTGAAAAAATAGACATATTGAAAGACGCCTCTTCCACAGCTATTTATGGTTCGCGTGCTACCAATGGTGTTGTCATTGTTACTACTAAGCAAGCCAAAGCAGGAGAAGACATGAAAGTGTCTGTCACATATGATGGCTATGCTGGATATAAAACTGTTGCGCGGATGCCTGACTTTATGGACCCGATTGAATGGATTAACTACCGTTATATGAGATATGCTACACCTGTTGAGAATGCAGCGATTATTAATGGACGGTTACCTCTTGAAATAACAACAACAAATATGAAAGCTTGTTGGAATAAAAATGCTCCTAAAATGCAAGAGCAGTTTTTGAATCATGATTTTACAGACTGGACTGATCTAATGCTTAAAGATGGTACACAGCAGAATCATTTCATCCAAGTGTCAGGTGCTGGGAAAAAAGTTTCCTATCGTGTAGGTACTGGTTATCAACAAGAGGATGGGGTAATGGGTGATGGACTGAGACGCTATAATCTGAAATTAGCAATTGATGGTAAGATAAATAGGCAATTGGCCATGGGGGCAACAGCTAATCTGGTCGCTTTTGAGTATAATTATGGTTCGAGAAGAGCAGTACAGACATCTTTTCGCTCTAATGGCTTTTGGCTTCCTTACAATACTGCAACTGGAGAACTGAATTATATGCCAGGTAAAGATTTGGTAGCTGGACAAGAAAAAAGTGAGGCGTATCCGGCAGGGTTTACTTCTACAGTTTCGCCTTTAGTTGATGCAATGAATTCGGAGGATAAAACTAAAGGATATCGCGTATTGACAACGATGTATTTGCAATATCAGCCGATAGAAGAAATATTGGTTAAAACAACATTCTCTCCAACAATGTCTACTAAACGAAGAGGAGAATACTATGGTGGGCTTTCTGAAGAACAAGCAGGGACTTACAATGCTAAAGACAATCCTACCGGTGATGCTAAAGCGACTATAACTAAAGATGAATATTTTTCTTATACATGGGATACACAAGTGAATTACATTAAGACATTCGGTGAAAGTCATACTTTGAATGCTATGGCTTTGATGAGTGTTTATAGCACAGAAGCTGAAAAATATGAGTTAACAGGAAATAATGTTACTTCTGAAACTTTGTGGTATAATTTAGGTTCGGCTGCTTCGGGCTATAGCGATGTGAAGAGTTCTTATGGGAAATCGACAATGCTTTCATATGCTTTACGTGTAAATTATGGTTATAAAGGGAAATATCTGGCTACTTTGTCTACTCGTTGGGATGGTTCTTCAAAATTCAAAGAAGGTCATCGCTGGGGAATGTTTCCTTCGGCGGCATTAGCGTGGCGTATTAGTGAAGAGAATTTTGTTAAAAACAGTATGTCGTGGATTAATAATCTGAAATTACGTGTTAGCTATGGTGCTACGGGAAATAATGCTTCTGTAGGAAATTATGAAACTTCATTTCTTGCCAATCAGCTTTATTATTCTGGCTTCGGTAAAGGATTTGGTCCTGGTATTATGAATGAATTATTAAGTTGGGAAACTACCACGGAATTTAATACAGGTCTGGATTTTGCTTTCTTGGGAGGACGAGTTTCTGGTACATTTGATTGGTATACAAAAACATCCAAAGATCTGCTTATGGATATGAAATTATTATTAGAACAAGGTTCCTATAATGGAAGTATGACTGCGAATGTAGGTAAAGTGCGTAATAGCGGAGTGGAATTGATGTTGAAAGGAATATTATTTCAATCAAAGGATTTTTATTGGGATATAACGGCCTCATTCGCTAAGAATAAAAATGAAATTCTTGAACTACAAGGTAAGAAAGAAGACATGCGTGCCGAGCGTTGGTTTATCGGGCAACCCATTGATGTTGCTTATGATTTGAAACAATTGGGAATATGTACTCAAGCAAAAGCGAATGAGTTAGTAACGATTAATGGGGTGACAAAGACCAATTCTGAATGGTATGGCTATTTTGAAGGATGTATGACTTATGAAGACGCAAATAAAGATGGGAAACTGAATGATGATGATCGGCAGATATTGGGGCATGCTTTACCGAAATGGACTGGAAACTTGTCTACCACTTTGTCATATAAGAATTGGGATTTTTCTATGAGTATAAATACGAAGCAAGGGCATTTGTTATATAGTCCTTTTATGGAAGAATTTACAAATTATAGTGACCGTGGACGAACTAAATTGAATATGGATTTTTATATTCCAGAGGGTGCTCCAATATTCAATTATACGTGGGATGGAAAAACAACGACCTCACTTACATCCAATCCTAATATAGTGGCTGACCATACAACCGTAGGCTCTTATCCGTATCCGTTTGATGGGGCAGCTTATAATTATGGCGGTGGAAATGGTTGGTATACTAGTAAGAATAAAGAATTTGAATCTAATAATTATGTGGATGCTTCTTATTGGAAAATTAAAAATATAACAGTTGGATATACTTTTTCTAAAAAACTGATAAAGAAAATAGGTCTTGAGAATTTGCGTATTTACGCTAATATATTGAATCCTTTCACTTTCACAGATTATAAAGGATTTGATCCGGAATGGGCTGATGCTAAAATTTCAGATGGAACAGGAGGACCGAGTTCTGTTACTTATCAATTAGGATTAAATGTTAAATTTTAATAGTAGAAATATGATTATGAAAAAGTTATATACAGTTGTGACAGTCTTTTTATTTGCAATATTAGCTGGATGTTCTGATTTCTTGGAACAGGATAATAAATCGAATGTACCGGGAGCTGATTACTATAACACATCAGCTGGGTTTGAAAGTTTGTGTAATGCTGCTTATGGCTCATTAAGAACTATATATAGTGATGCTCCTTGGCTGTTTGAGGGAGGGACTGATCTTTTTGCAAGTGGACGTACTTCTGTGCAAGTTTGTAACTTGTATGGTCAGAACTATTCAAGTGCCGAAGAAAATGTGACAACATTTTATAAGGAACACTACAAGGCTATTTCTTTAGCGAATGAAGTGATTTATTGGGGAGGTGAAGATGATAGCCGTGCCGAGCGCGTTGCTGAAGCACGTGGTTTACGTGCATTTTATTATTTGAATTTAGTACAGCAGTTCGGTGGAGTTCCTTTAGTGACCACACGTACTACTTCTCCTATTGCAAGTGTACAGCGAGAGAGTGCGGAATCTATTTTCCAATTTATTATTGATGAATTGACAGAGTTGGCTTCTTCTTCATCTGTGCTTGCTGAGAAATCAAGCGACGGTCGTTTTACAAAAGTCGCTGCTAAACATTATTTGGCAAAAGCTTATTTATGCAAAGGATACCTCACTCATGATGAGAAAGATTTTAATGCAGCCGTTACATCAGCTAAAAGTGCAGGAGCAGGTGCTCCTTTGACCACGCCATTTACAACTTTGTTCAGTAACCAAGGGGAAAGGAATGAGGAGATTCTATTTTTTATTGATTACAATGTAGCAACTGTAGCTGATGTACAGAAAGATGGAAACAGACAACAAGCTGATTACGGACCTTATTTAAAAGGTGCAGAAGCTGGTCATAAATATACCTCCTCTACATTAACTCCCACATTATGGATGCATGAAGTATTTAATACAAATACGGATAATCCGGCTCAAGATGAACGATATGAAGGAACTTTTATGCTTGAGTTGCGTCAAAGTTATTGGGACTATTATGATGAGAAAAAGAAAAATACGAGTGAAGTGATTTATTATTATTGTCCTTCTTGGGAGATTGCAAACATAGCAAGTTGGCGCTCGGCTCTTGACAGTCGTAAAAATGCAATTATAGTGGAAATGCTTCCGGAAGGAAATAATATTAGCAATGAACAAACCTCTTATCAAGCTAAAATGTCTGCAGATATCTGTGGAGTAGCTCCATTTCGTAAGTTTGATGATATAGAGAATGGAAAACAGTATTTTAAGATTACTTCTTCTATGCGTGACATCTATTTAGCTCGTTTAGCAGAGACAAATCTGATAGCTGCGGAAGCTTATATTAAGTTGAATAAACCGGAAGAAGCGGTCTCTTATATTAATATTGTACGTAATCGTGCTAAAGCAACACCTGCGGTCGCATCTGAGATGAACATTGATTATATTTTGAATGAACGTGCCCGCGAATTGGCTGGGGAGTACCATCGTTGGACAGACCTGACTAGAACGGGGAAATTAGCAGAATATGTGGAAGCGCACAATCCGGATATTCCTGTGGGGAGGATTACCACCAAATTTTATCTGCGCCCTATACCTTTGGCTGCAATAGAATTGAATTTAGCGCTGAAGGGACATCAAAATGAAGGTTGGGATTAACTTTTAATCGATATAGAATGAAAAATCAGTTATTAATTTTTCTATTTATAATTATGTCCTTTTCAAGTATGAAATTGCTAGCAAAGGATATGAAAGACATTTATCGTGATTTACCGTTTGAAATGCCTGTTATTGAGCGGCCTGTAATCCCTGATTTAAATATCTGCTTAACAGATTTTGGCGGTTCTGGTGATGGAGTGACACTCAATAGTGAAGCTTTTGAGAAAGCCATTCAATATCTTGCTTCAAAGGGAGGGGGACGTTTGATTGTGCCCCAAGGGGTGTGGCTGACCGGACCAATTGAATTGGAAAACAATGTGGAATTACATCTGTCAGACAATTCGATAGTGGTTTTCAGCCAAGACAAGTCTCTCTATCCCATTGTCGAAACCGTGTTTGAGGGGTGTAAGACGTTCCGTTGCAAGCCTCAGCTTTCGGCTGTGAGAAAGAGCAATGTAGCTGTTACTGGCAAGGGAATCATAGATGGTGCAGGTGATATTTGGCGCCTTGGAAAGAAGAATGAAATGCCACCTATGGTATGGAATGAATGTATACAAAGTGGAGGAATACTTAGTGAGGATGGTGAGTTGTGGTATCCTACGGAAAGTTACTATCGCGGTGCCAAAGATGCCATTCAAAACATTGTTCCCTGGGCTAAGACAATGGAGGATTTTGAAAGCGTTCGTGACTTTTTACGACCTGTAATGGTGAATTTCAGAGAATGTGATGGAGTTTTGCTGGAAGGAATTGTGTTCCAAAATTCTCCTTGTTGGAATGTACACCTCTCTCTTAGCCGTGATATTATTGTTCACAATATCGCTGTGCGTTGTCCGTGGTATGCCAAGAATGGTGATGGAATAGATATTGAGTCATGTACCAATTTGCTTCTTACCGACAGTTGGTTTGATGTAGGTGATGATGCTATCTGTATTAAAAGTGGCAAAGATGAAGAGGGACGTCGTCGTGGTATACCGGCTTCTAATATTATTGTGGACAACTGCGTTTGCTATCATGGACATGGAGGCTTTGTTGTGGGCAGCGAGATGAGTGGGGGAGTAAAGAACATTGCCGTATCCAATTGTCGCTTTTCGGGTACGGATGTAGGCCTGAGATTCAAGAGTAAACGTGGACGTGGAGGTGTTGTAGAGAACATTTACATTAAAAATATCATGATGAATGATATCGTTTCGGAAGCTTTACTATTTGACTTGTTCTATGGGAAACGGGTGAGCGTGAAATTACCGGAACAAGACGAGGACATGATTGCTTTTGATGCAGATGAGACTACGCCACAATTCAAGGATATATATATATCGCAGGTAACCTGTCACGGAGCAAAACGGGCAATGCTTTTCAACGGACTGCCGGAGATGAATGTCCGGAATGTATTTATAGAAGATTGTCACATATACGCTGACGAAGGTGCAAAGATACACGAAGCTACCAATGTAAACCTGCGTAATGTGATGGTTACTCCAAAAAGTGGTCCGGCATTGATGCTCAATAATGTGAAAGATTTAACTGTTATAGGTTTTCAATGTCGCCGGATAGATGGGAACGCTTTGATAGTAACGGGCAGTCGCAATCGGTTGATTTCAGTTTCTTCTTCTTGTATATCGGAGAGAAACGCTTTTGTTTCAAATAAGGCGGAAGGGAGCGTTGTATATAAATAAGCTAAGATGAAAATATTTATATATTTTTTTCTCGTTATTTTATCGGTAACGGATATTACAGCGAATGCAGGCGATTCACTTTATCAGGCAGATTTTGTCGTATCTGCTGATGGAAGTGGTAATTTTAAAACTTTAAGTGAGGCAATAGTGGCTGTTCCTGATTTTTGCGACCGTGAAACAGTTGTATTTTTAGAGGAAGGAATATATCAAGAGAAAGTTAATATACCTTCGTCAAAGAAAAATCTCAGGATTATTGGTAGGCCGGGAGGGCAAACGGTCATCACTTGGCATGATTCTGCCAGATTACCAGGAAAAACCGGAGTGCGCATTGGCACTCCGGGAACGGCAACTATCATTAATGCTGCTGATTCTTTTGTTGCAGAAAACATTACGATTGAGAATTCGTCGGAACCTGCTGTAGGGCAAGCGGTAGCATTACTTTGTATGGGTGATAGGCAACGTTACATAAATTGCCATATAAAAGGCAATCATGATACGTTGTTCCTATATGGTATCGGAAATCTGAAAGAAGATGAATTATGTAGTCGAAACAAGTGCTATTTGTTTGTAAACTGTCTGATTGAAGGAACCACGGACTTCATTTTCGGAAGTGCGACAGCTTATTTTAAAGAATGCACTATTTTGAGTAAAAAGAACTCTTATATAACAGCTGCATCGACTTGTAAAGGACAACAATATGGATTTATTTTTGATAGCTGTTCCTTGATTGCAGCGAAGAATGTAGATCATGTTTTTCTGGGTCGCCCTTGGAGAATCCATGCTCAAACTGTCTTTTTTAATTGTTTTTTGGGTACTCATATATGTCCGGAAGGTTGGTCAGATTGGAAGAAAGCTATCGTACAGAGCGGAACTGCATTTTATGCCGAATATAATAATAAGGGACCTGGGGCTGGAACTGGTAAAAGAGTAGTATGGAGTCGGCAACTCACATCGGAAGAAATTGAAAAATATAAGCTGAAGGCTGTGTGGGGAGAAGAATAGTTTTATATTTGTTCCAATAAACCCTTTATTTATGAGGAAATTTCTACATATATTGTTTTTCTGCATTTGGATATCTCCAATGACGATATCAGCACAATCTTTACGAGGTACTTTTTCAACGTACACATCGTTAGATGGACTCGTGCATAATAACATTTTAGATATTTATACCGATTCAAGAGGTTTTGTCTGGATATGTACTTGGAATGGGATAAGCCGTTTTGACGGTTACCATTTTAAAAATTATTGCAATGATCCGGATAATCTTCCGGTACAGCATAATCGTTTCACTCAGGTCATGGAGGATGCGAACGGGCATTTATGGTTTCAGACTTACGATGGGCACCTCTATCGCTTTAATCGTTTTACAGAACAATTCGAGAGTATAGATCAACTTGTAGATCAACTTGCTGGGAAATCTTATCGTATAGGAAAAGTCTTATTTTGCCATAAAACAGGGACTGTATGGGTTGAGTTTCAAGATAATGGCGTGGTATGTTTCTCTGGTTCCAAAAACAGCTCCCCTCTGACGGCTCATAGTTTTATTGGAAATAGACAGATAGATTCCGCTGTTTCTTTTATGTGTGAAACAGTTGATGGTGCTGTTTGGCTGGTTTGCGATAGGGGGAGGCGTGTGATAACTATAACACCCGATTTTCAGATTGAGATGCGTATTAAAAGTGATGAACCGATTATTGCAGCAGCCGTTGTAGGTGAAGGAATTGCTTTCGCTACAAAATATCACTTGATTTCTCGGTTTTTGAAAGGCTACTCTCTACTTTGCTATGATGATATCAAAATAGATGGCATAACGACTCTGGCTAGTGCAGCAGATGGAAGTGAACTATATATCGGTACTTCCTTCAGTGGGGTTAAAGTGCTGAAGAAAAAGATGAATGCTTTGGAAGATAAAATGCCGTCAGGTATTGTGCCACAGCATATATGCCACATGACAGTTGATTCTCACAATACTGTGTGGATAACCGATTTGTGCCCGGGTATTACACGCTTTGATCCCTCAAGATGTGATTATAAACACTTCAGTCAAGAGTTGAATACTGTTGATTATTTTTCCGATACATTGAGCGTAGTACAAGAATGTAATGATGTTGTATGGATAAAAATGAAACAAGCAGGTTTTGGCTATTATAACCGGGAGAAAGACTTGGTAGAACCTTTCTTTAATGTACCTTCAACCGATTTCAGAATGACAAATGGAGTTACCGCTTTCGAAATAGATGATGATAATGTCATGTGGCTTTCGCCATATTATGAAAAAGGATTAGTGAAAATTGTTATAGAAGATGCCCGGTCGGATATTTTCCAACTTTCAAGTGGACAGGACACGAATTATCCAGATAATATACGCGCTCTCCAATTGGATAGAGATAGTAATCTATGGGTCGGAACAAAGAATGGTAGATTATATTGTTATGATAGTCAATACAATTTAAAACATCTCTATTCTCATTCTGATAATGGAAATCCATTAGGCAAGATATATGCTATTTTTGAGGATTCACTTCGAAATATTTGGGTTGGGACTAAAGGAAACGGGTTGTGGCGTCTTACCCCTGACGGGAAGGAATATAAATTTAATCATTATCTTCATGTAGAAGGAGATATTGGGTCACTTTCTGATAATCATGTTTATGCTATTGACCAGGATTGTTTTGGCAGAATATGGATTGCGACTTTTGAAGGAGGAATAAATCTGTTGTCTGATATCGACTCTGATCGCTTTATAAATATTTATAATAATTTTCCCAATTATCCTAGGGGAGAGGGCAAGCGAGTCAGATATATACTTAGTGATACATTAGATAGAATGTTTATAGCTACGACTGAGGGATTGATGATATGTAATCCTTCAGAATCACCCGAAGAAATGCAATTTACTGTATGTAGACGCTATCCGGGCAGTAAGAATTCTATTGGAGGAAATGATGTCATACATATATTGAAAGATTCCTCCGGACAGATATGGCTATCAACTTATGGAGGAGGATTAAGTTTAATAAAAGGATATTCCGACAATGAGGTACCCATATTTGTGAATTATACGACAGTTAATGGCTTGCTTGACAATATCGTGTTGGCTGCAGCCGAAGATATTGACAAGAATATTTGGATTTCGACCGAGAAAGGAATCATGCGTTTTGAACCTCAGCAGAAAATATTCACTGATTATTCTCTATGGAGCAACTCTACTCCGATATCTTATAATGAAGCATCCGTTGCCACTGACGCTAAAGGCACTATCCTTTTTGGAGGGCTAAATAAACTACAGATGATAAATACTCATAAAGTGCAGTTCTCTCAATATGAATATCGTCTGTCATTCACGGATCTGGAAATACAGGATCAGAAGATCGCAAATCCTTTTTTGGAGACTGATATAACAAAGAATGAGATAGAATTACCATATAATTATTTACTCTTCCGGGTAGAGTTTGCATCACTTAATTTCCGATTGCAAGACAAAGTAAATTATATGTATTATTTGGAAGGGTATGATAATACTTGGACTATTTCGCGAAAAGTAAACAGTGCCTATTATTCAAAAGTTCCTCATGGGCATTATACTTTTCATGTCAAAGCTTTTGTTGGCAATGAGTTGATGAACAGTCCGGAGATTACGATGAAGATTCACATTGCTACTCCTCCATGGCTCAGCTGGTATGCTTATTGTATATATAGTATTCTGTTTTTAGCTGTATTATGGCTTGTAATGCGCACACTTTATATAATGACAAAGCTTCGTGCAGAAACAAGGATGGAACAACACATGTCGGAAATGAAGATAAGATTCTTTACTAATATTTCACATGAATTGCGCACTCCTTTGACCCTTATTATTGGAGGATTGGAGGATTTGCAAAAACGGGAAACATTGTCAAAAAGAGGACAAGACAGTTTAGGAATGTCATACAAGAATTCCAAACGGATGTTATCTTTAATAAACCAATTACTCGACTTCCGTAAAATAGTTAAAGACAAATTGGAACTTAAAGTACAGAATGCTGATATTATACCCATAGCTCAGAATGTACTTAAAGACTTCAGGGATATGGCTGATGAACGAAAAATCACTCTCTTATTGACAGTTTCTCATAGTTGTATTATGTTATGGATTGATACGGAGCGAATGGAGAGTGTGTTATACAATTTACTTTCCAATGCTTTTAAATTTACTCCGGATAATGGGAGGGTTTCTCTGTCTATAACATGTAAGGAGGCAGAAGATGAAAAGGACTGTGTTTATATATCTGTAGATGATTCCGGAGTGGGAATCTCCAAAGAACACCAGAAACAGATATTTGCCCGTTTCTCACAATTTCGGAAAGCGATAAGGAGAGATATACATGGAAGTGGAATAGGCTTAGCTTTGTGTCGGGAGATTGTGGAATTACATCATGGTACCATTAATGTGGAAAGTACGGTGGGGAAAGGCAGTACCTTCACAATAAAACTCTTGCGGGGTAATCAACATTTCAGTATGGAGCAGATTGATTTTGACACTGTAGCGGATGAAAATAATTATTCGGTGTCGACTGACATGAAAAATATATCAGCGACTTATTCAGAACAGGCTCTTCCAAAGGATGCGCCAACAATTTTGCTTGTTGACGATAATGCAGAGATACGTAAATTTATCTTTAATAACTTGATGGAGAGTTATAGAGTGATTGAAGCTGTGGATGGGGTGGATGCATTGGACAAAATCGCTGTCCATCAACCGGACGTTATCGTGACAGATTTAATCATGCCACGGATGGATGGAATCGAATTGGTGGATAAGCTTCGCCATAACTTTGAGACCAGTCATGTTCCTATTATTATGCTTACGGCAAAACAAACTTCGGAAGATAAATTTAAAGCTATAAAGTATGGGGCAGATAGCTATATTACCAAACCATTTAGTGTGGAATTTTTGCTGGTTTGCATAGACAATCTCCTTACACGGCGTAGATTGCTTTTTGAACATTTCTCATCTCAGTCTGCCAATCATCGCATTGAAGAGTTTGTATCACAGGAGGATGTGGTGGTGACCAATCGTGATCAAGAGTTCATGAAGGAACTTATGGAATGGATAGATACTAATATACATGATACGGAATTGACGGTCAATGATCTGGCTGTTCATCTCAAGTTGGGAAGAACTACTATGTATAATAAAATAAAATCTTTGACCGGCAAATCTCCTATAGAGCTTATCAAAGAGTATCGTGTGATAAAAGCCGAATTGCTTATTAGAACCGGACAGTTCTCCATATCAGAAGTTGCCTATCAGTTGGGATTCTCAGATCCGGGTTATTTTAGTCGTTGTTTCAAGGAACAATATAAGGTGTCGCCCAAGGAATATATTCAACTGCATAAATTCAAGAATAAAGAAGATGAAATAAATAGTATTTGATAAAAAGTGAATGATAACTGATGATTTTTACAAATCTCCATTTTATAGATTGCTTACTTTTGTAACATCAAATTTTAAAAGAATACGTAATATGAGAAAGCTAGTTAAACTTATTATGCTTGTGTTCGTAATATTGTTTGTTGTTTTTCCCTGTAAAGCGGAAGGATACGGTAAATACTATCAAGGTTTGCCTTTTGATATTCCAAAAGCGGTTACTCCTGCTATTCCTGAACTGGAAGTTTCTCTGGCTGAGTATGGTGGTATCGGTAATGGCATGACATTGAATACTCAGGCATTTGCGGCGGCTATAGCAGACTTGTCAGAACGTGGCGGAGGGCATTTAATTGTTCCGGAGGGGATATGGCTTACTGGTCCTATCGTTTTGAAAAGTAATATCGACTTGCATGTTTTGAAAAATGCAATTGTTTTATTTACACCTGATAAAACGCAATATCCTTTATTATCACCGGATGAGGGCACTTCTGGAAGCCGTTGCCAATCTCCTATCAGTGCTTATCATGAAAGTAATTTTTCAATTACCGGTGAAGGTGTATTTGATGGTAACGGAGAATTATGGCGTCCGGTCAAGCGTTTTAAGGTTAGCAATGCAGAATGGAATAGTTTTATAAAAACAGGTGGGACTGTAAAACAGGATGGAGCAATATGGTATCCTGAAACATCATCTGAGAAGTTAGCCAAGAAACGTCCACGTATGGTACGCTTTGTCCGTTGCGAGAGAGTATTGTTGCAAGGTGTCGTGTTCCAGAATTCTCCGAGTTTTCATGTAAATTTTATTTTAAGCGATAATATTGTGGTTGATGGAATTATGGTTCGTTGTCCTTGGAATGCTCAGAATGGTGATGGCATTGATTTGAGTTCATGTACAAATGCACTGATAGTGAATTGTGCGGTAGACGCGGGAGATGACGCCATCTGTCTGAAAAGTGGAATTGGTGATGTGGGACGTAGAAGAGGACCTTGTGCCAACATTATTATAGATAATTGTACCGTGTTTCATGGGCATGGCGGATTTGTCATCGGAAGTGATACGGGAGGTGGTATTGATAGAGTCTCTGTGAGGAACTGCCGTTTCATTGATACTGATACTGGACTTCGATTCAAAAGCAAACGAGGTCGTGGTGGAGTTGTGTCTAATGTATACGTAGACAATATCATGATGAATGATATAGCGAACTATGCTATTTGGTTTGACTCTTACTATCAAGAGAAAACTCCTGAACCGGATGGTATTCCGGAAGGAGGTGAAATGACTGATGTTCCCTTCATGCCGGTAACTGATGACACTCCGTGTTTTCAAGACATACATATTTCAAACATCACATGCCGTGATGCTGGTAGGGCAATGTTTTTCAATGGCCTTCCGGAAATGAATGTAAGTAATGTATCTCTTACTGACTGTATGATACATTCTGTTGCCGGAGCGCAGGTTGATGAGACATGTGGATTACGGATGGAAAATATACATTTGGATGTTGCAGAAGGGCCGGTACTTTCATTCAATAACTCAAAAGACATTGAGGTCAAAGATTTAGTTTATGCCGGAAACGGAGAGCAAAAAGTTCGGGTGTCCGGTAGTCGTAACCGGAATATTAAGATAAAGGGAGGAAAGTTTTGCATCGACGATGTATTATTTACTCCGAAAGCTAAAAAGGCAATAACGATAGATTGATAAATTTAATACTAAATTGATTTCAGATGGAAAAACAAAAATTATTTTTCATCTCTTGTGGAATCGCAGGAGCTATGGTTGCTTGTAGCTGTGCGCAGCAGCCGGAAGCGGAATGGAAACAAAGCCCCAATGTCATTTATATTTTGGCAGACGACCTTGGTATAGGTGATATTTCACCGTATGGGCAGAATTTAATAAAGACTCCTAATTTGCAACGGATGTCTGATGAAGGTATGCGGTTTACGCAGTGCTATTCCGGTACTTCCGTTTCGGCGCCTTCGCGTGCATCACTGATGACAGGGCAACATACGGGACATACATATATTCGCGGCAACATGCGTATGGATCCTGAAGGACAAGTAGCAATGCCTGCCGGTACATATACTATTGCAGAACTGTTCCATGAGGCTGGCTATGCAACCGGATGTTTTGGAAAGTGGGGTTTGGGATATCCAGGTTCCGAATCAGATCCGACTAAAGTGGGCTTCGATGAGTTCTTGGGGTATAATTGTCAAACATTGGCTCATGATTATTATCCCGATCATCTGTGGGACGGTACAAAACGTGTAGAATTTCCCGAAAATTACAATCAGGCTGAGGGTACGTATTCAGCGGATTTAATCCATAATCGGGCTTTACAGTATATTCGCAGCCATGCGGGAGAAAAATTCTTTGCCTATTTATCATATACTCTTCCCCATGCAGAATTGGTTTTGCCGAAAGATTCGGTATATCAATCTTATTGTAATCTCATCCCGGCAAAAGATGATGAGGCTTGGGCAGAGCAAAACCCGAACCGCCGGGGAGCTTATGGTGCGGCAGAACGTCCTTTGGCTGCATTTGCTTCAATGGTAACTCGTTTGGACAAATATGTGGGTGAGATAATGGAACTGTTAGCTGAATTGGGAATTGATGATAACACTATTGTCGTATTTACTTCTGATAATGGACCTCATAGAGAAGGCGGGGCAAACCCTGATTATTTTAAAAGTTACGGACCTTATCGCGGAGTGAAGCGTGATCTCTATGAGGGAGGCATTCGTATGCCGATGATTATCCGTTGCCCGAATCATATCGAGGGTGGAGTTACGAATGACCATATTATGGCTTTCTGGGATATGATGCCAACTTTTGCCGAGTTAACAGGCACTACACGTGATATTCAAACTGACGGCATTTCGTTCTTGCCGACTTTGTTAGGAAAAGGTAAGCAGAAGGAACACGAATATCTTTATTGGGAGTTTCATGAAAAAGGTGGGAGACAAGCTCTACGTTATGGCAATTGGAAAGGCGTGCGACTGTTTGTTGGTTGTCCGGAGAAAACAACATTTGAACTTTATGACTTATCCAAAGATATACATGAGGATAATGATGTTTCAGAACAATATCCAGAGATGGTAAAGAAAATAGAAACATTGATGCAAGGTGCGCGTACAGAATCTGAATTGTTTGACTTTAGTCGTATGTAAGTTATGGTGTAGTGTACTGAATAAGTTGACACTTCTTAACCCACTTAAAATAATGGAAAAAGGAAAAAAGAAGTACAACTTGTACACAGATTCAGAGCGAATGTCTTATATTCGTGAGTATTTATCCAGTCCTGAGAGCAAGTATCAGTTTTGCAAGCGTATCGGAGTATGTTGCAAAGTGCTTAATTATTGGCTTGTGAAGTACCAAATCGAAGATAAAGTTATGAAATCCTGTGAAAAAACTACAGAAAGTAGTGTAGTATCTGCTGCTATGGCAGAATTACAAAAAGAACTCTCCCTGTTGCGTGCTGAGAATCGTAAACTTCAGTCTGCACTTGCAGATGAGAGTTTGAGTCATGAAGCCTGCGAGGAACTGATAAATTTGGCTGAGTCCACCTATCACATCAAGGTTCGAAAAAACTCCGATGCCAAGTAATCGACAC